>JACCDM010872959.1_pt1 | contig 52381 bp, 53 predicted proteins | sample 7445851 | NCBI WGS metagenome assembly JACCDM01 (sample SAMN15323438, study PRJNA562643) | freshwater metagenome | isolation source: river surface water | place: USA:Blue River Watershed | collected 2017-08-16
GAGACATGAGAAAGGCGCGCCCGCAGGGCGCGCCTTTCTCATGTCTCTATCTTGTTGCGGGGCCAAGAATTGCACTTGGTCATCAAGGTTATGAGCCTTGCATGCAACTGTTACACCTCCCCGCAGTTGTACAGATACCATTCTCTATATTTTGAGCCATTTGTCAATGAGGACAAAGGATAATCGCGATCTGATGCCATATCCGCACACCGCCACCCATCCCGAGCGCCCTCTTTTTTCTTAGATGAAGTAAAACTCCTCGAACACTCTCCTGTACAGATCGATCGTCTTTTTCGCCTCATTATATGAGAGCTGATACCCAGCGCCTTCATGGGCAATGATGTTTCTGACCTTGTGAGCCCTCCACGCATCCTGAAGCGAATTGAAAAACGCAGGATCCGCAGCCTTCAGTTTTTCTCCCAGATTCTGGCCTGGCAGACCCATCTGCTCGAGCATCTCATAGAGCAGGATATCTGCTTCCAAGATGGCCAGTCGCCAGTCGCCTGGATTGACCGATCCGATCTTAGCTTCGACTTCGAGCCATACGGAATTGCCCGCTTCTGCTTTTGGCCCATGTACCATGACTTGTCCCGACTGGCCAGAACCCGCATCGCTTCCGGGCAAAACGACCTGGCCTATGACTGCCCCTGCCACATTGGCAGCACCGGTCGCGTCATTGTTCACTCCCGGCATCTGGCTAGCAACGTTTTTTTTCCAAGATTCCATGACCTGCTTGTATCGCCCCTTCGCATACGATACGGCGACAAAAAATACCAGGGAAAGAAATACGGCAATGAACGTTACGAATACGAAGGTCTTTGAGACGACCGTTATGAATAGCTCCTTCAGATTGTGCATATTGAACACGACCGAAGGACTGATATGAAAAAAGGAAAGTATGGCAGGGAAAACGACAAGAAATACGAGTATGAATACGCCCAAGAATACGAGCATCTTCTGTTCCAGAGATTGGCTCGGTGCCGCAGACTTCTTGTCTCCGCCTTTTTTGTCGCCAGGTTTATCAGCCATGTACGAATTATATCACTATTCCTTGCTGATCAGTTTCCCCACTTCAAACAAGACATCCTCTTTCCCCTTTGCGGCCATGAATTGGATGGACAAAGGAAGACCGTTCGTCATGCCTGTCGGAACGGCAATTGCAGGAATGCCGACCAGGTTCGCTGGAACCGTGAATACGTCCTCGAGATACATCTTGATCGGGTCTGCGGTATTCGCGCCGATCTTGAATGCGGGACTCGGCGCGCATGGAGTGGCAATGACTGACACTTCGGCAAATGCCTTCTTGAAATCTCCTTTCAGCAATTCACGTACGATATTTGCCTTATTGTAAAACGCATCATAATATCCGGCAGACAAAACGTATGTTCCCAAAATGATTCGTCGGCGAACCTCTTTGCCCAATAATCCGCCACGGGTATTCATATAGTCAGCAAGGAGCGTGTCTCCTGCCACGTTTGAACCGTACTTGATTCCATCATATCTGCCCATATTCGACGAAACTTCCGCAGGCATGACGACATAATAGGTCGCAAGCGAGTACGAAATGTTTGGCAATGAAATCTCCCGTATTTCGGCTCCTGTCGCCTTGAGCTTTTCTATCATCTGGTTGAAATTTTCCAAGACAGCCTCATCTATGCCTCCCTTGTTCATGAGTTCGGGAACGATGCCGATCACGAGCTTGCCAGTCGAACCTCCTCCATCTGACGGATTGTCATGCGACGTGCCATCGAAGCGATCTTTGCCCTTGATGATATCGAATATGATCTCTGCATCCTCTATCGTGCGCGTGACAGGACCAATTACATCAAAAGAAGATCCCATCGCCATGAGGCCATGACGCGACACGCTGCCGTATGTAGGCTTGAGACCTACGACACCGCAATATGCGGCAGGCTGCCGAATCGATCCTCCGGTATCGGACCCAAGCGACGCTATGGCAGCATCCATCGCCACGCTCGCAATAGAGCCTCCTGAGCTTCCCCCTGATACCCTAGTCGTATCATGAGGATTCTTTGTCGGGCCATATGCGGAATTTTCCGTCGATCCCCCCATGGCAAATTCATCCATATTGGTTCGCCCAATGAAAATGGCACCGGCTTCCTTTAGCCTAGCGATCACCGTCGCATCATATGGAGCGACATATGTCTCCAACATCTTGGAGCATGCGCCGGCTATCTTGCCCCGGATCAGGATATTGTCCTTGATTGAGAAAGGCAGACCGAGCAGCGGCTTGATCTTGATCCATGCCGAAGCATCGCCGCCATGTGTTGCCGTTATATCTGCCCGCTCCGCATCGGACCTCGCAGCCTCGTCCCTGACGTCCGCAAACACCTCGCGATATGCATTGATCTCAGCGTTTCGATCCTTGATGACAGAGAGATAATAATCGACTATGTCGACACAAGTAATCTCGCCAGCAGAGATACGCTCTTGAGCCTTAATTATGGTCAGATTTTTGAGTGATTCTTTCATGATTATTGCGATCCGCCGAGGATCTTTTTGACCTGAACGTGTTCCTCCGTATGACGAGGAGCGGCTGCGACAAGGACACCCGGATCGGGATTCAATTCCGCATGCCCGCCAGTCGCGCCATCCCTGTCCGCACCATCCTCCCTCATCACGTTTCGCATGGGATAGGTGGCCTTGTCTGTCCGATGCGCAAGTATGTCAGCACCTTCTCCGCTTGCTACCTCTTGGATCTGTCCGACATATGCGAGGATATTGCCAATGTCCTTGGCAAAGCCGTCCTTTTCAGCATCAGTGAGAGCAAGCCGGGACAGGCTTGCAAGCTTCTCCAGATCGTCTTTGGTGAAATTCACGCTTGTCATGTGAAAGCCATAATAGCACTAAAAAGCCGCCTCTTCCAGCATCCCCAAAAACTCCTTTTCTTCGATAACTCTTACTCCCAATTCCATTGCCTTGTCGAGCTTTGACCCGGCTTCGGACCCAGCCAAGACATAATCTGTTTTTGAGGATACGGAACCAGAAACATCCCCACCGCGCTCCTTTATCCTGGCCTTGGCATCGTCGCGACTCATCGACTCCAATGTTCCTGTAAGCACGAATGTCTTGCCTTCGAAAAAAGCGGCATGTGCCCCGACAGATCCGGTACGACGTATTGACGGTGCCTCAAAGGACGAGACATTGACATGTGTCAATAGCCTGTCAATGAGCGCCTTGTGCGCAGGCACCGAAAACCATTCGACGAGTGATGATGCCACGACCTCCCCCACTCCGTCGATGGCAATGAATGCAGATACGGCTTCAGCGAATGCATGCGTATCAACCGCCTTGCGAATGGCTGCCAGCGTCTTCCAATGCTTCGCGACATCCTCAGCCGTCTCTTCGCCGACATGATCGATCGACAATGCAAACAGGAAACGAGGCAACGATACTGTTCGGGATTTTTGTATAGATGCGAGCAGGTTGTCGACGGATTTTTCGGCAAAGCGCGGAAGCGCGAGCAAGTCGCCTTTTTTCAAAGTGAATATGTCATCGGCAGTATTGACCAGGCCATGCTCGATCAGCGCATCGACCTGCTTTGGACCCATGCCATCGATGTCAAAGCATTTTTTCGACACGAAATGATGCAGGCGGCGGCGATGCATCGTACCGGAATCCCGTACCACGCACCTATATGCAGCCTGTCCGGGAATCCGCTCGATTCGGCCATCGCCGCCACATTCTTCGACATGGGTTGGGAATGCGAATTTCTTTTCCTTGCCGGTACGAAGCTCGGTCAGGACTTTGACTATGTCCGGGATCACGTCTCCTGCTTTCTGCAATATGACCGTATCCCCGATCCGGATGCCCAATCGAGCTATCTCGTCCTCATTGTGCAATGTGGCCCGCGATACGGTACTGCCGGCAACCTCTACCGGTCGCAAATGGGCAACTGGCGTGATGACACCGGTCCTTCCTACCTGAAGCCTGATATCTTCTACAACCGTAGTCACCTGTTCTGCCGCGAACTTGAATGCGATGCCGAACCGTGGCGCCTTGCCAGTATATCCGATCGCTCGCTGGGCAATGACCTCATTGACCTTTACCACGACGCCATCTATCCAATATTCTTCTTTTTTCGACTTGTCCTGCCATGCCTTCCAAAATGCGATGACCTCGTCGATATTTTTTGCGACCTTGGCATGCCGATTAACCTTGAGGCCGAGATGCTTAAGGAATTGCAACTCTTCGTACTGGGTCTCCGGAACGGACTTTCCTTCGTATTGCGCTATGTCATATATAAAGGCATCGAGCTGGCGGCTTGCGGCTACTTTGGGATCAAGCTGGCGCACGGAGCCCGCAGCGACATTTCGCGGATTGGCATAGAGCGGCAATCCGGCTTTTTCCTGAACCTTGTTCAGCTTCTCGAAATTATCCTTGCTCATCCACACCTCGCCCTCGACGATTATGTCCACGGGATCTTGCAGACGAAGCGGTATGGATTGTATGGTCCTCACATTGTGAGTGACATTTTCACCAACGCGACCGTCACCTCTTGTTGCCGCGCATTTCAGAATCCCCTTCTCATATTCGAGGACGATCTTCAGACCATCGATCTTGAGTTCGGTTACATATGAAGGGCCGCTTGCCGATTTGGCAATCGCTTTGAGGCGCGAGAGCTCTGCTGGGGTCCAGGGAACGCCTGCGGCATCCGTTCCGCTCTCGATGCTTTGTGCCAGGAATTTTCTGACGCGCGCGTCAAAATCCCTGATATCAGTTTCGGTAAATGCGTCATTGAATGACCATTGCGGAACCTTGTGCGGCACTTTCTCAAACTGCTTGAGTGGCATGCCAGCCACACGCTGGGTCGGAGAATCAGGAGTTACCAAGGCAGGATATGTCCCTTCCAATTCATGCAATTCGCGCTTAAGAGAATCAAGCGCCTCGGACGAGATCTCTTCCTTGTCCAATACGTGATAATTATAGCGATGCTTTTCTATGGCCTTGCGTAAGGCTTCGGCTCTGGATCGTATCTCTGACGGAATGCTCATGCATGTATCATACCGCAAAGACCGTCCATCTTGAAATCCCTCAGCACTCCCCCCATCTTCCATACCGAGCTCCATACCGAAGGATGCAGACTAATAGCTCTGGAGTAGCCCTCGCTCCACGACTCTCTGCTTTTCCAAATTGCACTCCCCGCTTGCGGTGATGAGATTCGTATTGTATCCGCGCGCCATGATATTCGTACTCTCTTCTCCCGTAATGGCATCCGTTGACTTGCCAACCACAACATATGCGCATGCCGCATATTTCTCATCGAGCGGGTCACCGAAATCTATGGCGAATGTCGTCGTCGCGGCCAAAGATGACGCATCCTGACAGTCAACGTCGCATATCTTTGTCCAGTTATACAGACGCCCTTCAGATCCGCAAAGACCGGTACCGTTCGGGTCAAAATCCGCCGTGTCCGGAGTGCTGGTGCCGAACGGGCTCTGATCCCACAGGTCGCCTGCTGCATTCTTGCGATCCCAATATGTCGCGCATTCGATGGCACTGTCTGCGGCATAGAACGCGACAAGGCTGCCTCCTCCAGACCCCGCAATCATCAGCTGCTTTAATGCTATGCTTCCGATCGAGAATCCGATTGCCAGTACGAGTGATGAGACCAAGACGGCAACGAACAGAGTGAAGCCGCGAACCTTGTCGGCTCGATACCTGGCATGCGATGCCATATTCCTGCGTGTTTTTTTGAATGAAAGATTGATCATGGCGTATTATGGCGTAAGCTTCCAATTCTTGAGATAATCCCTAACGACATATTCATACGCAGACCCCGTATGGGACCATTTCATGACGACCTGGATCATGATTTCCTGTGCGGCAGACGGATCAGATGGGACCTTCCAAAACGTCACCTCTCTTGTATATATGGACGGAATATCAGTCGAGCTCACGGCAGGCGCACCATATTCACGCGTCGTCGGATTGATATTGAGCTTGGCACATATGGATCCGCAAGCGGCGAGATCATATATGCCTCCAGGGCTGAGATGAAGCTCGTATTTTGCAGGATTTGCGGCATCGAAATCATTTATGACGAGACTGCCATTCGGATCAATATTGTCGAGCCACGTTGACGGGACGGCGGTATGCAGAGAGTTCCTGTCCTTTGCATTTCTGACGTACTCGATGGCTTCCTGAGCAAGATAAAAGGCGGTCATCTGGTCTCTTGTCAGGTATGCCGTCCTGATCGACTGGGAGACGATCGACATCGGACCGAATACGGCAATGACAAGGATGCTGATTGCGACAAGCGATTCAACCAAGGTAAGGGCCTTCGATCCGGAAGACCTTGCCCGTTTTGTTTTCCTCATCGTATGCATAATGTATGTGCGTATCGTATTCATGGTAATCAAATGTTGAGGACTCGCTGCGACACGAATGTCTGCATGCTGAAATCAGATGCCGTAGTCTTATTGACATAGGCTGTCCCCTTGAGGAGGATGAAGACGCTTGGCTGCCCATGATCCTCTGAATCGAACGAGAGCGATGCCGGCTGCGGCCTGCGGACTCTGAATTCCAAAGACTCTATGTCTATGTCAGGCGACGTGATGTCGATCGGTATGAAATTGCTCGGATTACATGTGGTTATCGCTGCCGGGCAAAATGTCTTCACTATCTTCCCGCGACCATCTGCATCTTCCACGAATTGATATTTGACGCTTCTCTTGTCTCCCGAGATCGTGGATATGAAAGCGATCTCTCCAGGATTCGAAATATTTTCATCATGAGGTGCGCATGTTGCCGAACCTGTGCTATAGTCCGTCCCGCTTAACGGAACAGTTCGCCCCGTACCACATACGTATGCATATCCCGTCTTGATGTCTCGAACCATGCTCTCGATTGCCGTATTCAGGTTGTTTGAAACCGAGTTGATTGCTTGCACTTTCTTGTTGCCATCGACAATCGACAATACCGCGCCGAGCGAGATAACCATGACGATCAGAAATATCGATACGGAGACCATCATCTCAATCAGGGTAAATGCCATCTGCCCGGAGACATCCAGTCGCCCGTTCGCATTTAGCCTGTTCGTGCCAGAGCTTCCGCGAATGCCTTGATTAATGAGAGGGTTGTTCATATGCGTATTAATTATCGAGACAGAATTGAGTGCTGCCCTTTGCCGATTCTATGCGAATCTGTCCGGTCATCTCGATGACCACTGCGCGACAATTCTTCCGTGCAGCAGTATTCACGACTATGATCGCAGGCCCTCCTTCGCCCAGATCAAGGCTCGCGCTTCCTTCATGTATCACGTTGAATGAAGCCTCGGGATTCGGCCTCTTGAAGATCACATTCAGATTGTTAGCCGATGGCGCCGTTCCCGTCCTATAGCATGGGAGGCTGTATGACCCAGAACAAAGTGCGACGATCTTGTTCCCCCGCTGATTTTGGAACTGATATACGCTGAACGTTTCCTCCTCGCCAGGATTCGCATCGGCATCTTCGGTATACATGCCGTTATTGTCATTGTCCTTGAATACGACGATCTTGTCAGCGGTTCCGTTCGGAAGCATGGTGATATTCATGCCGAATGCGCCTTGGAAATACTTGGGATCGGATTCTCCAGGACGGGCACGCACTCCGATTCCGTATGCCTGAGTCTCACGCGTGATGAGGCCTATTTCATACGCCAGGTTGCTTATGAGAAGGCTGCTATTCAGTTCCTGCTGATTGGCCAGGGCGACACTCATGATGATGCCGAAGATTCCGATGACGACAATGAGCTCGACAACGGTAAAAGCCGCAGACACGTTTCTTGCAGCTTTTCGCGCGACATGTCCCGCTTTGACCCGGCATTGTTTTGATAGTGAAAGAATCATGATGTGCACGTATCAGCTATATGCCGAATGTGAACAAATTATACCCCAAAACGTATACGATGAGGAGGCCAGTTATCAGAAAAGGTGCAAAAGGTACCTCGCTCTTCATCTGCAATGCAGGCAGATGGCCCCAGCGAGTCAGTCTTTTCAGAAAAGGAGTAAGCGATACCAGTACCGGAATGACAAGAATGGCAATTACTGATGCGACGATCGCGTATGGAATATGAATCACTCCGTATTTCATATCGAGCGCCAAAGCGAGCGCGGCTCCGCCAACAATCCAGATCTTTTTTGAAAGCGCGATATCGGGACGAAGCAACATGACAAGAATCGCATACGCAGCGCCAACCCAGAATCCAAATATGACCGCAGTTCCGGCAAGGGAGAGCGGCATCATCCAGCCGAATCCGAGCGCGAGCTTCGCATCCCCCAATCCCATCCACCTGCCGCGCGAGAGGAGCCAGATGGCATAAAACGGAAGAGCGAGCAGCGGGCCCGAAGCGATGAGCCACCAGCTGAATCCAGATACGATGAGCGACCCGGCAAGCGCCAATCCGGCGAATACGAATACTGCCAAGTCAGGTATGATCTTGTGCCTGATGTCATACCCGGCCATGAATACGAGAAGGGACATCAGGACGCAATCTATTGCGGATTTCAGTGCAAATAGACCCACGGATGACACAGCACCCAGAGCCGGCACGTCACCCTGTACGAGGCCCCCGAGCAGATGCGCATTGTGCAGGTATGCAAGAACGAATAGCAGTCCGGTAGCCATCTCGACAAGCACATATTGCTTGGAAATCTTCGATTTGCATGTTCGGCATCGCCCTTTTGAGAGCAGATAGCTGAGAATGGGAAAAAGATCGATCGCCGTGAGCGACCGACCGCATGAAAAGCATTGAGAACGGCCTCCGATCCCCTTTCCCGTATTGTATCTGAGTATGAGGACATTTAAGAAACTGCCTATCAGCACCCCGAAGACTCCGAATCCTATGGCAAGAATGAGATTAAGTGACATGTGTATCGTATATGCGCGTATATGTGCCGGCTCATTATATCAGTCATGAGTGATAATACAAAAAAAACGCCCCGTGCAGGGCGTTTTTTCGTATTCAGATCGAGATTCCTATGTCTGATTACCGAACGCAGGTACTGCTTAGCACGGCTATTGAATTGACCAATGTGCCAGTAGAACTCGCGACGAGCACCCCTGTGCTATCCGTGCAAGCATACCCCCCTGATACGAGCCTCGCGGATGCGGCCCATGAAGTCCCTCCAGCAGCGACAGAGCAAAGGGTATTTGCTGCTCCTCCAGCATTCTTCCTGAGATCGGGAATTATGTTCTTGAAGGATCCGACAGCGGTCGTTGATGCCATAATAGTGGAGGTGGTAGTGCAATCACCAAGCACGGTATTGGTTCCGAAATTCTTATAGCTCGAATAATAGATTTCTGACTGGCTGCGCAAACTACCAAGGTTTTGCCTCACTGCCGCGTCATTTCCCTTGCTCTTGGCACTGCTCAATGATGCCACAATCACGGCGGCAAGTATGCCAATGACCGCAATTACAATAAGAAGCTCAAGAAGGGTAAATCCAGTTTTGTACGATTGTTTTTTCATGATTGGTAAATTTTTTTAAGAAACAATAGGCGACATGTCACCTATCAATACTCATGTAGTATACCAAAACATACAAGTAGCAGAAAACAAAAAAACCGCCTCCATGTGGATAAGCGGTTTTTTTGTTTGTTTCAATCAGGACAGGGTCCTGAAAATGTTTCCAAACTTACTTGTTACAAACGCCTGCTGTGATTGAGTTTGCGATAGCACCTGTAGAGCTCGCAAGCGACTGTCCCGTGCTGTCAGCACAAGCATATCCTGTGCTCGTCCTTCCGGCAACGGCCCAAGTAGACGTAGCAACTTCACATCGAGTGTTCGCAGCACCTCCAGCCTTGCTCACGAGGTCGACAACGAGGTTACCCAATCCTCCTGTAGTCGAAGTCGCGACCAATGTTCCAGTCGCAGACAATGCAGTTGGACAGTTTCCAACGTTGTACACTGCTCCATACGTATTGTTGTTTGAGTAATACAACTCAGCCTGAGCTCGCATGTTAGAGACAGTAGACTGGATAGCTGCGTCGCTTCCCTTCGATCGTGCAGTCGTAAGTGATGCGAGAACCACTGATGAAAGAATACCGATGATGGCGATTACCACCAAGAGCTCGATCAATGTGAATCCTTTTTGTAATGATTTTTTCATTTTGTTTTTTAAAGTTCGTGAATAATTAACGTTAATCTCAAACCAAACCTATTTCCTTTGACAATGAATGCCAAAGGCATGAGGTGATATAAGTATATCAACATATCGGCAAGGCATGTTATTTTTTTTCATTTAGATGTGGATATCTATCGAATCAAAAACACATCGGGATTTTTTCCGATGTGTTTTTTTGAAAACAGATTGCCTGCGGGGCGAAACGTATTCGGATGCGAATCAGAACGCTGATGAAATATTGTAGATCGGAACGAGAACTGATACGAGGAGTATTCCGACGCCGAGACCGAGAAGCACGATCATGGCAGGCTCGATGAGATCGATCAGCGTATCGACGGCTTGCATCACTTCGCGCTGATAGAATTTCGCGAGAGTTTTTAGAATATTGCCCAATTCGCCCGACTCTTCACCGATCTTCATCATCTGAACCATGATCCCTGGGATCTCGTGATATTTTCCGAGCGCATCCGAAAGCGCCGTACCCGCCTTGATCTCGTCCAGGCTCTTATTCATGATATTCTCGTATACCTTATTGTCTATGACCGTAGAGGTAAGCTCCATCGCCTTTACCACCGGAACGCCTGATGACAGGAGCGTGTTTAGGTTATCGGCTATGCGAGACAGGTATAGCTTTCGAAACAGATTCCCCATATACGGCACGGATATCTTGAAACGCGAAAAAGCGATCTTGCCTTGATCCGTCATCCTGTATCTCCAGAGTATGAATGCCACGGCGACGATCATCATCAGGATGAGGAACCAGAACTGGACCAAGAAATCGCTGATGCCGATGACGATTCGGGTGTAGATCGGGATGGTCTGCCCGGAATCGACGAGGATCTTGGTAATCTTCGGAATGACGACCGTAAGCATCAGCGTCATCACAGCAATGAACGTGAAGATTACGAATGCGGGATAGATGAGGGAGTTCCTCACCTTGCTCGATACCTCATATGTTCGGTCGAGATAATCGGCGAGAAACTGAAATGTCTCATCAAGCTTTCCGGACTCCTCTCCCGCCTTGACCATGTTCACGTAGAAATTCGAGAATACCTTCGGATGTTTCGAGAGGGCGATCGATATGGAGCTTCCTGCCTGGATCTCGTCAGAGACCTGGGTAAGGACATTTCGAAGGGGGCGGTTTTCAGATTCGGAAGACAAGAGCCTGAAAATTCTCAATGCGGATACCTGCGAAGAAAACAGCGTGGACATCTGGCGCGACAGGATGACGACATCCTTCTGCGACACGCGTTCGAAAAGTCCGATCTTCTTGTTCAAAATCCCCACCTCCTCATCTGCCGGATGAATCGACGATACGACCAAGCCGCGGCGCTGAAGTGAGCTGATGGCAATCTCGGCATTGTACGCATCGATCGATCCGTTTTCCTCTACCCCTGACTGGTTTATAACTTTGTATTTGAATAGCATCGTTGATTCTGTTTATGGTTCGATTAGATCAGCCGCTCGAGCACCTTCGGATTGAGCGATCGCTGGTATGCGTTCTCGATGCTGATCTCGCCCTTGCGGACGAGGTCTGCAAGGCATCGGTTCATGTCGATCATGCCTTCCGCGACGCCCGTCTCGATGACAGTATTGATCTCATGAGTTCTCTTCTCGCGAATGAGGTTCGATACGGCGCTATTGGCAATGAGAAGCTCATATGCAGGCACGCGTCCTCCTGAAATTCGAGGTATGAGACGCTGAGAGAAAATGCCCGAGAGCGCGCTTGCGAGCTGGACTCGGATCTGATCCTGCTGATTTGCAGGAAACGTATCGATGATTCGATCAATCGTCTGTGCGGCGCTATTCGTATGAAGCGTCGAGAATACGAGGTGGCCGGTTTCGGCCGCAGTCAGGGCAGCAGCCATCGTCTCATGATTTCGCATCTCGCCCACCAGGATGACGTTCACGTCCTGCCGAAGCGCCTCGACGAGAGCGGTCTCAAACGAATCGGTATCGATGCCAACTTCTCGCTGATCGATAATGCTTTTCTTTTGCTCATAGAGATACTCGACAGGGTCTTCGATGGTGACGACATGTTCGGCGCGTTCCTGATTGATCATCTCGATGAGAGCGGCAAGCGTCGTCGTCTTTCCCTGCCCTACGGGACCTACTACGAGAAAGAACCCCTGCTTTCGGCGCGCGAATGACTCGAGCGTTGCTGGCAATCCCAAATCGGTGACGGTCTTAATTTGTTTGGGGATCAATCGGAGCGCGATGCCAATCTTGTTTTGCTGAACGAACGCGTTTCCTCGGAAACGGGCGATATCCTTGTACTGATATGAGAAATCGAGCTCTTTCTTTTCCTTGAATTTGGCAATCAGGTCTTCGCTCGTCAAAGCGCGGAGCATGCCCTCTACGTCCTTGTGCGTAAGCGGCGGCGTCTTCAAAAGCGGAAGAAGCTGTCCCGACGTTCGAAGATTCGGATGACGGTCTTCGGAGAGATGGAGGTCAGATCCGCCTTCCCGGACGACGACCTCGAGTAATGCATCGATTGTTTCTTTGTAGTCCATGGTTGTTTTTTTGAAAAAAGGGCAAGGTCTCCGACTGATAATTTATACCTTCATATCGTGATGCCTGTTTGCCAGCATGCGCAGCACCTCGGTTACGACTTCTGACGGAATCGTCGTAGCCTTTACGATATATCCGTCTATGTGGAGGCGCTTCGCCTTTTCGATATCGCTTGACTGGCCCTGATTGCTTAGGATCAAGACGGTCGCGTCTTTTGCCAAATTCTGCTTGCGCATGTTTTCCAACATCTCGAGTCCATCCATGACAGGCATTACGATATCGAGGATGATGGCATCGGGCACGAATCCTCCCTGCAATTTTGTCAGCGCATCCTTGCCATCCCCTGCCGTAGTTACCTCAAAATGCTCCTTCTGAAATTTGATGGAGTACATATTGAGCAAGAACTTGTCGTCGTCGACTATGAGGATTTTATACGGGGTTCCTTCGTGCATGTGATTAGTGTATTACGCTTAGTAGTGTACCATACCTATACTTTATGTGTCTCTTCGAATGGAATTTCCTTTCGAAGAGTTCGAATGATGGCGTCTTCCTTCATCGTTATCATTCCCTTATTATCGCGCAGATGCCTGAAGATAGTCGCATCGGTCGGATCCTTGAGGATGATTTTCTCCAGCTCCTTGTCCATCTCGTATGCCTCAAGCACGGCGATTCGGCCCTTGATTCCTTTCGGACATTCAGGAATCGGATTGACGCGATAGATATCGGTCATCGGCGGAATCTCCCCTCGATACTGCTCCGGAAGATCAGCGAATTGCTTTTGCACCATCGCCTTGAAGCTCTCATCGACAGGTTCCGATTTCACCGCAGGCTCATACACCTTTCCTACGAGTCTCTGACCCATGCCGAGGATGAGGGTCGGAGCGATCAGGTACGGATCCACGCCCATGTCGATAAGACGAGGGATTATTCCAATCGAGGAATTGGTGTGGATCGTAGAAAGCACCAAGTGGCCGGTAAGGGCGGCCTGGATAGCGAGCTGGGCGGTTTCCTTGTCTCGGATCTCTCCCACCATGATAATATCGGGATCCTGTCGGAGCGTAGTACGCAATCCTGCAGCGAACGTATACCCGATTTCAGGATGGACCTGCGACTGACTGACGCCATCCATGACGTATTCGATCGGATCCTCGAGCGAGAGAACGTTATGCTCATCGCGATCGACTTCCTGCATCATGGCATAGAGAGTGGTCGTCTTTCCTGATCCGGTAGGACCCGAAATCAGAATCAGTCCGTACGGCTTGCCGAGAGCGCGCTTGATCATCTCGAGATTGCGCGGGCTATAGCCAAGCTTGTCGAGCTTCTGCACGCTCTTGTCTGGATCGAGGATTCGCATCACCACCTTTTCTCCCCAATTCGTAGGAAATGTCGAAACTCGGAAGTCGATCTTGCGATTCTCTATGCGCGCTGAAAATCGACCGTCCTGAGGCTTTCGCTTCTCATCGAGCTTCATATTGGAAAGGATCTTGATGCGCGCGACCACGGCATCATGCACCTTGGCTGGCAGGATGATGCTGGTATTCAATACGCCGTCAACTCGAAATCGGATGCGGACCTTTTCGCGCATCGGCTCGACATGGATATCGGATACGTCGCCCTCGATCGCATATCGAAGCATGGTGGCAACGATCTTCGTAACGGGAGCATCCTCGATGATATTCGGCACGCCCTTTTGCTGCTGGTCGCCCTCCTTCATGATCTCCACGTCAGCATCGGAAAACTCGCTCTCGAGATCAGTGAGGGCCTTGTTCACCTCGCCACCAAGCCCCTTGTAATATCCGAGCGCGCGATTGAAATCGTCTTCGGAAATGAGGAATATCTTGAATGGCAGGTTGATCTTGGACGATATGAAGTTCAGGGCATCCCTCGCCTCTATATTGTCAGGATCGACGACGCCCACCTCCAATATCCTGTCGACTATGCCGAGCGGAATGAGCTTGTAGTGGAGTGCCGATTCCTCCGGTATGTATTTCAGGACTTCGAACGGAATCTCCTTATCCCCGAGAGCCTTGGTCGGGATCTGCATGTACTCGCTTTTTGCCCTTGTGATGAGATCGCTGGAAACGCCGCGCTCATGAAGCACGTCTTCGATCGTCTTCCCTCCTTCGCTTGCTTCTTGAAGGATATATGTAACGTCATCCTTGGTAATGACGGTCTGCTTCACAAGAACATCGAGAAAACTCATGCTGTTATTTTACACTAAAAAACGACGGCGTCATACAATGAATGCCAGCAAAACGTGGATATGTTGCGTATTATCTGCGTGCGGGAGTCCTCGTGGCGCGAGTCGCGGTTGATGTCGCGCTGCTGGTTGAGGCAATGGCGGAAGTGCCAGTACCTTCTGTCTGACCTGACAATCCGGCGGTCGATGTGCCAATGAATCCATTGTCCTGACCTATAGGGTAAAAAGGATTCGGGCGGCCAACCGGTCGATCACCGAGAGGGCGATACTGGTCGATAAGGCCTCGATATACCGGATCATTGAAAAATTCAGTATTGAAATCGATATTCTGGATGGCTAACAGCTGGACTACGAATTCATCGCCCAGACCCTCATCCGCACCCGGATTGCCTGTCCCTGACGATCTCGACGCGCCGTCGACCGTAATCTTCTCTATCGTCCCGTCACCTTCAGGCGCTGGCTTCAATATCGCATACGCGATAAATATGGCAATGATGGCGACCGTACCTATGATGAGAAATTTGTACTTGGAGAAGAAAGTGCTCATATGATTATTTTAGCCAATAGGTCTGAAGACCGACACTGAATGTCGTTACGCCCGTACGCTCATCGGGAGAATTGAATGTGAGGCTCGTGATATCGACCAAGCGAAGGCTGTTTTCCAATTCGTTCAGGAAATCGATGAACTTGTCATACGTTGTCGTCACTCCGAATGTCATGCCGATGGATCCGTATTTTTTGCCATCGCTCGTAAGCGCGGCAGCTCCCGTAGTCGGAGCCGGACCGATGCTTCCTCCGCTGATGCTCGGATTCAAGAGCTCAACGCCCTTGGCATTGGCAATATTGTTGAATTCGATGATGAGACCGATATTTTCGACGCTATCAGGCAGCATTCTCTTGATTCGTTCCAGGTCAGTCTTGGGGATCTGATTGTATTTCTCGGTAAGGCGATTCCTGATATCGCTTAGCTGCTGCGCCTTCTTCATCGCGCTTGAAATCTGTTCGAGCTTGGCATTATTTTCCTTCGCCTCGATATACATCGGCTTGGTGAACATGAAAAAGCCTACGATGGACGCGAGGATCATGAAGATTGGGAGGAGTAGCTTGAACATGTGTTTTGTGTAAAGTGTTTTGAAAAAACCACCGCGATCCTATCTCGGATTGGTCGGCTGCGAAGGCACGGATCCAACTGGCGCAGCAGTTGTCGGCGTTACCCCATCGGCAGTGCCAATCTTTGCCCTATAATAATCGACCACGTACGGATCCACTCCCGAAGAAAGGGTGAATACGACCTTGTCCTTCACCTTGCTGAAGCTGCTGAATATCGGACTCTTGAAGGCATCGCTCGCCTCTGCGCTCGTGAATTGCTTTGCCTGGAGCGCCATGCTCTCATAATCAGCCGCTTCTCCGGTCATGCTAATCGTCACATTGCCTGTGCCCGTATACGTATACGAGAAATTATTATACCGGACCGTTTGCAGCGTATTGAGACCAAGCTTCGGGAACAAGGAAGACGGCTTGAGATGCTTTTTGAGTAAGGCGTCCGCAACGCTGATCCTATTGTCGAGTTTCGTATAGGTTGAAATCGTATTGTTGTCAAAGCCCTTCTTGCTTTCCGCAAGCTGGAACTCGCCCTCCTTTATATTGGAGAGAATCGTCTTGTTCCATATGTATACGCCAGCGGCCGATGCCACGCTGAGGATCAGGAACAAGAACCCGATCAGGAAGAGAATTCCTCCGCCAGCGCCTTGAGGACGTCGCGATTCCTCGGTGACGGGCTGCTTTGGAATAAATGAAGTTTGAAATTTTGTTTCAACCATGAACTTTAGTAAAGTATATCACCTCGCGCGCATCTGGCTCAATGCAAGGGGTGTATATAACTTCCCGTATGAGCAAGCGCACGCGATCGCGCATAAGCCAACGCTATCGCAGCTCTTGCAGCTTGCGCAAAGCGACGCCGATTGCAACGTCGAACTCCAGGCCGGTCGTCTTTAGCACGTCTTCCATGAAAGCAGGAGTCTCGATCTTGGCAAATGGGTTCCCCAATTCGACGGGCGTTTGGAAATTTGCCCTTGCAAGCTCGAATACCCCCTTCATCGCACAGCCGCCTCCGACGAGAATCACCTTGCCGAGAGGCTTGTTGAACTTTCGCTGATAACTGAGGATGACGCTATTCGCTTCTGAGAAGATATAGTCGAGCGTCAGCGAGATGATGTCGAATACGTTTTTCTCATCTGATACGACGCCCGTGCCCAGGCTGCGCTTGATATGCTCTGCCCGATCGAATGTCAGATTGAGCCCTCGCGAAATGCTGAGGGTTATGTCCTGTGATCCCTTATTGATGATATGGGTATATTTGACGATGCCGCGCTCCAATATATAGATCTTGGTGGACGATGCGCCCATATCGAATACCATGGTCGGAGTCGTCTCGCCCGTCAGAAGGGATCGCGTGCCGCTGAACATCTCGATCTCGAAGAACCCCGTATTGATCGCTGCCTGCTGGACGATGGAGCTGTAAGCGGAGAGCGCATCATTGTGTATTGAGACGACGAGTATCTGCGTCTTCGGCACGGGGGTTGTCCTATTGTTTTCATCATCCTCCGGCTCGACGAAATCGAGTTCGCCGGATGCCTCTTTTGGAATGACCCACCAATCCAGCGTCACTTCGCTGATCGGCACGGGGATATACTTGCGCGCCTCGAGAGGAATCATCTCCTTTAGCTGTTTCGGATCGGTGATTGGCAATTCCATCAAGGTGACGAGGCTCGACTTGAACGGTATGGCAACGCCGGCAGACAAGGACGTGACATTGGCCTCCCGGAGCAGGTCCTTGATTGCTTCCGCTATCTTGTCAGGAGGGAGATTGGTGACCTGCCCTACCGCTACTCCGGCATATGGACCAAGGGCAATTTCTCCATATGTCTCGAGAATGGCTCGGCCTTTTTTCTTTCTCAGCTGAACGACCTTGATCGACGATGAGCCAATATCGAGGCCTATCACGCTCTCTTCAGCTTTTTTAAAAATATTTGAAAGGAAATTCACCATAGGCCCGTAATATCGTAATTATATCCCACAAATTTTATTAGGGCTAATATTTCATATGCATATTCCAGATTATCGACATGAATTTTTGATCAAGTATCAGGACTCCGAAAATAAGGAGCTGCTTCGCAATATCAAACTGCTCGAACCGAAGGCACTCGACCGAGGCGCAGGGCTGCTATATAGATATATATGTATGGATAAAGGCGTACAGGGGCGAATCCTGCTCCTCCATGCTCCCTCTTCGGCATATGCAAAGGGAGAGAGGAAAGTTGATCAGGTTCTGGAGATGCTGAAGAGGATTGGCAAGATGAATGCCTCAATCGATATTTTTCCGCATTTCTTTATTCTCAATTATGATAAAAGAGGCTCGCAGCATGAAGCCGATCGCGCTACTCGCATCGAGAATGCTCGATCTAAGTTCAGAATTTTTCTAGACGTGCCAGAATTCTTTATCAATAGATATGAAAAAATCTACATTATTGATGATGTCTCGACGACAGGGCATACCCTGCATGCGTTGGGAAATTTTATTATAGAGAAGTATCCGGAGATTGCGGAGAGCGTGCAGACATTAGCGATTGCTCACTGAAAAAGAAAATCCGCCCTGTCACAGAGGCGAAAATTCCCAGTGACGAGATGGCGGATTCGCAATCATTGCCCGGTGACAGAGCTTGGCGCAGGCTCCTCGACCACATAATCGACAGGAATGCTGAACGTATGGGCTTGCTGGCGATACGATGCGAGCTGCGGAGTCTGCTGTATGTACCGAAGGACGGTACTTGCAATGAGGCCGGAATCGTCCTCCCACCACACCGTATGCCTTGGCAACTCCGGAGATTTACCGCGTGAGGCGCGAGGCGCAACTTCACTAATACGATGAAGCGGACATGTCTTGATCCAAATGACTTGATCGCTGGGATCCATCGCCCCTATCCACATATAGACATTGGTTCCGAATGGAGCCTTACGGAATCCAAGCCTGAACGCTTTGATCAAATCTCCGAATATGGGCTTTGTCCTCGCTGTTGTTCGTGGTTGTGCTGGCATAAGCCGGCTCTCCTTTCTATGGTTAGTTGTTGTACGGGTTCGGACCATACAATACAACTAAATGTATATAAATCAACCCCCTTAGGTTCGAGTCGTCCTAGTCGCCGAATCGTATGCCCTCCAATATCCCTTCAGCCTTCGCATTCAATCCGCCCTCCCAAATCTGATCACGGAGAGGTATGCAAGAGTCAGAGCGCAGGTGCGAACATTGGCAATCGCTCACTAAAATAGAAAAGCCCTCGCGCTAACGCGCGAGGGCTTTTTGAGATCTATATCCCGATCTTAGGGATGGCAGTCTGACTGCCTACTGTGAACTTGGCGGTGGAATTTTCGAATGCTCCTCGATAAACCGGAGAATCTGGCACAGATGCCCGGTCGCCGCCTTTTGATCAAGGTCTTCGGGGCCAGACTCATCTGTCCGACAATTCTCTGTCCGGAGATCGGCTGAGACGAAAGCGAGCTTGCCATTCGGCTTGCCCAACATGATCTCATGCCTACGAACCTTCCTGACTTCCCCTCCCGGACGCGGTTTCTCGCCTTGGGCGCGGCTGTACTCATACGTATGCGTTGCCTCGACGAGCGTGATGTCATCATACTCAGTCACACGGACCTCGCATTCGACATATGGCCCCAGAGGATATGCCATATGCCATGACAGGCCGCGTCCGACATCCTGCCATCTCGAATTGCCGTCGACCGGATCGGCTGTGCCTGTCATCGACTGGTACGGATCGCCGCTTGACCGCGAACGAATGCCGGCGATCATGGCCTTGATACCGGCAATGCCGGCTTCCCAATCGCCATTGACGAATGGTCTCGTCAGATCGCTATCAGGACTCTCGATAACGCGGGTATCCGCCCGTTCCTGTTCTTCTGACTTTTTTTCCGGAACGAAATTCGGGATACGGTATCCCTCCCGGACAGGCGCCTTCGGCTGCCCAGATGTCATGTCTTCCGTATATGGCATAATCCTGCTCTCCAATTCCTCATCCTGACGATGTGAGATCCACATCTGATTGATGACGAAGATCAGGGCGGCGACTATGACCACTGTCAACACGGTCATAATCTTGTCGAAATTCCAAATCGCCGATACTGTGCGGCGGAGCCACGCATCTAGTCTTGTCTTCATTGCTGTGTTTCTGGTTGGGTTTGGGGTTGGGTTGGTGTCTGTCTGTTGGTTGGTTTTCTTAAAAAGAACCTGCTCATACTATACAATACATAATACATATGTGTCAATATGTACCACGCCAGGCAGACATGGATCCTCCCCGCCCCTTTGTCCTCAAGCACTTTCGCCGGCGCTCGCCCTTTTACCTACATATCAAGCTGCGTATGTTCCAAAATGGCCTCAGCCTTCTCATCCAATCCCCCTTCCTCATCCTTGTACGTCCTGAACGCAAACCAGAATTCCCGGCCATGCACGTATGTCGAATACCACCGAGTGACGACCGGCCTGTTCTCGAATCCCGCATACGACTCGTCGAGCAGGTACCAATAATACTGATTGCCGTCTATCTTTTTCTTGCCAAGAGTCCGAAGTGTCGCTGATCGAAGGCCGATCGGCCTGCCCTGACCCACATAGACCGGACTTGAAAAATATTCCGTCGAGGCACCGCTCGTATGAAATTCCGAAAAACGATCTCCCGCAACCTTGACGCATGCATCGATAGACGATCTCGCAAGCACGTTCACGATCAGATTGCCATAGGTAAAGGAAGCCAGCTCGTCCTCCATGCCACCACTTGACCCATAGGCAGGATTCGCGGACGTGAACTGCCAGTCAGTGACAGGACCGTCGAGTCGCATGACAATGCCATACGTCGCGCTCGATACGATGCTGTCTTCCCCATCCCTTGCCAAGGCTGCATCCCGCACATGTGGCGAGAGGCTGCTTGCCGGATCAGCACAAGGGTTGGTCGCCCTGTCCGCAGCGCTGAGCTTTGCATACGTTCCGCCAAAAACCCTCGTCAGCACATCGGTCTCCGGAGAAGATCCTCGCGCCGTCGAAGACGTGCCCGCAGAATACGTCGGATTGTAATTCGTGGTCGGGGCGATCTCCCATGGATTCGCAATCCTGCCCAGGGACATATACGCGAGCGGAACAAGCACGAAGAGCACGATGCAGATGGCCAGGATGATGATCAGGAAATGCTTCATGGTAGAAAATGGGCGAAACCAAAGCCCTCCGAATGCCTCATTCTGCCCGTTTTGATGCAAAAATCAAGCTCTCATGAGGGGTCATGCGGAGCGCCATAGCGGCCGGATGCATTTTTATGGCCATTTTTCAAAATATATGCTAGCTTATACTCACATTCGCTAGGGTCTCTCGTCACCGCGTGACCGTACCTAATGTGTCATAGTTTGCAAAAATGGAGACGTGTCAGAGCGGTCGAATGTACCTCTTTGCTAAAGAGGCAAGGTCCCTCAAAAGGCCTTCGAGGGTTCGAATCCCTCCGTCTCCGCATCAAAACAAAAGACTGAATGCACTGCTGCATTCAGTCTTTTGTTTTGACGAGAGATCGGATCGATGAGAAAGGCGGAGCGGATGCTGGCTCACCAGAGCCAGCCGCGAGCCGGGGTCGCGCAAATTCCTGAGCGACGGCGAAGGAATTATGCGTGACCGAATCCCTCCGTCTCCGCCAAGATAATTTAGTATCGGCATGACCCAAGTGAATAGGTTAGTGGGATGACCCGAATACATAAGTTATAATAAGGCGTATGTTTAATTGGTTTAAGAAAAAAGCAAAAATATTTCCTTGTCCTTGCTGTGGTGCCCTGGAATCTTTTGAAGATGGAGATTATGCTATCTGTAGAGTATGTGACTGGGAAAACGACCCTGTGCAATTGCAAAATCCTGATTTAGAGGGAGGTGCAAATAAATTGAGTTTAAACCAAGCTCGGTCGAAATTTAAATCTGACCCACATACCTCATCCGAGCTTCCAAAATAGCGTCGAAATACCCTTGCGGTATCTCACCGCTCTGGTACTTAACCCACAATGCCCGCATCAAAATAAAATGCCCGATTCTTCGGGCATTTTATTTTGACAGTTGGACAGTGGGATTCGAAAGCCGGAGCGAAGCCGCTATATGAGCGCAGCGAATTGCGGCGAGCGAGGCGGGGTCGCGGAAATTTCTGCGCATGCAGAAATCATCCGTGACCGAATCCCCTCCCCAAGACAATCAAACATAAAAAGAAAAAGCCCGGTGACACTCTCGTATCATCGGGCTTTCTTGTCTTTAGCCATCGTTCAGGCCGGCAGAGCGCGCATCGCGTAGGTGTTCGCGACTTGATGCAGTCGAAGCTCTCCGAGAATTCGGGCGATCAGCTCGGGATTCAAGACGGCAGCCGGGTTGATTTCCGCACCTTCCGGATTGAGAAGCTGTGCTACCGGGTTCGCAGGGTCCGCGAGACTTTTTGCAACGTACTCGTGGACGGCCCGAAGTATCTCGTCGACTTCCTGGATTGCATCCTCAAGCGTCTCCGCGAAAGGCGTTGAAGTGAGCATTGGTATGAAGCAATGTATCGGGCCACGGAAAATGCCAAAGGCGAACTTCACTCCTCCCGCCGGTTGTCCGATGGTAATTTGAAGGTCGAATGGATTCGCGAAGATTCCCAAAGCGGTAAACATGCTGATTCCCATAGGTTTTTCCTTTCTGGTTGTGTTCTGGTTGTTTCTTGTTGATGGTTTGCTATCTGGAGAAAATGGTATCAGAATCGACAAAAATTGCCAAAAATAAGTTTTTTTAACAAGCGGCCATACAAACTTGCACATTAGGCAAAATGGAACTTTCTTTGTATTCTATGACCATGGAAATCCCAGAAATAAAGCTAAATAGAGCAAGAGAATTGATACATACGAGCAGGCATATCTCGCTCGCTACCTCAAATGCGGACGGCTCGCCTCACAATTGCCCAATGAAATTTTTATATGATGAAAGGCTTGAAAACATATACTGGGATTAGAAATTGTAGCGAGACGTAAATCCTCTAAACTATGTCTGCTAAAAAACCATACCACCGAAGGCCCACCAAGATCTTAAGCTCTGCGCAAGCCCTCGCAGATATCAAAGAGAACATGCGCAAAATTTCCAATAGCGATACATGGTCATTGTATGCCTATGTTGCGTTTCAATTGAAAGAACGAGGTTTGGTCAGAACTAGAAACATCGTCGGTGAGAGGGGGGAATTTTTGGCGATAGAAACCTACAATAAAATTCCTGGCGCACCAAAACTCCAGGCAGCTCCGGAAGGAACACGAAATGTCGACGCTTTGAGCAGGAAAGGAGAGAGGTATAGCATTAAGACGATTTCTCTGCCTGGATCAACAACGGGTGTTTTTCACGGATTCGCTGAACCTGGAATAAAAGAAAAAGGAGAAAGGTTTGAACATCTGATCATTGTCCTAATCGATAAAAATTACGATCTTATTAAGATCATTGAGTTGGACTGGGCACAGTTTTTAAAATATAGGAAATGGCATAAAACCATGCGCGCCTGGAATATTACACTTACAAAGCAACTATGCGGCGACGCAAAAATAATTTTTAAAAACGACTAAACCGAGATGTCGAGAGTAGAGTCAGCAATAAGTTCTCCTGAAATCACATTAATCTAAATTTATTTGCGCAATCTAGACCCTAATTTCTTTCCCGTGATTGAAAGAAAGCATTTTTTGCATAACACACTTTCGTTTTTGGTAATATATAGATCTCGTCCGTATAGTCGGATCGCTTCGGACCTGACAATCGAGCAAGAACCGCATCTATTTAAATTTCTACAGATAACCCCTTCTCTTAACTTGCTTCCGTATTGACCTGTGCATTTCTGACATAAGCCCTTTTTTCTGTGCGGAATGGCCCTTGTCCCACAAGACTGACAAGCCAGATAATATCTGCTCCATGTCTTTTCCTTGGTCTTCTTCGGAACGATTGTCTTTTTTTGATTTTTGACCAAACCCCTCTTTTTTCTCTCTTCTTGTAAAATGATGTCGAAGTCAAGCTCAATCCCTTTAGAAAAAGCTTCGTTATGGGCAAGACGTCGAATTGTTTGTTCGGCTATCTGTCTTGCTCTTTCTCGAGTAACCCCAAACAGCCTACCCAGCTCCTCAAGAGTCAATCCTTCTTTATATAATTCCAAAATCTTCATATTCCTTTCTGTTACTGTGATTATACCCTCTGGCTTCTTTTCTCTTTTACAATCACGTTGAATAGAGGCAATTATGCCAGGAATCAACTCACTTTCAATGCGCATTGAACGCTTTTTTATTGCTTGTGCTCTCAATATAAGCTTATCCAGACCAGCACGCAAATCTCCATCAGTTCTAAATTTATCTTTTAGCTTATTGTAAGAATGCATTATTGTCGTATGGTCTCTGTTTCCGAGCAATCTTCCAATTGCCGAAAAGGACATTTCTGCGTATTCTTTCAGAATGAAAACTATTAGATCTCGTATACGGACGATCTCCTGCTTTCTTGTGGCACTAATGATCATCTTCCTGCTTACCCCAAAATATTGTGCGAAATTCGCAATTACATCACTATCAGGTTCCGTGATCTCGCTTGATTCTGATTGGGATAGAATTAAAGGAATTTTGTATTCCGATCGAATATCTGTAGCCAATGAATTAAGCGCTGCTGAGACGGCGGCCTTCTCATCAAAGGAATGTAGAAATTTTTCCAAATTCTCTTGAGTCATGAAGGCTATACTTCTTACCGTTGTTAATCCGTTGTCCAAAAACACCTGTTTAATATGACTCGGCAGCAACAGGAATTCTGTCCTAGTCTTCAAAAATGAATCCTCTTTTCCTTTGTTATCAAACTCAAATTTCATTAGTTTCAATCGGCATTGTATCGACAGTATAAGATTCGTTAAAAAGGAAATCCGCCAGATCCTCTTTTGCACTTTCATGGGTTTTCCTTATAGCATCAGATATCTTTTGATCAACGGTGTCGTAATTGAAATTTTCATAATCCTTCTTCCATAATTCATGGATGGATTCTTTTACAAAGATATCCACATACCTGTCGAAAAGAAAGTTTCTCCATTGAACGGAATCGAATTTAAATCTATCATAGATCTTTGACGCCATCGGACTCTGTGTATTGATCCAATATATCCCCTGTTCAACATCCTGCCGCCTCTGAAAAACGACGGGATCTCGCTCGCCCAGAAACAGTTTGCCTCCGGCAGCAAAGCCCAGAGGATCGTCATCCTGCCCTGACAACAGCACGCGCGGGAAAGATTTCCCCTTGCCTAACGGCCGTTCTTTCTGTTCGACTATCTTAAGCTTTATCAAGGCGGTGAGATTCCCTGCCGTTGCCGTCATTACGACGTCGCCAAGGTGCTTTCCTATGATCTCAAAATTCATAAACGCCACCTCATTACCCTCGGGCGTTGTCTTAAGAAATTCAGATTTAATATGATGCTTGGGTGTCTCGATCGAAGCATAATCATTATCTATCGAGATATTAATCGCGGCACCAATTGGAAGCGCTTCAGGCACACTGACTTTTAAGGTTATTCGTTCTGAGGAGTTTAATTGGATCTCAGCGTAAGGATATTTAAAATCAAAGCCATTGATCGGAGCGGTAACTTGTATCCCATTGGTTCCAGATGCGCTTCCAGCACCGGCCTCTGATTCGCCACCAAAAAGTTCCGACATAATCTTTTTCATATACTTGTTTTTCCACTGATTCAGTACATCGTTAAATCTTGATGTTATATCCTTTTGGGATTCCTTTTGTTTTTCACGCTTTAGGGCGGTTATTTCTGCAGCCAACTTGTCTATCTCTTCAGCTACCCATGCCATTAATGCATCAGTAGTGTCATTTTTTACTAATTTTGATCGGTCATTCGAGACACAGTCATTCACAGGATCTTCCAGTATCGGAACTTCGCATTCGCCGTATATAAAAGCCGCATCAGGAAAGCCTGTCACGCCAAGTTCAAATAACTGACTGGAACCTATAACCCCTATCTCTCCCAAAAAGTCAATACGGTTCAACTCTCCGAGTTTTGTCCCTTTGGCCATTGCCTCTGAAGACGTTTTCAGCACCAGTCTTCCTGCGTTGTATTTTTGATTCGACATTTCGATCATTTTTCCCATTTCATCAACAGAGGCGGTGGGCAACATGTGCGGAACCTCTATCACCCGAGGCGTTTCAAACCTACCCATGGGTTCAAGCTCATCAGGTTTGAGGGGTGCATACAAGAAATGGCCGTTATATACAATTGAGATATTTGCATGCAACAAGATCCTGCGAGATTGGGGATGGTTCTTGAACCGTTCCATTTCCCTATTGACCTTAAAATTTCCTCGAATTCCAACTGGACCCATCCCTTGAATTACTGTAAATCCAGTCTCTCCCTTCAAAATTTTTTCTTTGGCCTTATCGGAAATGGGCAAATTACCTAGCCCAGCGTACCCAAGCGCTTCCTTCGGTGGCATGCTTTTATTTTGGAAACCTTTTGCATAACCGTATTTTTTATTCTTACTAAAACCAAATATGTTCAGTGCACCTTTCTTGTAAGTTATAAACCTAGACTCTTCAAACATTTGTCGCATATAAAATTTTCCGCCGTTTCCATGCCCTCCATACACTTTTATTTTTCCATCTCTTTTTGCTGCATTCGGATCACCCCAACGCTTAAACGCCTTTTCGATATCAAACTGTTCCATGCCAATGAAATCAATGCATTCGACAAGAGGACTCTCGATATCTTTGTCCGTAAATCTAAAGACCACAACCTGTTCGTGCTGAGGTACATTTTCACGGCGATAAGCATCGATGGAGTTTTTCAACCATTCAGCCATTCCTTTAGTATGGTCAAATTTGAATTCATTTCCGATGATGTCAAGAAGATGATCATCGACAATATTTGGGGTCTCTTCAATTTGGATGATATTGCTCATGCTTTTATTTAGTAAAAAACGCTATTACCGCACTATACCTTTCTAATAGAAAATCGTTATAACAACAAATACCCCTGTACAACAGATCGTGCTGATGTGTTCTCAATTCCGCGATAACCGCATTCATTGTTTCCATTCTGCCAATAAAGACGTTTCGTGGCGTCCTTACTGTCACTCCTAGATAAACGTAAAAATCATTTTCTGAAATCCTGTCTGGTGCACTTTGCAAGAAAAGTCCCAGCCCTTCTAAAGACTTGACCCTGATCACCTCTACTGAGCATTTTCTAGAGAGCCTAGAGCCAGAAGGCGTATCGTCGTTCCTGCCGATAAGCTTTTTTGCGTATTCAATTCCACTATCAGTCAAAGAAAATATTTTGTTTACCCCGTCGACATATCCCTTTTTTTTGAAATCGTACAAGGGCTTATGAATCGAATCACCTGAATCAGGATATTCTTCATATCCTTTAAGATGAAAATCCTTGGGGTACTTTTTAAACAATCCGACCACAATGTCTTCGTATCTCATCTTCGTCTTCTTTCCATTACCGAATTCATACAGGAAAAGGGCAATTCTCTCACCTCGTATTAGACCGTGTGAAATCTTAGCCATAATTATAGGTAAAAGCGGTCGCTCTTCTTTAATGAATTAAATTTAGACTTTGCTTCCCTGACTTTCTTTTCTATCTCTGAAAATATCTTATCGATTTCTCTTTGATCATATTCATATAACTGCTTATTTGAACAATTGCTTAGAACCTTTAGTCGATAAAGCACCTCATTGGTACGATGAGAGGCCAGTCTTTTGAACCGAGCGTTTTTTGATTCTTGTTTTAAATGCATGTTTTTATATGTAGTATTTATATTTAACATACATCATGTATATTACACAGATATATAAATAAATGCAAGTACGCCCATTCTAAGCAAGAAGGGTATGCGGTTCTCGGGCAGGTCTCACTACCTCGCGCCACAACACAGCAGCAAAATTGAAATTAGCGCAAATACCGCACCTGCAAATTGAGTTTTATAAACGCCTCATCCCCATCAGTATAGATTTTTCCAAACTTGTGTTTTTTAGTATCGGGTGTTTCAAGTTTTGTATTGTCGATTAAAAATGCCTTAAAATCGTCAAGGTTATGAGCGTGATAACAGACTAAGTTACCATCTTCTTTTACGTAGATGCACCCTCCCTGTGCCTGCATTGATCCAGACCAGACTGATCCTGGCCGCATGCCAAGCGCTATCGCATGCAGGAAGTTTCCTATCTTAAAATAATAATCACTGAGATCATACCCGTGATCATTGACCAACAAATCATCATCCGGAAGCGTATGAATAATTTCTTTTAGCGAAGTTCCTTCGCCTAGATAAAAGCTGAGCACTATTTTAGCAAGAATTTCGGGTAGAGAAGGGTCCATTTTCCGCAGATTCTTCATAAAAGCCGCAGAACTCAGGCCGCAATACGCCATCGAAGCGTTGTTCTTGTATATGAGGTTTAGCCTGTCTCTGATTTTGGAATCAGAATCGATAGCATTTATTTCATCAATCTGAGTCTTGCTCAAACCAGAAATTCCGTAAATAAAATTTGTTGCCCCACTGGCATTGAATAAAGTGGCAGCAGCCCCTACGAGTGACTTGACGCTAAATCCCGCTCTTTGCTCAGTACCGACCCTTCTGTCATAGATTTCCAAAAAAAGATCTGTCTTCAATTTACTGTCTGCTCCAAGCTTGTTCGTATGTAACAACCTCATAAGCTCATCCAAGCCATCAATCACAAAGGATCCTTTACCCTTCTTTATCTTTTCAAAAACCAGTTGCGCGGCTGAGCGCAACATGCCTGAATCTATTCTGCCCATCTTTACACCATTATCGTCTCCAACAATCACATCTCCGTTTTCTTCGATAGCATACGATCTACTTTCCTTGCTACTTACTCTAAATATTTTTGTGATCGGAAAAACAATTGTCTCAATTTTATTCAAATTTGAATCAGCCCCGTAGATCTTTCCATCAACTAATAACTTCAAAAAAGCATAAAACTCACTCCATTCCCCCTTATTTTTTCCTTTTACCATAATAGTTATTTAACGATTCTAGTATTTTTGCAGCGGTAGCCTGGATTGCATTCACAGCAACGCTATTGCCGAGCTGCTTCAAGGCAGTGGCATCAGATACTGGAAATTCAAATTTATCAGGAAAGCCCATCATTTTCTTCCCTTCCTTCGGAGACATCCGTACAACTTTCCCATTTATCCTATATGAATCCCAATTTCTCCGATCATCAATACCAGACCCCCGCCCACCCACGCGAAGAGTATATCCGACCCTTTTATCGCATTTTCCTCCAAAGATATCTCCCACGCCCATTTTTAGCTCAACTGGTTTTGGGAACTCAAACGGCACTTTCTTATCCCGAAAACCAACCATATATAGCCTCGGCCTATGCTGTGGCAATCCAAAATCAGACGCTTTGATTATCTTGTAATGCAGCGAATAGCCGAGATCATCTTCCAAAATCTTTTTAATCACAGAGAAAGTCTTTCCGTTATCATGCTTGAACAAATGACGAACATTTTCCAGAAAAAACGCCTTTGGCCTTTTTTCCTTTATTATTCGGGCGACATCAAAAAACAAAGTCCCTCGAGAATCCTGAAACCCTTTCTTGTAACCAGCCTGACTAAATGCCTGGCACGGAAACCCTCCAGTTATGATATCAAAATCAGGCATAGTCTTTTCATCAACCTTTGTTATGTCGCCTGCGAAATGACCTTGCTCAAAAACTTCAGGACTTATCTTTTTGAAATTTTGCTCATAAGTTTGTCGTGCAGCCTTATCCCATTCGCTGACAAAAACACACTTGGCACCAAGTCTGTGAAAAGCAAGGTGAAATCCGCCTATTCCAGCAAATAAATCAATAAATTTATATGTCGGCCGAGCAATTTTAAATTTAGATTTCTGCGGCTTTTCTACGTTTTTACTTGATTTTTTTATAGCTACCTTCATTGGAGAAATTATACACTCATACCAGTAAAATGCCGATATCCATTGATGTTTATCCAATAACCCAGTGATTTAGTAAATAGATCTCGAAGTAAAAACATTGATTTTGTCACCTGGCATTGACTGCTATACTGACCGCATGTCAAACCTAATCACCTTCCACCTCCCCAACCATCTCGGCCTCCCCATAACCACCTCCCTCCACACCCCCTCCAACCCTCCCCGAGGCCTCGCCATCCTCCTCCACGGCCTCGGCGGCTTTAGGAAGCAAAAGCATATGCAGACCATCGCAGAGACCTTCCTCTCCAACGACTATACCGTCCTCAACATTGACGCTACCAACTCCATCGGCGATAGCGGCGGCAGATACGAGGACGCGACCATGCAAAAACATTATGAAGACCTCGAAGACGTCGTCGCCTGGGCAAAACGCCAACCATGGTTCATCGCCCCTTTCATCCTCATGGGCCATAGCCTCGGCGGATATGCAGTGGCCCGCTATGCCGAAGAGCATCCCGAAGAAGTCCGCGCCCTCTTCCCTTTTGCCAATGTCGTATCTGGAGAATTGAGCTTCGAGGCAAACGAGCGATTCAAGCCCGGAAAGCTCGCCGCATGGAAAGAAACCGGCTGGTTCATTCGCACAAGCAAGTCCAGGCCAGACATCGAGATGCGCCTTCCCTGGTCTCATATGGAAGAAAGGCTGAATCACGATCTCCGCCCGCATGCGGACAAGCTCACCATGCCCGTCCTCATGATCGTAGGGTCAGAAGACGACTCCACTCCCCCGGACCATCAGAGAGGCTTCTTTGACATGCTTCCGGACCAATCCATTCCGCGAAAGGAAATCCATATCATTCACGGCGCGCCACATACGTTCAAGGATCCGGAGCATCTGGCAGAATTAGCAAAGACGCTCGATGCATGGGTGAAGAAGATTGCGTAAACTACATCACGCCACAACCGGTGCATCTTTACAGCAGACCATGCGACTGGTATAAATCTACCCAGACAATACAGTCTACCCAACCTTCACTGAAACCCCACCCCATGTCAACGCCTACGCCCGATCATATTTCCTTCGAGTTTGAGGGAACCTGGTACTCCCTCCCTCTGGACGCAGCAGATTCCGATTGCATCCAATTGCCCGACGGCCGCGTCCTCACTGTCGGTTATTGGGGAGAAAGCACGCCACCAAGGCCATGCCAGCTGACCCTCAAGACCGGACCTGAGTGGCCGGTTGCCAAGTTCCTCATCGAGGATAAAGGCTGATCGAAAAAGCCCGCATCAAGATCATAGAGGCCGGAACCATAGCGTTCCGGCCTTTTCTTTTGCGATTCAGTGATGAAATAGCTGTATGTCCTTCCGCCCTCTCGCCCCAACCTTTGCCCTCCTTTTTTTGCACAAGGCCGCAGCATGGCCCGAAGGTCATCCCTACACAAACCAACGCTTTCAAGCTACTATCCAGGATATGGCAGCAGACAATACTAATCCGTGGTGGTCAGAAGAATACGGTTTTTTCGGCTCTTTTTACATGGAAGGCGACGCATCAAACGAAGGATACCTCATAGAAAAGAAACAAAGTCTCGACGAAAGAACGCATGCCGAGGTTGACGGCGTACTGCGTCTGCTTTCCCTAGAAAAAGGTGCGAAAATTCTCGATTGTCCTTGCGGATATGGCAGACATAGCATCGAACTTGCGAGGCGTGGTTTTACGGTCATTGGATCGGATATAAATTCCATTCATCTGCAAAAAGCGATCGACAAGGCAAAGGAATCATCTGTTGACGTGACTTTCACCAAGGAAAGCATGCTTGATATCGAATACACCTCTCAATTTGACGCTGCCATCAATATGTTTTACTCATTCGGATTCTTTGAAACCGACGATGAGAATGAAAAAGTGCTCAAAAATTTCTTCGATTCCCTCAAGCCGGGAGGAAGATTCCTGATGCATACAGACGTGAACATTCCGAGAATATTGTCAGGAACATACAAAGAAGACGAAGAGAGGATGCTTGTTACGGGAAAAACGCTCCGAGTCATCGATTCTTATGATCCTGAGACAAAAAGAATACATGGCGCATGGATCATAAAAAACGGAGGCACAGAAGACAGAAAAGAGTATTCCGTTCGGGTGTATACGAAGGAAGAATTTGAAGGATTATGCAAAAAGGTAGGATTTTCTGCAGTCATCACCTATTCAAATTGGGAAGGCGCTGCTTATTCGAAAGAAGCCGAGGACATGATAGTCGTGGCGACAAAATAACCTACCCCTCTCTTTTCTCCCCGACCCCCCTCACGCCGCCCATGGATTCTTTCCTACACCAAATCAAAAAGATGGAAAGCGATCAGAGAATCGCCTTGACGCGCAAGTACCCTGCGCTCATGCCTTTTATACTGGAATCGAGGAGAGCTATCCGCTCCATACACCATGTCCTCAGCCCCAAATTCAGAATGGCGAAACAAAAGTCCCCTTCTCCCTGGTATCACCTGACCGAACATTCTTCGCCCTTATACAGAAAATACAATAAGAAGGAGCTGGACGAAGGAAAGATAGAGAACATAAAGATAGCCATCAGAAACCTGAACGGAATCATCATTCCGCCCGGAAAGACCTTTTCATTCTGGAAGCATGTCGGCAGGTCCTCATCAAGACGCGGGTTCAAGAAAGGACTTGTCTTGTCGAATGGCCAGCTCAAGGAGGACATAGGCGGAGGCTTGTGCCAGCTGTCGAATCTGATCGCATACATGTTCGCATGCAGCGAATGCGTTTTCACGGAAAGGAAGCATCATTCCAGGGACGTATTCCCCGACAATAACAGGACCGTTCCGTTCGCATCGGGAGCGACCGTATTCTTCAATCTGATCGACCTCAAGATCCGCAATCCCTACCCTTTCCCACTCAGGCTCAATCTACGCACGACGGATACGCAGCTGCGAGGCAGCCTGGACGCTCCCATGCCGCTCGACTATTTCATTAAGCTTGAGGAAAAGGAAAATCACTTCATCAAGTCCGAACGCACTGGAAAGCTGTATCGCTGCAATGCCCTCAATCGCGCATGGTATGAAAAAAAGACAAAGCGCAAGATCAAGGAAGAATTGCTTTGGACAAATACCGCGGAGGTCATGTATGACCATGGTCATGTTGAGCAGATCACGTGTTCCGCATGACATCGCGCGATCTTGATTAGGATTTCATCCCTAGTTTGTTTTGATGGAACGTATGCCTGACACGAACACAGAATCCGAATCAAATCCAAACGCAAACGCAAACGACAAGATTATTCCAGCCGCATACGTAGAAAACAAGATTTATCTCATCAGAGGGACAAAAGTAATGCTCGATGAGGATTTGGCAGCACTTTATGGAGTGCCAACCAAAAGATTGAATCAGGCTGTGAAGAGAAATATGCGCAGATTTCCGCCCGACTTCATGTTCGAACTGACCAAGGAAGAAGATGCAAATTGGAGGTCACAATTTGTGACCTCCAATTCCAAGGCTAGAAGATGGGGTATTTTGGCTTTTACAGAACAAGGAATCGCCATGCTGTCAACTGTGCTCCGCAGCGATCGCGCTATACAGGTCAATATCCAGATCATGAGAGCCTTTACCCAAATGAGACGCCTGCTCGTATCCAATGAGGAACTCCGCCTCAAGATGGACGAATTGGAAAGAAAGCATGACGGCAATTTTCGCACTGTCTTTGCAGCATTGCGTGAGATCATGGACAAACCCGATGAGCCGGAAGCACCGAAAGAAAAGATCGGGTTCAATACGAATTAGGAGAAATAATCCTCAATTTGGAGGTCACAAATTGTGACCTTAAAACTTCTACGCCAACGCTCTCTTGACACCTGTCAAGTCCTCCCCTAGGCAAAATAGCCGAAATCGCTGCATATCCTTGCAAACTGTGTTATAATCTCCCGCATACCAATAAAATCAAATTCATGCCAACAAAAAAAGCCAATTCTGCGTTTATGAAGCCACTTACTGTCAGCGAAGATCTCGCTGCCGTTATCGGCAAGGGACCATACGCTCGATCTGAGGTAGCGTCCAAGATCTGGGCATACATCAAGTCAAAGAATCTCCAGGATCCAAAGGCAAAGCGAAACATCATCGCCGATGCTGCCCTCCTCAAGGTCTTCGGAGGAAAGAAGGTAGTAGACATGTTTGAGATGACAAAGCTCATTTCAAAGCACCTTTCATAAGGATCCGCGGCCAATCTCGGCCGACGCTCTATGTAGAAAAGCCGCCCTGTCTGGCCTCCCCGGCCCGCAGGGCGGCTTTTCATATCGCCAGTAATATAGGGTCTCCCATTACGTCATGTATCTTATGGCTAAAAATGACAAATTAATTACCCGCCAAGCGGTCAATAATGTGCTTAAGGCCTATTGGGAGCAGTATAAAAGCTACCCTCTTTGGACCATCATCACCCTCCTCATGCCTGCCATAGGCACGGTGTGCATTTTCTTCGTTCCGCCCCTCATCATAGGCAAGATCGTGGACATGTTCGCCTCGAATCCTACGGGGACAAGCCTCGGTGACGTAGGCTGGCTTATCGCGGGCTTTGCCGGAATCTGGCTTCTCGGAGAGGCATTCTGGCGTGTCGGACTCAACTTCATGATAAAGCTGGAAGCCGTGGCCATGTCGAACCTTCACAAAATGGCATTCAAGGAGCTCGCTGCCAGGGATTATGACTTCTACTCGAATAACTTCGTCGGAACCCTCACCAAGAAGACTCATTCCTTCGCCAGACACTTCGAATCGCTGACCGATACGTTCTCCTTTAGCATCTTCAACAACCTCTTCCCCATCATATTCGCCATAGTCATACTGTGGAAATATTCGATATGGCTTCCCGCGGTACTCGTCATATCTCTCACTATCGTCATCATGGTTGCGATTCCCATCATCAAGAGTCGTGCCAAGCTCGTTGCAAAGCGTCATGACGCGATGAGCAAGATGTCGGGACGGCTGTCAGACTCGATTACGAATGTGCTCGCGATCAAGTCATTCGCCCAGGAAGATCAGGAACTCCGGGATTACGGAACGCATGTGGATGATGCATTGGCAAAATGGAAAAAGGCAGCGGACTATCAGAACCTCAGGTTCGACGTCACGATCTCCCCAATCTATGTCATGACAAACGTATTCGGATTGATCGCGGCGGTATTCTTCGCGAATGCGCTCAGCCTGTCTGCCGGAACGATCGTCATCGTATTCTCCTATTATAGCCAAGTGACGCGCATGTTCTGGGACGTGAGCAGAGTCTACCGCAATATCGAATCATCCATCAGCGAATCGGCGGAATTCACCCAGATGCTCCTCCAGCCGGCCAAGATCCGCGATGCGGACAATGCATCCGAACTCGCCGTCACCGATGCCGCGATCCGATTCGAGGGAGCAGGATTCGCATATGAAAAGTCACAGGACAAAAAAGTCGTGAATGATGATCATGACAACAAGGACGAAGACGAGGACGCAGATGAGGACGAGACCGCTGATGCGGAATCCGCCGTGCTGCCAAAAGAAGCTCCGAACATGTTCCTCAAGGATTTCAACCTCGACATAGCAAGCGGCCAGAAGATAGGACTTGTAGGCCCGAGCGGAGGAGGAAAGACGACAATCACCAAGCTCATCCTGCGATTCATAGACCTGAGCGAGGGACGACTCGCCATCGACGGTCAGGATATCAAGGCCGTCACTCAGAAATCCCTTCGCGATTCGATCGCATACGTTCCTCAAGAGCCGCTTTTGTTCCACAGATCGCTGTTCGACAATATCGCATACAGCAATCCCGGAGCGACGCGAGAGCAGGTCAGAAAGGCTGCCAAGCTCGCGCGTGCTGACGAATTCATCGACAAGCTTCCGGAAGGATACGACACTCTCGTGGGAGAGCGCGGCGTGAAGCTCTCAGGAGGCCAGCGCCAAAGAATCGCCATCGCGAGAGCGATCCTGAAACAGGCTCCGATTCTCCTTCTCGACGAAGCGACATCCGCACTGGATTCCGAATCGGAGAAATATATCCAGGAAGGCCTCGCCGAACTGATGGAGGGCAAGACGGCAATCGTCATCGCCCATCGCCTATCGACCATCAGGCACCTCGATCGAATCATCGTGCTCTCAAACGGCAAGATCATGCAGGATGGCAAGCATGAAGACCTCATCAAGAAACCCGGCCTCTATGCCACTCTCTGGAGCCATCAGTCAGGAGAATTCCTGGAAGACTAGCCAGCGTCCTCGGATCGATGGCATTCGGAAAGCCGCCCCTAACGGGCGGTTTTCCTTTATCCTGCAAAAAGCCTATAATAGTGCCCTACCAGGAAAACTAATAAATTACACAAACATGCTGACAAACTGGCTCATCTCCGCACTTGCGATATTCGTGACGGCGCTCATCCTGCCCGGCATTCGGGTTGGCGTAGTGTCTGCCCTCGTAACTGCGGTCGTCCTCGGACTCCTCAATGCATTCATAAAGCCGATCATCGTCATCCTCACCTTGCCGGTCAACATCGTAACCCTCGGCCTGTTCACCTTCGTCATCAATGCCGTCATCATATTGCTGGCAGGAGCAATCGTGCCTGGATTCCAGGTATCGGGATTCTGGTCTGCCCTGCTCTTTAGCATCGTGCTCTCATTCGTATCGATGCTGTTCGCATAGCAACCGCATAGAGTCATGACAAAAGCGATGCGGCCGCGAATATCGGCTTTCATGAAAAAAGTATGGAAATTTCACGCCGAAAACAGGCGCGATCTGCCCTGGCGCACGACGAGGGATCCATACAAGATCCTGCTTTCCGAACTGATGCTCCAGCAGACCCAGGTGCCTCGCGTGCTTGGAAAATATGCCGAATTCCTCGCCCGATTCCCCGACCTCCGATCCGTATCGGAAGCGCATATGACCGACATCCTCCGTACCTGGAAAGGACTCGGATACAATCGCCGCGCATACTTCATCAAGAAAATCGCCGATGCGCTGGCCATGCCCACATCGTCACGCAGAAAGCCTTTTTCATTTCCTTCTCGATACGAGGAACTGATCGCGCTTCCCGGCATCGGCCAATCGACCGGAGGCGCGCTGGTCGCATTCTGCTTCGCCAAGCAGACGGGAGAGAAGATCGCCTTTATCGAGACGAATATTCGTTCGGTGTTCATACATGAATTTTTTTCAAAAAACAAATCCGAGAAGATACGCGATGCCGATATAGTCGAGCTGCTCGGACAATGCCTGCAATCGGTCGAGCCTGAGGATATCCGCGAATTCTACTATGCCCTCTATGATTACGGCACATGGCTGAAAGGCGCTTTGGGCAAGGAAAAGACATCCCTTCACAAGCGAAGCGCGCACTATGCGAAACAAAGCGCCTTCAAGGGATCTGTCAGGGAAATGAGATCGCGCATCCTGTCTGCCCTGCTCGAAGGGACGACCGTCGAATCAGCCAGTGGGGCCGCAAAAGGATCAGCGGCAAGACCCGTGACGCAAACCCGAGCTCCGAACATCGAGAAAGAAGAGCTTTTTGCCGCAGTCTGCAGATCAATGAAAGTGCCCATGACGAGAGAGGAGCTCGGTAGAGAGCGGATCCGATTCGAAACCGCCATCGAAAGGCTGGCAAAGGACGGATCCGTCTCTGTCTCATCAGCTATGTCCAATGGCAGAAAAAGAGATATAATAGGCATATGTTAAGAAATCTGGCCATAAACTTCGTCCTCAAGATGGGACTCGCCGTCACATGCGTGGGATATGCGATATGTGCCCTCGTCTATCCGAATTCGGTGATTGAATTCTATCCCCAATTCGTGCCGAATATCATCGGCGACTTGGCTACTCTTATCATCGGAGCTGCGGTATCCCTGTTCATGGCCGCATGGATCATATCCCGCAGGCACAAGTTCGCATGCTCGTTCACCTTTCTCATTCTCATCTCTCTGGCAATCCTCACCAATCTGACATCGCTTCGATTCGTGAGCGTCGCATGGCCGCTTTTCGTGATATCGCTCGCCCTTGCCGTCAGATATTACCCTCGTGTGCGCGTCATCGTATCCCACAAGGATGGCGAGCGGATGCGAATAGTCCCCATAGCGGATGAGGCGACTGACGAACATGCGGCCCCTGCGGTAGCGGCCGCAACTCCTGATCAGTCGCCGATCGAGACCAATACTCCGGCACGATTGGAAGACGATCCGGCCCAGACAAGCGAGTTCCTGAGCAACGAAAAATTCGTCAGGGGCAATAAGTTTTCCGAAGGACAGACCGAGGTCGGATATGAGCCGGCATACGAGACGACTCATGTTTCTGCGCCCGTCACGGATTCGATAAGCGAGGCCACACCAGTTCGAGAAAAGCAAAAGCGAACATACAAGCCGCGATCTGCAGGCACGAAAAAAGCGCATTCATCAAGGAAGCTGGCCTCAGCGGTAGATCCTGTCACGGCTGAAATACATGAAGAATTCTAATACACGACCATCCGATATGCGCGGAAGGCCTGCGACTGAATACGGTACGGATTTCCTATCCCTGCCGCTCGCAGGATTCCTCACCTTGAAACCCGATCAGCGCACGGCGCTACGGAAGATCAACCTCGTCACGATCAGGGATTTTTTATATTATTTTCCAAAAAAATACAGCGAGAGCAGCGAGGCCGTGCAGATTCAAACAGTACTCGATTCGGCATCGCATGAACCAGGGACCGACTCCGAGATCGCACATGCCGCGACTGGCAAGCCCGCCGGCATATCCGATTCGATCATCTTCGGTCAGATACACAATCTGAAGACGGGCAAGACATGGAAAAGCAAACTGCCCGTTGCGACGGCTACGCTGACTGACGATTCCGGATCCGTGAAGCTCATGTGGATCAGGCAGCCATACATAGCAAAGATGATCCAGGAAGGAAGCCTGGTAAAAGTCGTCGGGAAGCCGAGCGAAAAGAACGGCATGGTCACGTTCATCAATCCGCGAATAGAATCAGTCGGCTCGATTCCGAACCATATCGGAACGCCGCTATTCGCCGGGGCAGCCAAGGATGGCAAAGGGACCAGCTCCGACATGACGCATGAGATGGTAAGCTGTACGCCCACGTATGCCGAAACCAAAGGCCTGACATCATTGTGGTTTTTCCATGCCTTCAGGAAGATAGCGGCCGATCCGCGCTTTGCGGACGCCTCCGGGTCAAAGCCGGGACAGATCGTTGATCCGCTTCCCGAGGACATTCGCAAGAGATACAGCCTCCCTTCCTTGCATACAGCGCTCGTCTGGATTCATGCTCCTCAGAGGGAAAGCGATGCCCTGGTCGCGCGCAAGCGATTCGCATTCGAGGAAATATTTTTCATCCAGCTGCGCGCGCAGATCGAACGGGCAAAATCAGAGCGCGAAAAAAGCTTTGTCATCGATGACAAGAAAAATGTCGATGCGTTCATCAGCCGCCTCGGATTTCCATTGACCGAAGGACAGCAGGGCGCGGTCGATGATATCCTGAACGATATGAAGCGCGGATATCCGATGTCGCGCTTGCTCGAAGGCGACGTAGGTTCCGGCAAGACCGCCGTGGCGGCAAGCGCGACCTATGCCGTCGTGACCGAGCGCCCCAAGAACCAGAAATATGGCACCCTTCAGGTCGCATACATGGCACCGACCGAGATCCTGGCCAAGCAGCATTTTGAATCATTTATCCAATTGTTCAAGCATATGCCGATATCGATGGCGCTCATTACGGGAAAGGAATGCCGCAAGTTCCCTTCCAAGCTCGCCGGAACGAAATTGGCACCGAATGGCTGGACCCATATCTCGAGAAGCCAGCTCACCAAATGGGTCAAGAATGGCGAGATATCGATTGTCATCGGAACCCATGCCCTTATCCAGAAGAATGTCGCCTTCAAGCATCTCGGCCTCGTCATCATCGATGAGCAGCACCGATTCGGCACGAACCAAAGGCAGAAGCTCGCCCGCAAGACGGATATTACCCCTCATTTCCTATCGATGACGGCAACTCCGATTCCGCGTACGCTCTCGCTCACGCTCTATGGAGACCTCGACCTGTCGATCATCGAGCAAATGCCAAGCGGGCGCAAGCCCATCATCACGAAAATCATACAGCCCGAAGAACAGGCTGCTGCATATGAGCATATACGGGAGCAGGTCAATCTAGGCAGGCAGGCATATGTCATCTGCCCGAGAATCGACGAGCCTGATGAGGAGGCGGTAATCCCCCTCTATCGGCCTACGGTGAATGGCAAGCCCGATACCGCGCCAGATGCAAAGCAGATGAAGTCCGTCATCAGCGAGGCAAAGCGCCTGAACAAGGATGTCTTTCCTGAATTCAAGTTCGGAATCCTGCACAGCCGCATGAAGCCGGCACTCAAGGAAGAAGTGATGCGGAGATTTCTGGACAAGGAGATAGACATCCTGGTCGCGACATCCGTCGTCGAGGTTGGAGTGAACGTACCGAATGCCACGGTCATCCTGATCGAGCATGCCGACCGATACGGCCTTTCCCAGCTGCACCAGCTCCGAGGCCGCGTCATCCGAGGCAACCATCAGGCCTATTGTTACCTTGCCACAAGCACGTCTTCCGACAAATCAATCGACCGGCTGAAAGCGATCGAAAGTGCCAAGAACGGATTCGAGCTCGCAGAATTGGACATGAAAATGCGCGGTACGGGAGAGCTCTATGGCGCGAAGCAATGGGGAGTCAGCGATATCGCCATGGACGCCATTCAGAACCTGAAAATGGTCGAGGCCGCGCGGAAGGAGGCGCGAGACATCGTCGCAAAAGATATCACGCTTCGCACCTATCCCCTCTTGCAGAAGCAACTAGCAGAGCAGGATGAGATTCATTTTGAATGATGTTTGACGTTAGACATACATCATCATGAAACAGAAAGAGTTTTAATTTGAAATAATAAAGTGAAAGACACGTATATTTCCCTGCGCAATAGATATCTGCCTAAAGAAATCAAGGTCGTCTTCGTATTGGAATCGCCGCCTGCCGGCCATGGATATTTTTATGATCCATCCGGTCGTGTTTCCGAAGTGCTTTTTCGCGCATTCATGAAAACGGTATTGCATATTGCGCCAGCCACAAAGGATGAGGGCCTGCGAACATTGGCTGACGAAGGGTATGTGCTCGTAAACCCTATCTATACCCCAGTCAATCGATTGGCAGACAAAGAGGCCGACAGACTCATTCTTGCCAATTTCGATACCTTCAAGCAAGATCTGCGCTCTCTTATCGGCAATACGCGCACGCCGATCATTTTGGTGAAATCGAATATTCTCAAGCTGCTCGAAAAACCGTTACTGGCCGATGGATTCAACGTGATTAACAATGGCCTTCTCGTTCCCTTCCCTCTTCATTATCATATGAATACGTTTGCCGAACGCATGGACTTTCTGTTACAAGGCATTTGATCTGAATCAAACAGCATCCATGTATCTCACTTTCGCATATAGCAAATCCAAAAATTCCGCTTATAGCTCCTGCCGTTGAGACTCGAATAGCTCGTCTTTTTTTCAAGCTCGACGATCTCGAATCCGGCCCCTCCATACAGCGCTACGAGATCTTCGCGCGAAAATACCCGCTCATACAGATCGAGTTCCTTCATATAATACGTATCATATTCCTTGCCTGGAGATATCTTGAGAAGATTCTTGGCATTCTGATCGCCATCCTTGCAAAGTGCCTTGAGGAAGAAAAATCCGCCTGGTCGCAGGACGCGGAAGCATTCCTTGAGATATGCGGCTCGGCTTCTTTCATCCAATGAATTCGATGACGTGATATCGAGAATGATGTCCACGGACGAATCGGCACATGGCACTGGCGCTGCCATGTCGGCTTTGCGATATTCAATCGCCTTGTCGAGACCCGAAGCTGCCGCTCGCTCCTTCGCGATTCGGACTGCCGTGGCCGAGATTTCAATCCCGAGAACCCGCGCTCCGAGTTCCGCGAAATAATACGAATTGCGCCCGGTTCCCGAACCGAGGTCGAGCATGAACGATCCGTCAATGCCCATATTCTGCTCCTTGCGCAGGTATTTTACGAAGCGGACCACGTCCGACTGCGGCTCATTGGCCTTGGTCAGAAGCTTGGAATTCCGGTATTCATGTTCCCAGGCTCTTTCTTGCATGATGGCTAGACTATACCACATCATGCCCAAGAGGGGCATTTGATATAAAGGCGGTTTTTGGGTACTATATCGAGGGCATACACATGCACCCTCGACGCGCGTATAGCTCAGTTGGTAGAGCGGGATCCTTATACGGTCTTGGTCCTAGGTTCGAGTCCTAGTACGCGCACATTTTTTGGATATACCATTTGGAAGGCTGCCTCAATCTGCATGTCCTCCAACCTTCTGATACCCATTAGGATGAAATCCCACAGTTGTTTATTCCCGTACCTTATCAAACATGTTCCATGTCCAAATCCGTTTTTATACGTAATGGATGAAATCTTCGATTTCTTAATTCTGGGCTTATAGAATTGAGATAACGGCAACCCAAGAGTGCTGGACCAAAAAAGCATTTCTTTCTCGATATCCATATCCGAATACAGGATAACGGCGACTTTCACCATATCTTTGCCGACTCCAAGGACCCTCAGCCAATGTACAAAAAATGACATCATGTGAGGATTGGTATTTGAGAGACAGACATCGCTATTCGTAGCCTTTCCACCTTCTCCCCAATAAAGGAACAGTCCTGCAATCATTATCTCCCTCTCGGACAACGAGCCGATTCTTTCGGACACACTCGCATACGCAATATCCAACTTCTTTTGCGCTTTCGCTTTCATGGAATTCCTATATCTTTCTATCTGACGATGCTTTCTTTTTTCGATCAACTCGATATTCCTCTCCCCCAAAGGCAAATTTCGCAGCCAATCACGGAGCGTGCTTTTGCTAACGCCGAGAGCCTCTTTGATTTCGGCATAGCTCATCTGCCTCATTCTCATCTCAATTGCTTTTTGCTTTAATTCCTTGCGCGTCATGTCTTCCATGCAATAAGCATATGTCGATTCGCGACACGTGAATACTTGAATCTTTCAGAAAGATATTTCGCAACTGCGTCTTCATGAAGCTGATGTCGCCTAAGCCATGCTTGTCTCCGAACCAGATTCAGACAATGCCGAATCAGGCTTGAGACCAGGCGCCTCCACTTCAGAAATAATGTCCTTTTTCTTCAGCTGGATTCCATGAGCGACGAGAATCTGCTCGTATTCCGGCTGTTCCAAAGTCTCGGCGGCGATGAGTGCCTTGGCAATCGCATCGAGAACGGGCCTTTTTTCAGTGATGAGATTAAGGGCACGCTTGTACGAATCGGTCATGATCTGCGCGACCTGCTGATCGATCTTCGTGCTCACGGTCTCGGAATATTCTCTCTGTTCCATCGCCTGCCCTGTAATAGATCGGCTTGAATGCAATTCGAGGGCGATCGGTCCGATCTCATCAGACATGCCGTATTTCGTAACCATATCGCGAGCGAGAGCGGATGAAACCTGCAAGTCATTTGATGATCCTGTCGTCAGGTCATTGAATATGTGCTTTTCAACAACGTATCCTCCGAGCGATACGACGATATCGTCAAGGAATTCGTTTTTTGACTGAAGCTTATTGTCATTGAGTGGAAGCTTCAGGGTATATCCGGCAGCGCGACCGCGGGAGATGATCGACACCTTGTGTACCGGATCGGCATGTTCGAGAACCGATGCTAGGAGCGCATGGCCGGCTTCATGATATGCGGTGAGTTCCTTTTCTTTCTTTGATAAAAGATGACTCTTGCGTTCGGGGCCAAGCATGACTTTCTCGATGGACTGGATGAGATCAAACTGACCGAGCTTCGTCCGATTGTCTCGTGCCGCGAGGATTGCCGCCTCATTCATGAGCGAGTGCAGGTCAGCGCCGGAAAATCCAGGCGTTCGCTCCGCGATGAGCGGCAATTTTACGTCTTCCGCAAGAGGCTTGTTGCGGGCATGCACTTCGAGAATGGCAAGACGGTCCGCCCTGTCAGGAAGGTCGATCGTGACGCGCCGATCAAATCGCCCTGGTCGCAAGAGCGCAGGATCGAGAACGTCAGGCCGGTTTGTCGCTGCCATGACGATGACTTTTTCATTCGGCTCAAAGCCGTCCATCTCAACCAAGATCTGATTCAATGTCTGCTCTCGCTCATCATTGCCGCCGCCGATTCCCGTTCCACGCACTCGCCCGACGGCGTCGATCTCATCGATGAAAATGATGGCTGGTGCTCCGGCCTTTGCAATCTTGAACAGGTCCCTCACTCTGCTTGCGCCGACTCCTACGAACATCTCGACGAATTCGGCACCCGATACCGAGAAGAACGATACACCGGCCTCGCCAGCTACCGCCCGCGCAAGCAATGTCTTGCCCGTTCCAGGCGCACCCATGAGCAGGATTCCCTTTGGGATTCGCGCGCCGATATCGATGAATTTTTTAGGGTTCTTGAGAAAGTCCACGATTTCGGCAAGTTCCGCCTTTGCCTCTTTTGCCCCGGCAACATCCTTGAACGTGATCTTTACCTTTTCGTCATCAGGAGAGACGAGTCGCGCCCGCGTCTGTCCGAACGAAAACGCCTGGCCGGCAGACCCTTTGGCCTGTCGCGACAAGAACCAGATTATGAAAAACAAAAACAGCACGGGCAGCAAGAACGGAAGCGTATTCCCTATCCAATATGCGGCACCCTGATCGCTGACGGTCTCGATCTGGACGCGGCCTAGCGCAGCCTTGTCCGCTCCGAGATTGCTGAGCGTTTCGGAAAGCGAGCTCTCGACTTCTTTCTTGCCCTGCTTCTTCGTGCCATCTAGATATGCGATGGAAAGATCCTCGCCCTTTACGGTGACGTTCTTGATGCTTCCCGCATTGATATCGGTCACGAGTTGCGATACGGAAATGCTCTGAGGTTCCTTGGCCTGCTCGCCGATGATCGAATACAAGCCGAACAAGATCGCAAAGATGACGATCGCCCATGCGAGATTGTTCCAAATGATGGATCGGAGGCTCTTGTCATTTCGATGATGTGGTCCGCCTTTCGGGCCATGACTCGCATGAGGGGTCTCATGCTTGGGCGGTCGAGGATCGTGACCCGGACCGGGATTCGGAGGCATATGTGGCCCTTCTGTATGATGGTTGTGCTTGTGTGACATATGAATCATGTGAAATTATGCTGCTGTAACGACATCGTCTTTCGATGCCCTTCCCTTCATTATGCGGAATCCGTAGAGATTTTTCATGGTAAAGGATTTCGCAACGGCATCGCCGAACCTGTTATGCGTTCCGGTACCGGGCGCGAAGGCAAGGACGACCATGAATGCCAGCTGTATCTGATTGAGAAACCAATAGAGCAGCCCGATATACGGCATCATCTTCATGAGAACGGGAAGCGATTCCGGAGCAAAGGCAAAGAACGCAAGCGGCACGACAAAGCAGACGACCCGCAAAAGCGAAGGAACGATGCTGAACCAGAAAGCGCTTTTCGCCGACCACGACAGGTCATGTGCCCTTCGAATATGAATGGGCAAAAGCACTACCGAGACGCCCAGCAGGAAAATCGAGAAGGCGAAATCCCCCATCTCATATGTCTGGTTTCCCGTGCGAACGAGGACATAGCCGATGACCTGGAACAGCAGAAAAGCCAGCGCGTACGCGACGACATGCGACAGGACAAATGGCAGTCGGGCCAGCCTGTGGGGGCCATGATTGGGCGCAATGCCGAGCAATTGTCGTAGCTTCGAATCGGTTCCTTTCTGGGCATCTGCCGCAATTGATGTTGATTTCATAAGACCTATGTTAGCATATATTGGCACAGTTTCATCAGGGCTCTCTGCCGTCCTACGGGCGACATATGAGCGCAGGCAGACCCCTGATACAGCGCATGCCAATACGCATATGTCATATATACGGAACAAAAAAGCAACGTTCGACTACGATATCCGAGAATCCCTGGAAGCCGGGATAGAGCTTTTCGGCTTCGAGGCCAAATCCGTCCGTGCCGGCAAGGGCAATCTCGAGGGGTCATATGTCATCGTGCGCGGAGGAGAGGCATTCCTGATCGGCGCGCTCATTTCTCCGTTTCAGGTTGCCAATACTCCCAACTCATATGATGACCGGCGCAATCGCAAGCTCATCCTTCACAAGGCGGAGATCAAGCGTCTTTCCGAGATCGGCAGAGGCAGCGGAGATACCATCGTCCCCATTTCCCTATACAACAAGGGTCGCACCATCAAGCTTGAGATCGCCATCGCGCGTGGCAAGAAAAAGCACGACAAAAGGCGCTCCATCGGCAAGCGAGAGAGCGACCGCGAAATAAGCCGCGAGATGAAAGGACGACGATAGCGCATGCGGATGGTGAATGACTGACATGCGTCAGGTTGCAAGCATCACGTGCCGTATATCGAATCTCAAACCTACATCGAATTTGTCTCAAGCGATATCTCGTCTGAAGGACCAATCGAATCCTCTGACATTCGCAAGAATGTCCTGTTCATCATGACGAAAAGAGTAAGCGTGATGAGAAGCGATATGGAAACAAATGCCACCTTGCGATGAACGGTCGGATTCTTTGAGCCATGAAGATAGAGCAATGTCGCGGCAAGGACGAATGCCATCAGCGTAAACAATACCGTCTCCACAGCGTTTCGCGGAGAAGCGGCAAAGCCTAGCATTTCGCGCGTCACGCGCTCGAAGAGGCCTGGAGAATTTTCGCCCTCCGTAGATATGCCCGCTACCGCAGCCTTTGTGACAGGCGTATCAGTTGCCATAGATGCCACAGCTGTTGTGGCGGTTGCCGTCGCATGTACGGCAGAAGCGGCCGTGACCGCAGTCGACGTAGATACCTGTGTAGAAGTCGCGGCTTCCACAGCCGCAACAGGAGCCGATGAAGTGGCAGAACCCGCGGCCGCTATTCCAGCCGGAGTGGCAAAAAACTGAACCACGAACGTCGTATGACGATTCTCAAATACGCCATCAGCGACAGCCATGCCTATCTCGGCATATTTCTGCTTCATGATGTTCTTTCGGTGTCCCGGTGAATTCATCCATGCGCCAACGACGTCCTTTGAGTCAAAGAAATCAATGGCAAGATTTTCGCCGGCAGATGCGTATTCATATCCCACAGCATCAATCCAGTGCCATGGCGATGTGCCATCCGGAGCAAAGTGCGCGAAATACCCCTTGGCGATCATGTCTTCCGCCTTTTTCTGAGCGGCAAGATCCAGCAGACTGTTTCGGACAAGAGGAGCAAGGCTCTCTGACGCTCGGGCATCGTTGGTGTACGAGACAAGAGTTCCTGCGATGACCGCGGCCTTTTGAGGATCAAGCCCTAGTGAGCGGCCCGCATGCAGAAACAGGCTTCCCTCTATCGCAAAGAGGCAGGCAAAAAACACGAGGACGGCTTTTGCGCGAAAGATATGCGGATGATGGTCATTGTCCTCATGGGCGATGAAGTATTTCCTAAACGCCCGCCCAGTCTTATGGAAAAACGACTTCGTATGATTGGCTGTTCTGTTGGAGTTCATATCGTATGTGGAGTCCGTTTATTGATTATATTATACAATTCTTTGTTTAAAAGCGCAAGTATTACCCCGTATCTTGCCATTCCGTGTCATTCATTATACATGCCGATAGGCGTACCAAAAAGGCGCACCCGGACGGCGAAGCATGCAGGACAGTCCAGACAAGGCAAAAGCGCCTTCCCTTTTAGAGGAAGGCGCTTTTGCGATCTGAGATCATCTCGCGGACAGATGGTCCGAAGGCGATCGCATGAATATTATTTCAATTCAGACGCAGGAATCTGTGGGATGTTCAATGTTGAGCATCGGATAAGATTCATCTTTCGGAGAGTCGTCTTATATACATACCCCGTTGCGGCGCTCTGGTTCTTGAGCTTGCCGACGCTAACCCATGGACCGAGAATTTCAGTCGCATGCTTCAGCTGGAACGCCTTCACGGCTGCGAATGTCTGGTTTCCAAAGTATCCCGTGACAGGAAGCTTTGCTCCGACTTCCGCATTGAGGAATGCCTGAAGTGCCTTCACGTCATTTCCGCTCTGTCCCTTTTTCATATAGTTCTTGAAAGAGATTGAGCAGTTTGCCGCAGCATCGTCAGTCGAGGCTCCGAGTACCGTTCCCGCAGGAGTCGCTCCAGGGAAAATGATAGTCAATCCGCCTCCGCTTGAGAATCCGCCGCCTCCGCCTCCGCCAGACTGTCCGACGTTTGGATCAGTAGCAGCATGCTGTGATCCTGTATTAGTCGTGGCAGGCGTAGTTGTAGGAGTGGTAGTTGCCGTAGATGTGGCATTCAAAGTCGTGTCATCTCCTGTGGGCACGCCTTCGTCATTGGTAGACGGCGTAGTCGATGTCGCAGTAGAAGTGGCATCTAGAGTAGTGTCATCTCCAGACGGAGTGGCAATATCCAGAGTCGTGTCGTCACCCGTAGGCGTAGTCACGTCCAGAGTTGTATCATCACTTGGTGGAGGTGTAGTTGTAACGTCCAAAGTCGTATCGTCGCTCGGTGGAGGTGTTGTGGTAGCGTCCAAAGTCGTGTCATCGCCTGGTATTGTCAATGCCGTATCAAGGGTAGTGTTATCACTCCCTGGCACATCAGCAGTAAGGGCAAAAGCCGCAACTGGCGCATTCAGTGCCACGATCGCCAAAGCCATAAGTCCAATAAAAATCTTTTTCATATTTTTGGGTTAAATAATTCGCCTGCAAGCTGCCGGTTACGGCAATGTGCGGGACGGGTATGTTATGTATAGTAACGTTAATATTGTGCCATAGTATACAAATGAAGTCAATGGCTTTTGCAAGATTACTCCGGATTACAGGCACAAATACGCTAGGATGGCTAATATTGGGCGTATTTTGGACAAAATAAAAGCCCCGCCCCCAAACCCGTGAAATTCACAGGCCCGGAAAGCGGAGCTTTGTCGGATTTGAACCGACGGTATTTCTGATGGCTGGGAGGACCAACCTACCCTGTCCCTGCTACGGGGTCACATTGTCCCCGAGCGGCACCTCTGTCGCGACGGGGGTGCCACGCGGGACTTGCTGGCCTTGTGCGGTGGCCAGCACTTGAGGAGCAGTCGTCACGATGCGGGCAAAGCCGCGCGTCGAATTCGGCAGGAAGGGTGTCGGATACAGCAGTCGATCATCGTTTCCGAAAAGCGCGACTGTGTTCGCACCGCTCCATCCAGTCAGGTCCGTCGAACGCTGCATCAGATACAACGTGCCGATGTTGGTCTTGTGCTCTTCGGCTTCACCAAGCGTGACACGCTCAGGCGTGACATATCCACTTGGAAGGTTCAACTCCCCGGACTCGGCAAGCTCAGGCTGCTGCAGCATAGAGTTGAGCAGCACCGTCTTGGCCGTCGCGAGACGACTCGATTCACCGACCGCGTAAGGGAAGCTTACCGTGCACTCGACAACCATATTTCTCATTTCGATATACGTGCGAGACCGGTCGAGTTGCTCCTGTTGCGTACCAGTTCCGGAAGCTGCAGCCGCAAAGCCGTTGCCGACGAAAAAGAAGCGCGTGGTGGGAGCCGTATTGCTCTGATCGGCCGACCGCACATCACCGACAACGCCGTCAACTCCTGCGGAGTCCAGGCGGAGCCTGTTCGCATTAAGCGGACCCGTGAAGACTGCCGTCGAGTTGGCGACGCCGTCGATGACCCATGCGGTTCCTGCGGCATTTCGAGCATGGCTCTGCAGCCGGATCGTGAGATCGCGAGGCAGGAACGTTCCATGCTTCATGATAATCACCACGGCGACGTGGATGCGTCCGCCGAATTGATTGGTGGCGCCCGAATGGACATTGGCTTGCCAGCTTTGGAAGGCCGACGATGTCACGGCCAGATTCGACTGGATCGCGCTGAGTCTGCGCGCCATTTCGAATCCAGAACCAGCGGACTGCTGTCCGCCGAGGACGACCTGATCAATGAAGTTGTTCCTGGAAGCAGCGAATGTGCTCGACTGCGTTGCCGGGTTGGCTTCATTTTCACGAGGCAATGAATGCATCAGCACCGAGACCTCGTAATCGTCCGAGGTCGAGATGAGGGTCCAGGGCGTTACCCCGGTCTCCGTCGCCCCAGCCCGCGAGGGGCCGAAGACGGAGAACATGGTGATGACGAAGGCGCAAAGCGCCGCGAGGGTGGCCCGAAGGCCGGTTGTGGTTTTCATGGTTGTGTCTGGATGGCTGCCTTTCTTAGGGGCGGCGTTGGGTGGCGGTGGGTTTGTTGTGCGGTATTCGCAGGCCAGAATGGCCGGCGAAAGCCAGGAGAATCCATCATCAGAAATATGAAGCTATGATGCATCAGATACGGTCCCAAATGAGGGTCCGATCAGGTGCATTTCGCTTATGTCTCAAAGGACGGAATTCGGACCATACCTTTACATATATATTTATATTTGTCAAGTATCATTTTGTCATATATACTCCCCTTGCCCGTCATGATATGCATGGCCACGCAGGAGGAAATATCAGAATGCGCGGCCAGTACGCCTTCCCTCTCATGCCACCCCGCATGCGAAAGGCCGTCATGACGAAGCAACCATGGGGATGCCAGGTCTCGACATTTGAACTTTTACATATGTGCGCTGCCGAGTACTCTGGAATCTCGTTAAACTTCCAGAAAATCCAAGTGCTAAAGCACGAGCAACAGCTTCACCGTATTTTGCGGTGAACGACTTTGCATTCGCGACAGCTCGAGCCTAACGCTCGCTATCCGACGTCCGTCCTGCGCGTTTCTGTGGCGTGGGCACGGATGACATATAAACAGAGTAGGTTCGCGACCCTCTTCGATTGCGATCCGAAACCATAGAAGATCGATATGTACTGTGTTGTATGCTCTTGAGGTACATGTTCTAAAACAATGAACATTCTATGCAGCGTAGACTCATATGCGAAACTCATTTGCACGCGGGTTCAATTCCCGCCATCTCCACATCAAATAAAAATCACCGATTCCTTCGGTGATTTTTATTTGACCGTGCGAGCAAAAGAGCAGGCCAACTGCTTGGCCTGCGTCGGGAATTGAAAGGCGGAGCGCTGCGAGCTCAGCAGAGCGAGTCGCGAGCCGGGGTCGCGAGATTTTCGAGCGACGGCGAGAAAATATTCGTGACCAATTCCCGCCATCTCCACATAGATATGTACCCTGTTTAGTAGACACAGGTACACCTTTCTTTTGTTACAATTACCAACATAAACAAAAGAAACATGAGAGGGATTTTTTGAGCGAATAGCGAGAAAATTATCCATAACAAACAAACACCGTCTTCATAAAAACTGTATTATAAAGCTATCTTTGAATACACGACATCGGCTGTTTCTTCAGCGGTCTGTTTTGAATTATTAATTATTTCCCCAAAGTCTGGATTATTAATACCTACATCATAATGGTATTTAATTCGCTCTTTTTCGTATTCCTTAAGCTCTCTATTACCCCTATTATTTAAAACCACATCAATATCTGGAGATAAGGTGAAAAATAATTTATTTGTATCTATTTCCTTTAAAGAATCAACCATATACTCATAATTGATTTTTGACAACGGATATACCATTAAAGTAATTATACCTCTGTTGTGAAAATTTTTTATAATACCAACCGCATTCTCTAAACTAATTGGTATGGCTTGTTCAATAGGAACCCAGCTAATCATCTCTCTAAGAGAATCACCTTCAATTAATGCACATTTTTTAATTTTCTGAGCAAGTATTTTTGCAACCGTACTTTTACCTGAATTAATTGAACCACTTATAAATATAATCATATTAATGATAGCGTACCACACCAAGCTTAATTAAATTGAACAGGTTCGAATATTGCTCATTAATCTCCACAATTAATATCTCACAATAAAAACTTTACGCCCTGCCTCTTGAAGCTTTTTACTCAAACCATGTAAACCCTTTGAATCAAGAACCTCCTTCACTATGCCCAGTTGTCCTAACATATTACTTAAATCCACTCCCACATCTTCCGTCTTAGAAATACCGCCATTCTCAATTAATATTATTTTAAAATCCACTTTTTTCCTCAATAGTTCAAATATAGACTCAAAACCCGAAGTCAAACCACCCTCTCCGACAAGTACTAAAGTTTTCTTACCTATCTTGCTAGCAGCTATACCTGATGCAATAGATGCGCCGTAATGTAGACCGTATCTCACAGGGCTATTTGGTGCCAAAGTGTATGTACCAAAATCCCCTACCACAAGATCAAATTGAGCCTTATCAATCTCAACAAACAAATCTTTGTAAATATCACTACTGAACTTAGATACAGGTCCCTCAGTTTTTACTCTTGGCAACAAAGGAGTTCTTATTTGTCTTCTTTTGCTATATGAATCAATAAAAGATTGCGCAGTCTTCATGTGAAGTACCTTTAATTCTTTTGACTCAACACTCGTATTTTTCAAAGCTTTTCTTTCGCAAGAAAAATTACTGTTAAACAAACTTTCTTTGATCAAAACCACCTGCGGAATATTTCGTTTTTCACTTATAGTAAAAGCCTTTCTGGTCAAA
>JACCDM010920372.1_pt1 | contig 52182 bp, 46 predicted proteins | sample 7445851 | NCBI WGS metagenome assembly JACCDM01 (sample SAMN15323438, study PRJNA562643) | freshwater metagenome | isolation source: river surface water | place: USA:Blue River Watershed | collected 2017-08-16
ACTTGAACACGATTTCCTTTTTTTGCCATGATTAGATTTTTCCTTTCTTAAACAAATTGTTGATGCAGGCAGAAATGCCTTTTTTATCGATGGTCTTTATAGTTGAAGCCGCTACTTTCAAAGTAATCCACTCGCCAGTTTCAGCGATGAAGAATTTCTTCGTTTGAAGGTTAGGATAAAATCTACGCTTCGTCTTCTTGTTAGAATGCGAAACTCTGTTTCCTTTTAGGGCTTTCTTTCCGGTTAAATCACAAACTCTAGACATAGTTTTTGGGGTTGCAAATATAGAAAATTATTTAAATATATCAAAATGTTTTGCAAATAATTCAAGAAAAATCATCTTTTCTTTCATATTTCGCGTTTTTTTCACTCGTTTGGTAACTTACGAACAACAAAGATACGAGAATTATCGCTACTCCCGCCTGTCGTTCCATCATACTTTCAAAATTTAATCCAAATCCAATCGACAATATTACCGCCCACACATATTCACTCACCCCATTCCTGCGCATTCGTAACATCAAAATTGCATATTGAACCACATAAACCAACAAACCAACCAATCCTAACTCTATAAACCATTGTAAAAATTGGTTGTGCGGACTGATCCTGTTTTCTTGATCTAAATTAGAATGCAATGCTTCAAAAGAGGCTTGCATGCTCGACTCAATGTTGCATTGCCCTACTCCCATCCAAGGTGTTTTTGATCCAGCATGTACAATGGCCTTCCAAGCTTCCCACCGCTGTCCAAAACTCTTATTATTTAAATCCTTCCCCTGTATTACATAGGAAATATCCTCTACTGTGTTAATCACCCTGTTTTTCACACTTGGAACAAAAAAAAGTGAAGCTACAATCATGATTCCTAGTCCTATATACCCTATTCGTACCGTTTTAATTTGTCGGACCATCACAAACATAGCTCCTGTCCAAAAACACAAAATGCCGGTTCTCGCCGACAAAACATGCAACGCGGCAAAAAGTCCCCCGAAAATCACATAAAAAAACACATGATTGCCAAAAATAGGCGCAATGCGATTTTCGATTTTCCAAATGAGCAATGCCAACAACATCATGGCCACAATGACTGAAAATTCTATGTGGTATACTTGGCTGTAAATTGGAACTGGCTTGCTTTCTAAGACCATTTGCGACAAAAACTTGTAATGAGCGAAGTAGTTCACAACACTAGCCAAAGAAATCCAAAATACGGGCAAAGAGAACCACATCCAAAAGCGCGACAATGAAATTTCGTAATGTATGGCATAACCCAAAATTGAAGGAATGAAAACCAATGGTAATCGCACCAATAATTTTGGCACTAACTGTTGAATTTCACAACCGTGTAGCAAGGAAGAAGCAACTGAATACGCGAAAATTACAAAAAATAAAAGCTGAACTTTTTGCAAAAACTGCGAAATATTACGATCTAAATAAGATACAAATGCAATCAATATCAAACAAATGGAAGAAATTGATGCAATACTTGGTGAAAAATGAATTGCACCCAGGTACAAAATAGAAGCGCCCATAAAAACGGGCTTCAATGTTTTTTGTAACTGGTTATTTAGCAACGGCATACTTCACACGAACAACGGTTTTTTCGTCGAATATTCCTAATTTATCTGCCACAAATTTCGAAACTGAAACCACAGAATTGGATTTGTTATTTTTGCCTTTTACCACACACCAAACAAATTTATTGTTTTTGGTATTCACAACTGCCACTACTTCGTCTTGCCCTGCACCATCGAAATAAACCCAAGCCCTATCTTCATCACCAGAAGCAGCAAACTGATTGCTTGCCAAAGTTAAAACACCTTTTGTTTCATTTTCTTTCAAACCAATTTCAGCCGATGGCTTCACCAACTTTTCCGGCATTCCACCTTGATCTCTCAAGGGCGTTTGCTCCACTTTTGCCGTTTCTTTGGGTGCCTTTTTTTCAGTTGGTGGAATATCAGACTTTACCTTTTCTACTGGTGTATTGGTTTGTGTTTTTTGAGGGACATTTTGCTCAACCGGCTTGTTTACAGCCTCATCTTTTACTGGAACCTCTGCATTAGATTTACCTTTAGGAGCTTGCGCACCGCCTTTGATTGGATTCACTACTGGCACTTGAATTGATTGTCCTAATGAAATGTTAGCATCTCCAAAATTATTGATTTTCCTCAATACATCCACTGAAGTGTTGTATTTCTTGGCAATGCTGTATAAAGTTTCGCCCTTTTCAACGATGTGTACATCCAAATTTTGTGTAGGGACAGTCACCGCATTGGCTGTAGAATTGGCTTTTACACTTTTTCTCACCACGTGAATACTCATTCCAGGAGACAGTGTTTTTACATCTGGATTTAGGGCATTCAACTGTGGAACTGTCATCTTATACATTTTTGCAATTTTATAAAGTGTCTCTCCTTTTTTCACTTTGTGCATAAATGTTAATCCCAAAGTATCGTTAGAACTTTGAACTGGCTTATCTACTCCTTGTGCCAAAGCAGCGTTAGAGCATGCAAATAGTGCGATAACTGCAAAAAACTTCATACTCAAAAATACGAAGAAGCTTTGGTGCATATTGTCACCAATTTCCACACTCAAATGAGTGTATAGATAATTGGAAACCTTATTTTTCTTCTAATTCAAAACGAATGGGAACCGCTTGATAACTCTTAACTGCTTTGCCATTTATGGTGGCAGGAATCCATTTTGGTGAATGTAAAATGACTCTTGTAACTTCTTTAGAAAACTCTGGACACAAATACGAATGTTCCAAGATCTCGACATTCGATATTTTACCTTCCAAATCAACCACAAACCGGGCCAATACTTTTCCTTGGATACTGGCATCTTTACAACGCTGTGGATAGACCAAGTTCTTTTGTACAAATCTCAAAAACTCATTTGTTCCACCCGGAAATTGCGCCATAGTTCCAGTTTCTGGCTGTACTGGTTTTGATTCCGTAACAGGTAATTTTTCTTTCACTTGTACCATCGGCAACGTTGGCTCAGCTTCACCATCGATGTTGTCTTTTACTTCAAAATCACTATGAAATAGTCTAATTGGTATCTCTCTGTAAGACTTTACAAACTTCCCGTTATTTTGTCCTGGAATCCAGCGTGGAGACCTTTCAATTATACGAATGGCTTCAGCTGTAAACTCTGGGCACAATGTATTTTCTTCAATTGCAGTTACGTTGGATATTTTACCTGTTTCATCTACTATGAATCTCAATAAAACATCACCGTCTATACCTTCCGTTTGACAACGTATAGGAAATTGAAAATTATTTGCAACGTATTCACGAAATTTAGACTCCCCTCCTACAAAGGTCGCTTTTACCGCTACAACTGATACAGCCTCTTTACTTTGTGTTTCATTTTTTGGAATATTATTTTCAACCTTCCCCGATTGAACCTTTTGCACATGGTTGATATCCATGTGAATCACGGCGTTGTTCATCGTTGGATCATTAACTTCTTCAATCTTTCCTGGATGATGTTCTAATTTTTTCAACTCACCAATTTGCACAAAGCTTGAAGAATTGTCGTATTTAATTGAAATTTCGTGATAGGATTCCAAATATTGTCCTCTACTATTGCGTGGAATCCAACGTGGTGACGATTTTAAAATCTTAGTCACATTTGTTACCAATTCTTCGCAATTTGAAGATTCTTCTATTGCTTTAATTTCTGTAATTTGACCTATCTTATCAATCACGAATTGTAGCATTAACGAAGCACTTTGGCATTGAATTGGATACTGTATTCTATCTGAAATAAATTGATGAAATGCCATTTTACCGCCAACAAATTGTGCATCCTTTTCCACTATAGTTGCCGGATCTGCTTTTCCCTTCTGAACGGCTCGCGTTTTCTCCGTTGATTTTTTAGATTTAGCTGGTGTTTGTGCAACCAATTCAAGCGCCAGTAAAAAGAACAAAATAACGAAGATTAACTTTCTTTGTATCATATTATCAATTAATTACCTTTGTTTGAACTTGCAAAAACTTCAAAAAAGCCTTCTTTTTCAACCTCTTTCTGCACCCCTCCATCCAAATAACACCATTTATCAGCCAGCGACATTGCCACATCCAAATTATGGGTGATAAATATATAGACCAATTGATGTCGCTTCTGTAAATCAGTCAATAATTCCAAGATCTGCTTTTGAATGAGTGGATCAAGCGCAGCCACTGCTTCGTCTAATATCAATACTTCAGGATTGGTGCTCAATGCTTTCGCAATGCATAAACGCTGTCTTTGTCCACCGCTCATTTGATCTGGATAAGCGTTTATCAATCTTTCGTCGAACCCAACGTCCCTCAAAAAAGAAATTGCCATTGTTTCAATTTCTTGTTTAGATTTTAAAGGCTGTTTGAGTTGAATGATTTCAGAAACCGCAAAAATCGCGGTATGATTTCGGTTGAGTGAAGCATAAGGATCTTGAAACACCATTTGAATACCCGTTGGCGCAATTTCCGGTATTTCTTTATGATACAATTCTATGATTCCTTTGGTTTTCTTTTCTAAGGCTACCAATAATTTTGCGAGGGTTGATTTTCCTGAGCCAGATGTTCCAATTACAGCCAATGTTTCTCCCGCGCACAATTCAACGGAAAAATCTTTTAATGCTTCAACTTGATTGGCTCCCCGACCATATATTTTTGAAACGTTTTTAATGGATAAAATCGGTTCATTAGAAGAAATTTGAGGGACTTTGGGTTTTGGAACAGCCTCAATCAATTGCTTCACATATTCATGTTTGGGATGGTGCATGACTTCTTCAACTGACCCAAATTCAATAAATTCACCTTTTCGTAAAACGGTTATTTGATTGGCATAATTAGACACTAAATCCAGTTCGTGACTCACCCAAATTAAGGCACTTCCCATTTCTTTTGCGATTTTCACAAAATCATCCATCACATTTTTTCGCGAAAATGAGTCTAGTGCCGTGGTTGGTTCATCTGCGAGTAAAACCAGTGGATTGTGCAGAGAAGCCATAGCTATCATTACGCGCTGTCTTTGTCCGCCGCTCAATTGATGCGGGTAAGCTTCAAAAACCCGTTGTGAAATACTTCCAAGGCCTACTTTTTCCAATTTTTGCTGAATTATTTCAATTGCTTGTCCTTTTTGTTGATTGTGAACAGCAAATGCTTCAATTAATTGCTTGCCGCATGTCATTTGAGGATTGAGGGCCGACATTGGTTCTTGAAAGACCATGCCGATTAATTTTCCTCTTATTTTTTGAAATTCTTTTTGAGGGATGGATAGTAAATCGATGGACTTTTGAGAAGTATTCAATGTTACTGTCCCTGTTGCTTTTAACTTTTTCGGCAACAACCCCATGATGGTTAGCAATGTTAAAGATTTACCGCTACCACTTTCGCCTATTAAAGCATGAATTTCAGACTGGTTACATTCAAATTTTGGTAGGTACAACAAGGTTTTAGCACCATCTTGTATTTTAAGATTTTCAATTTGAATGATTGGCATTGACATGGGAATACAATTTTACATAAAAAAAGGGTGGCAAGCCACCCTTTTTTATAAACGTTTAATTTTCTACTGAGAGTTTGATTGGAATTTCTCTCCAAGATTTAATGAATTTACCGTTGTTTTGGCCTGGGATCCAGCGAGGAGACTTTTCGAGTACACGAATCGCCTCTGCTGTAAACTCAGGACAAGATTTGGTTTCTTCAATTGCCTTGATACGAGAGATTTTACCAGTTTCATCTACCACAAATCGCAACACAACAGATCCATTAATTCCTTCGTCTTGACAACGCACAGGGTATTGGAAATTGTTTGCAACGTATTCACGGAATTTAGATTCACCACCCACGAAGGTTGCTTTAACCGCTACAACAGAGGCAGGTTCTTTATCTCCTCCTCCTCCGCCTGTAGGACCATCATCATCGTTCATATCGGGCAATGTAGGATCTTTGATACCTTTAATGGTTCTATCACTTGGATTGTCGATATCCGCTGGTGGCGGTGGATCTGCTTCTTCCTTGGTATTAGGATTGATACGAGGCGCAACATACGCTTGTTGATCAATCTTAGGCTCATCCATTTTTGGTGGTTCTTTCGGCTTATCTGGTTCTTCGTCTGGTTCTTTGATATCTTCAACGTTTTCAACAACGAAAACCACTTTTTTTGCTGGTTTCTTCTCACCGGCCAAAGAATTTAGGATTTTCGGAGTCAATGAAAACAACAAAGACAATCCAACAGCGATTGCAGTTGCGATAATTACACGATCTCTATAACTTTTTCTGATTTGATAAGCTCCGTAATCTTTTAAACGATCGTTGAACACCAAATCCAAACGAGATGGAGATTCTGGGCTTTCCCAGTTATTGGCAAATTTTGCAAATAAATTATTTTCCATATCGTTATGATTTAAGTTTAGTTTGAACAAGTGTTTTCTCTAGCGCCATAAAGCCTTCATCTACAGGGAAATACTTAGCAATTTGGGTGATTAAAAGTTCATCCATCATGTCAATCATATTTTTGTAAGTAGCTTTATCGTCTGTTTTTACAAGGACAACCAAGGATGATTTTCTCTGTGCGTCTTTCACTTTCGCAAGAACTTTACTTTTAGCTGCTGTATCAACTGCAGGTATTTTGTCGAGTTCTTTTTCAAATTCCATCAATTGCTTGATTAGGCCAGCATTTCTTTCCACTAAAACTTTACGGATACCATCTTTTGAAAAATCAGTTTCTGTTAAAACTGTATTTTTATCCAAAGCTCCATTGTAATAGAAAATTCTATTATTTTCTGTTAGAAGAATGGTTAAACCATTTTTCACCTCAGGAACTTTTTGATTGATAGGATCTTTCAATTTTTCAGGGAAAATCATTCTCAATACCTTAGGTTTTGAAAACGTTGAGGTCAAGACGAAAAATGTAAGCAACAAAAAAGCCAAGTCAACAAGAGGTGTCATATCGACACGCGTACTCTGTTTCTTCGCCCGTTTCTTGCCACCACTATCGCCACCACCGGTGTTTAATTCTGCCATTTTACTTTCCCTTTCTTAATTAGTTGGACTGCTTTCCAATCCGGTTATCATTTGAAAATTCTTCACTTTTGCTTCTCTAAACACAGCGATAATGCTTTGTACAGTTTTGTATGGAGCTTTACCGTCGGCCTTGATGGCAAACTGTATGTAGTTTGATTTATCGAATTCCATGTTTTTCAACTTCGCTTCTTCTTCACGCTCTTTGAAATCGTTGTGCGCTTCTAGTCTAGTTTCCAATGCCCACTCGTATAGTTCGCATTGATTAATTTTACTAGAAGTGTCATAAGGAATTCCTTTCGCCGCTTCAGAATAAGCTGTACGCTCATTGGATTCCATTTCCATAAAAGTAGCCAATTCCTTGACACTAATACCGATAGGACCAACTCCCGCAAACTTTTTTAAGTCTTCTTCAGATAATGGAGCCAGTTTTCTAGATTTTAAAATTTTCTTTAAAACCTTGATTTTCACATTATTATTTGTGATATCTATGAAAACTCTTCCTTTGGCATCAATTGTTGCCAAAAAAACTTGTTTTGGAATCTGTACATCTGTAGTAGATGTTGGAGGATCAACCAAAACTGGTTCTGGAGCTCTAAAACTTGAAGTTAACATGAAAAACGTAACCAATAGAAACGCCAAATCCACCATTGGAGTCATATCCAATGCAGGCGTTGATCGAGGCATTTTTACTTTTGGCATGTCGTTTTTTTATTGTTAATACGCATTCAATTAAAAAAGTAAATGAATTAAGCGTGTGTTGATTGGAAGTTAGAAATAATAGAATAGCTAGCCTCATCCATTGCGTGAGTCATAGTATCAATTCTATTTGAGAAATAGTTGTAACTGATAATCGCCAAAGTTGAACCAATGATACCGAACGCTGTGTTTACAAGCGCCTCAGAAATACCAGTTGCCAACGCTGCAGTATCAGGAGCACCAGCATTTGCCAACGCCGCGAACGCCTTAATCATACCCAATACCGTACCAATCAAACCTACCAATGTACCAATTGAAGCCATTGTAGAAACAATTACCAAGTTTTTAGACATCATTGGCAATTCTAATCCTGTAGCCTCTTCTAATTCTTTTTCTATAGCTGCTTTTTTCTCATCACGAGATAAAGTGTTGTTTGCAGTTACCATTTTATAACGCAATAAACCACTCTTCACAACGTTTGCTAACGATCCTTTTTGAACATCACAAGATTTGATAGCTCCATCAATGTCGCCAGAACTCAAAGTTGCTTGCATCTTTCTTACAAATTGCTCAGCATTACCTTTACCATTAGCAGCAGCCAATGTGATGAAACGCTCAATACTAACCAAGATTACAATGATGTTTACCGCAATCAACAAAGGCACAATAAATCCACCTTTGTGAATGATTCCCAATAAATTCTTTGGATGACCCTTTTCTACAATTTCCTCTGGTTTTAATCCTGCACCTTCAAAGTTCGCTGGATCTCCCATGATCAATGTGTAAATTAATACTCCTGTTAACAAGGCAACCAAAATGGCTGCACCAGCGAAATAAGCTTTTAATACGCTGTTTCCCGAATTGTTTGTGTTATTGCTCATAATTAAATGTTTTCAATGATTTTAAAAATATTGCAATTATACACCCGTTTGCCTGTATTTGCAAGTGAGTTGAATAATTCCATGACTATATCTAAAACTTCAAATTACTGCTAACATTGTCTTTACCATTGCATCCATGTTCCTCTATTCGTGTCAAATCAACACATTTTACCAACTTTATCAAACAATTATCGCTCTATTTTCTCTGTAAAAATATATTTTTCAATGAGTTAATGGCAAAAAAAAATGACGCCAACCACAGCGTCATTTTTATGTCATGGATTGCCTACGATCAATAAGCAATTCATTGCATTTGAAATAAATTTAACAATTACTTAACATCTTCTGAATCATTTGAAGACGATTTCTTCTTCGACTTTGGCAGCTTTACCTCGTTTGCCTTGGAGATTAATTTCATTCTTACCTCCCTTTCTACTGTTGCTACCCTGATGATTTTTGTCATCGGCATAAATGCCTTCAGTTGCTCTGAACAGTTTTTGAATAATTCAACCTCTTTTTGCTGAAGTGCTAAAGCATCATTATAATATTCTACCGCCTCTTCTTCTGTCAATGTTGCAATTGATTTTTTCTTCCATTTGTTTCTGAATGACTTCTTCGATTTCGTTAAATCAGCGATGTACGCATCATAAATTGGAAAAAACTGCTTTGCCTCAGATTCAGATAAATTCAATTTTTGCTTGAATAATGAACTTCTATATTGTGCAACTTCGGCAACTTTTTGTTTCGCGTTGGTAGAATCTGCCTTTTGTGCATTTACGTTACACATGAAAAACAAACAAAACGACAACAATAAAATTCTCATTTGAATATTTGTATTAATTATTAGAAAATTGACTCTTCAAAAAATGGATCTTCAAGATTCAAACTCGTAAGTCCTAACTTTTCCAATTCCACAGCACTAACCCTTGATCTCTCAGATAACTCTGTAAAATTAAAAGTTGACTCTTCCATATTTTCCGCAGTTGCATCTTCAATTATTGATGTTGCAATGTATTCCTCTGGTGATAAATTCTCAGTTACTGTGTTGGTTTCACTTACGGGTTGACTCACTGGAGCCGAAATCACCGCTTTGTCTATAAATTCGTCAATCGCCATTGGCTTTTGAATACTATTCCAAATAAACCATGCTGCAGCAATAGCCATCAATGATGCAACAACACCAAATACGCTAGACCACGGAATCAAATCCATCCAAGTTAATTTAGGATTTGCAGTTTCGTCGGTTGCATCTTCAAATACTGGAATATTCACCTTACTTCCTGCTGCAGATTTCACATATGCCACCGAAGATTCATTCGCCATTTGATTGTGCAGCATATCCAAATCAGCATCGGAAAATTCCATTTCAGGAATTGTCGCGTCAACATGACTTTTTGATGTTGGTTCAACCAATGTAGGCCCAAATTCCTTGATTTCAGCAACAACTGTTTTTGAAGGAGTTTCATTGAGGGACATTTCCTTGGCTGAATATTCATCGTGAATGGCATCAAGATCCGCATCGGAAAAAGACAACTCTACTGGAGCCGCTTCCGCCGCTATAATTGTTTCAACTATTGATTCATCCACCTGAATGGAACTAACCTCTTCGGCAGTGTGCTCTACTGTTACCGATTGAATTGTAGTTTCAATAACCGCATTGGACAATGTTTCATCTGCTTCGGCTACCGGTTCAATTTCAGGGATAAAAGAGAATGAAAATGAAGGTATTACATCTTTTCCTAATTGAAAATCAACACCATTATCGCTAATTGGCAATGAATCATTATTTGAATATTGTGCATCGACATTTGGCGATACAGATTCAATTGATTCATTTGACGAATTTATTGCATCATTAATTTCCGATGAAACTATATTCAAAATTGATTCATCTGATTTAACCAATTCAATTTCATTGATTTGGGATTGATTACTGTTTTCAACAACTTCATCTGCAATATCCAATACAACGAATGTTTCATTGTTTTCATTGGCAATATCAGATGGCAATTCCACAACCAAATCTTCAACCTTAGTTTCAACGGTGTTTTGCAATGGAGTGATTTCTTGAATGACTTCATCGACAATTGGCGCTTCAACAATAGATTCCGGTAATATTTCGTGGAAAATTTGTTGATCTAAATCAAAAATTCCATCACCAGTAATGGTAATATCCGACATTTCTTGTCCCTCAGAATCCAAAACCAAACCTTCCAATTCATCATCGGCATTAAATTCATGCCAGTATGGAGTAGCATTTGGTTGAACATTTAAAGGTTCTATATGAATTTCACCAACATCTAATTTTCGAACGTCACTTTTGTCCGATTGATTGCTTGGTTGAATTTCAATAACATTCTCAACAGGCTTTACCAAATCCTGGGTTGCAACTTCCTCTTTTTCAATCTTTTCAGCAGTAAGAGGAAAGCCAAATTCAACGGTTAATTGAACAGGCATTTGCTTTTGTTTTTTGGTGAATTCTATTTTAGGTTCAACGTGATCGTTGATTTTAATGACATCGATACCCGCCCTTTGTTGAATTCGGGCCGACAATTGATTGAAATATTGATTGCCACCATTAAACGGATGTCCAAATTTGTTTTGTTCAAAGTTCATCTTAACCTCCTTTTAATTTAAAACATTCAAATAAATCTCCAACTTTTTGGTAGCATGTTGGAAGGTAGTTTTCAACGCAGATTCAGAAATTTGTGTTAATTCTGAAATCTCAGCATAACTCAACTCATCAAAATAGCGCAAATTGAACACTAATTTTTGCTTGTAAGTTAAATAGCACATGGCTTTTAACATTTTTACTGATTCTGATTGTTGGTTTACAAATTCAGCACCAACTAAAGATTCAGCAAATTCTGGTTGTGCCTCATCAAAGTCAATGTTAGGATATTTACCTTTAAGAAACACAATGGTTTCATTAGAAGCAAAACGATACATTGATGTGCGTAAGTTTTCAGTTCTAAACTGCGACAAGCCTTCCCAAAATCTTTGGAATACCTGACAAACAATGAACTCTGTATCGGCGTGCGACAAAATCATCGAACGCACATGATTGTATATATTTTCTTGATAACGGCGAATTACATCTCTAAATGCAGATTCCATGTGCTCTGACTTAGAAAAGTATGCCACTAATTGAGAATCATCTAAGCGTTGGAAGTTGATCGATACTTCCGCTTTTTGCATGTTCTCTTCTTTTAGTTTTAATTTAGAAGCATTCATATTTTTGTGGTTGGTAATGCGAAGATGACCTTGTTTGGTAATATTATCTTAATTTTAGTCTTTAAAGGTGTCGACATAGGGTGTGAATAGCGAAAAAAGTGTACTATTTTTTATACTTATCAACTTTTAATAATCACTAAACAATTAATATTCAATTAATTAATCAATTTTGGAATTTGTCAGAAAAACAAAGCAAAACAGATACTCATTTTTGATATTTAGATAGATAAAATCACAATTTAAATTCACCTGTAGATAAACCTACCCTTTGCATTCAGAATTATATCCGATAGAACAATCCCTACTATTGAAAAAAACTTGAAATGGTATTGTTGGTTTACCAAAAATAAACGAACCATTGAGCCTACTTTTAACGAGTGTGCCATTTGACGATTGAAATGTAAATCCCTATTTTTGATTTTTTAAACACCGCATTATTTTTACTGATCTTTTAATTTTTTATATTTTGTTTTTCATTGGATCAAAATTGAATATTTATTCGGTATTACATCTATGTGATACGGGTTTGAATATTGAATTGATTGAATAAATTAAGGGTTCTGGATTACACATTCTGGTTATTACATTGAAATTGCTGACACAAAGAATGCCAACATTCTACTATAAGATTGAGGCAAACATTGTATTTTCTGAGCATTTAGCCTTGTAAATGAGCAAAAAAATGCTTATTTTTGTATTGAAAATCAAAGATTATTCAAAGATTCTCAAAAAAACGTTTGAGAATGTGAAATAAATCCTTATTTTTGCAACCCAATTTTGGACAAATAAGTCATGAACTCGATTGTAAATAGCATCTCGCAAGAATTTTTAAGAAAAGACCTTCCTGATTTCAAGGCGGGCGATCGTATTACCGTACACTATAAGATCAAAGAAGGTAACAAAGAGCGTATTCAGCAGTTCCAAGGTGATGTTATTCAACGTCGCAACTCTGGTATTGATGAGTCTTTCACTGTACGTAAGATTTCAAATGGCGTAGGCGTTGAGCGTATCTTCCCTATGAATAGTCCATACATCGACAAAATCGAAGTAAACCGTAGAGGTAAAGTGCGTCGTGCACGTATCTTCTATCTACGTGAGCAAATTGGTAAAGCTGCGCGTATTAAAGAACTTCGCAAAAGATAATATAACCCAAATCTATTTGGTAAAAAAAGACTCTGTTTACAGGGTCTTTTTTGTTTATAGTTTAAAGTTTACAGTTTTTTTTTAAAATATTGTCAACCGCCGCAGGTGTAAACCACGAAGTGTAAACCGCCGCAGGCGTAAACAGCCACAGGCGTCAACCGCCGCAGGCGTAAACGGCCGCAGGCCTAAAAAGCCGCAGGCCTAAAAAACATACCAATGATATTCTCCAACTTGTCCGATATGTTTTGGTTTCCAGTTTAATTCGCGGAAATATTCTTGGGCATGCAACGTATCGTTTGTAATCAATCCTTCTGCCCCATCCTTGCGAAATTTCTCAAACAAGTCGGCTTTTTCGCCTAAATTATACCAAGGGAATCCTTTAGCATTCAAATAATAAAAGTCTACACATCCCGATTGATCCACACCCACTATCCATTTTTTGCTATTTTGTGTGAGTTGTTTCACCTTATCCTGATTTTCAATTAAGGCATGGCTAACACGCCAATTATTGGGTTCCCAGTTTCGTTTCATTCTTGCCCAACCCCAAACTGGAGAAAGAATCAATAACCACAGCAGCAAAGATTTCCATTTATTTTCTGCAAGCTGATTCCAACCCCAAATACCCACCAAAATCACAAACGGCTCGAACAACAAGGTATAATAACCATGAACCCGCAATTGATATTGCATGGCCATATAAAAAGCTGTCACACCAATTAAAAGAAGTATTACCCTTAAATCATTTCTCCTTTGCTGAACTATTTTGATAGCACCTATAACAAACATCCCCAAAAATCCATATCCAACCCAAGTTTCAGGCACATCGCTCAAAAGATTTGCCATCAAGGCTGAAACTTTGCCCCCAACTCCCGGTATGAACCGAATTTCGTGAACAAACTCATAAATTCCATTCATAGATGTTAATATTTTGGCCCAATAATACCAAAGCAACCCAAATGTCAAGATAATCAGACCCATAAACCCTATTTTCCAAACCTTACCACTTTTATACCTCTTATTCACCCAAATATCCCCCAAGAAAACAAAACCGGGCATTAAATACATAATTTTTGTCATTCCTGCTACAGACAAACAAAACACCGTTCCAAGTGCATACAGGAAATGCTCTTTTTGCAAATATTTTTGGTACAGAAACCAGCCCCAAATCATGAACGCTAAGGCCAATAAATCGGGCACTGCATTGATACTATGATAATAAAATTCAGGAATTCCAATTAAGGCAAGTGCACCAAGAAACGATAAAAACTGCGAATTCAAATAACATTCTAAAAGGAAAAATATTCCCCAGATGGCCAATATTCCGATGAACAAACTGAGTACACGATGACTTGAGTGTGAAAATCCCGTCAATTTATAAAGAATGGCCAACGAATAATCATAAGAGGTAAATTGAGGACCTGTAATACCGTTTGTATTGTATCTTTTATCAATTCTAGGATACAAAATATTCATATCTTCCTCATAATAGTTCCGGGCAACTGCAAGAGTATTACATTGACGCCAAACGTGATTACCCACGGCCGGAAGTTTCAAATATGGCAAATGTGATACAATTTGTATCAGCGCCAATATTAGCAGCAATCTTTTTTTATTGAGGGATTTGATATATTCCATGATCACCAAGTATGGTCGAGAACAATTCGCGGCTGATCGCCAATCTGCTTAAATATCAAAGAAAAGTACCCAGATTGGGGTTTGGAGTTTTCGCCGACATGCCATTTTCCCAAAACTTGAGAAATCCCAGCCAATTCGTCAATCCATTGTATTTTAATTACTTCGAATCTTAAATTCCCCATCGCTTCTTTTGATGGATAATTTTTCTTGTAGGAATCTGTAACCGCTTGAAATCCATATCTAGGACCCTTGGCTGTAATAAACAGCATTGAATCAGAATTCCAATATCCCTTCATAAAACCATCTATGCTGCCAAAATTCCATTGTTTTATCTGTTCATCTAATACATTTTGGACATCTTGAAAGGTATATTTTTTTTGGTGGCTAATACTTCTGCTCATCGAACAAGAACAGAAAATTAAAACTACAATGACCGATAAAATGATAGATTTGTTAACTTTCATGGCAATTAAGGTTTCCAAACAATTCCAACACCCAAAACGTTCATGAATGCTCCACCTCCTCCTTGTAAATAATTGACTTGGCTAACTGAAGAATTCAACAAAGACATTAAACTGTATTGAAATGTAGCGGACAGCCAAAATTGATCTGAAATTGGGTAATTCGCACGGGTATCTAAAATGAATCCTAGTTGCTTATAATCATTCGCTATGTTTAGAACATAACCCTCTGATTCCGAAATACTCAACAAATAAGTCCCCCTCAAGCCACCTTGAAGATAAAAAGAATTTAGCATTTTACCATATAAAACTGCCATATCCAGGGAGTTGTAAATTATATGAAATGCATTCATAGAAGGCTCATCGGGATTAAAAGATCTTCTGCTACCTCTTTGAGATAAGGCCAGCTGAAATGAAATTGTTTTATCGTTACTCAACCCCAAACCGGTATTTACTCCAAGTTGAAAACCTAATTTATTGTATCCAGAAGCATTATCTCCATCTATTTGTGAAGCCAATAACATTAATTCAGGATAAACAAAAAATTTACCCTCCTCTAATTTGATTGTCGATTTATCTTGTGCAAATATTGATAATGGCAACGACAGAATTACCAATAAACTCGGGATTTTCATACTATTCCGCTTATTTTTGTAGCAATATCTTTGTAAATGGGCGAAAAAGCAAAACAAGTTGATTTTTTAATTGTAGGTGGAGGCATCGCGGGTTGTACATTAGCCCTAGAATTGGAAAAATTGGGCAAAACAATTTCCATAATAGACAACCAACTTGAAAGTTCAAGCAGCCGAGTAGCTGCCGGATTGTTAAGTCCAATGGTTCCAAGAAATGTGAGAAAAACTTGGTTAAGTGATCAAATATTTCCTCATGTTTTTGAGTATTACAAAGAATTTGAAACACGCTGGAATATATCTCTGATTTCCCAAATAAATACACTTCAAATACATAAGAATCTTCGCCAAGTTCATAATTGGACTATCAGGGCGGGTGAGCCAGGCTTTGAATCATACTTAAACATAAACGCACCTGAATTACCTGATTGCATGAAGCCTTTAAATTTTGATTGCATTGAAGTGCTACAAACCGGACGTCTAAATGTCAAACAATTCATCGATAGTGCCAAGAATCACTTCTCTCAATCTGAAAATACCCAATATTTGATTTCTGAATTCATTTACAGCGACTTATTTAAAAATCAACATGGTTGGGAATATCATGGTCAACAATTTGAAAAAGTGGTGTTTGCTGAGGGAATTGGAATATTAAAAAATCCATTTTTCAATTACTTACCGTTTAACCCATCTGGTGGCGACATTTTAAAAGTTCGTATTCCAAAAATTCCTCAAAGTCATATCCTTAAGAAAAAAGAATGGGTTCTTCCAATTGGACAAAACGAGTGGCTTGCAGGTAGTACTTACCATACCAACGACCTTGATGTTGTCCCTCAAAAGAAAGATGCTGATTGGTTAGTTGAAGAGTTGTCTTCCTGGTTGGGTCAACCCATAGAAGTACTCGAACATCAGCGGGGAGTAAGACCAACTGTAGCAGAGCGAAAACCGTATTTAGGAGAACATCCCAAAGAATACAATCTATTTGTTTACAACGGATTGGGAAGCAAAGGAAGTTCGTTGGTGAGTTATTTTAGTTCCCATTATGCACAACATTTGGTGAATCAGATGCCGTTGCTCAGTGACGTACAAATCAGACAATACGACGAATTATTGAATTCATAATCAATTCAATTTTGCCAAAAACTCCAAAAAGTCATCAGGATTGGCAATAACCTTGCAATTATTTGCCACTTTTAAGTCTCTCCTTTTCACAATTTGGCTTCCTGTAAGCAAAATGGTTGTATTGGGCCAATTTCGTGCCAAAGTATTCACGTACACCTGAATTGGCATATTGCTATTTGCGTTTGTTACAGCGCAAAACAAAATATCTGGTTTATGAACCTTAAATAACTGCGTAAGATCTTCTATTGGGGTTGATGAACCGATATAAACTACATAATGTCCCCTTGATTTTAGCATGTAAGATGCAAATAACAAACTCAATTCATGATTTTCACCGTTTGGTAAAAACAAAATAAACTTTTTAGAATTGGGCAATATTGGGGTTGAAATTTGATCTATTGCCGCATACAAACGTTGCTTGATGATATTTGTTATGAAGTGTTCATGGGCCACATTAATAGATCCACTGAGCCATAGTATTCCCACATGTTGTAATAATGGGAAAATAATTCTGGCAGTAGTTTCTTCCATGCCCAACTTTAAGATATTAATGGAGAGAATTTTGTTAAATTCTTTTTCATTAAATTCAATCATCGCACTGGTTAACGATTGAATTTGGTTTTGATAAGTAGAATTCGATTCAGAAATGTTCAATGTGCGTCGTTGTACTTCATCGCGCGACATTTCAGCAATTTTGCTGATTTTGTAACCATTTACATTCAACAAAGCCACATTCATCATGTATTTTAAATCATCTTCCTCATAATACCGGATGTTGGTGTCGGTGCGTTTTGGCACCAACATTCCATAGCGTTGCTCCCATATTCTCAGGGTAAACGCTTTGATCCCGGTTATATTTTCGACATCTTTGATAAAATACTTGTCACGAAAATCTCGCTTTGATTTAATCATTGTCCGACTTTTTTTCGTTTCAATTGTTTCTTTGTTTTCCATCCTATATGAAAATAGTTATAACTGGTAGTTCTGGCCTAATTGGCAAATATCTTGTTGAAGTTTTAAAACAACAAAATCACACAATTATTCCATTGGTTCATGAAAGTAACAAACGAAATACAAAAAAAGATTTCGTTTGGAACATTTTTTCTAAAAAAATGGATATCAAAGCATTCGAAAATGTAGATTGCGTGATTCATTTGGCAGGAAGTAGCATTGCCAAGAAGTGGTCAAAGTCGCACAAGGACTCAATTTACAGCTCAAGAATCGACGGTACCAACCTTTTATTCGAAATGTTTAAAAAACATCAAATTTTTCCCAAACATTTTATTTCAGCCTCTGCCGTTGGATATTATGAAGACCCTTCTATCCACCAAACCACTGAAACACAAGTTCCTGGACATGGATTTCTCGCAAAAGTGTGCCAAGATTGGGAAAATAGTGCCCTGCAAATGCAAACATTGGGAATATCAACCAGCATTGTGCGTACAGGACTTGTATTGGCAAACAACGGTGGGGTTTTCCCAATTATGGCCAAAACACGAAGATTGGGAATTGTGCCCACCACAGGAAGCCCTAACAACCTTTGGAGTTGGATACACATACAAGACATGGTAAATGTGTATCTTTCATTGGTGAATGGACAGTTGAAACCGGGGATTTATAACGCCGTTTCTCCCAATGTTGCTACACAGGGAAACATCGCCAAATGCATCCTTCAAATAACTAAAAATGAACGTCAAAATTTCACTCCCCTGTCGTTTTGTCCTAATATACCTCCAATATTACTCAAACTAATTCTGGGAGAACAAAGCATTCTCGCCCTCACCAACCAAAACATTTTCCCTGAAAATCTGTTATCACAATCGTTCCAATATCAATTCCCAACCATAGATATGGCCATTCAAAATCTCATTCATGGAAAATAAAATTCTGTATTTTTGGTTTCGGAGGGACTTAAGAATCTCCGACAATCATGGATTATATCAAGCACTTACATCGGGCTTTAGGGTAAAACCTATCTTTATTTTCGACACCGATATATTAAGCAAACTCAATCAAAAAGATGATGCGAGGGTCACTTTTATTCACCAGCAACTGTTTGAATTAAAATCTATTTTCACAGGTAAATCTCAAGGGTTTGAATCATTAAACAGCGATCTGGAAGTTTGGTATGGCAATCCTAAGGAAATTTGGACGAACGTTTTAAACCAATCAAACGTTCAAGGAATTTACACCAATCATGATTACGAGCCCAATGCCATAGTGAGAGACGCGGAAATTGCAAAACTTTGTGAAACAAAAAATTGCATTTTTCGCAGTTTTAAAGATCAAGTAATTTTTGAAAAATCTGAGGTTACAAAAGATGATGGAAAACCATACACGGTTTTTACTCCATACATGAAAAAATGGAAGCAGCGTTATTTTGAAAGTCCTCCGGTTAACTATCCCTCGGAAAATCACTTAAATCAATTGGTGGAATTCAAATTTGAGGCCTTTCCAAGTCTTGAATCCATGGGATTTGTTAAAACTAACATCCAATTCCCTCCAATTTCCGTTGAGCAAGGTAGAATTAAAAAATATGAGCAAACACGCGACATCCCATCTGTTTTGGGTACGAGTCGTTTGAGCCTTCATTTGAGATTTGGAACCATCAGCATTCGAGAGAAAGTAACGAAAGGATTTCAATTGAGTGAAAAATGGGTAAACGAGTTGATTTGGCGGGACTTTTACCAGCAAATATTGTTTCACTTCCCGCATGTTGTGAATGAATCTTTCAAGCCCCAATACGACCGTATTTTATGGCGGAACAATGAAGAAGAGTTTGAGGCTTGGAAAACTGGAAAAACTGGCTATCCCATTGTAGATGCGGGCATGAGAGAATTGAATGAAACGGGTTTCATGCATAACCGCGTTAGAATGGTGGTTGCCAGCTTTTTAACCAAACATTTGCTGATAGATTGGCGTTGGGGGGAAGGCTATTTTGCCGAAAAATTATTGGATTTTGATTTGGCAAGTAACAATGGTGGTTGGCAATGGGCCGCAGGATCTGGGGTTGACGCTGCACCATATTTCCGGGTATTTAACCCTACCCTTCAAACTGAAAAATTTGATCCTCATTTTGAATACATTAAAAAATGGATTCCTGAATTTGGCACACCAAAATACACGAAACCCATTGTAGAGCATGCATTTGCACGTGATCGTTGTTTGAAAGTGTATAAAGAGGCATTGGCATAAAAAAAGAGGTTTAAAAACCTCTTTTTTTATGGTTGGTTCAATAAAGAACCTTTAAAAATTATTTAGATTAAAGGGCAGAGTTCATGCTGCGTACAGCTGCTGCACTTTTTTCAAATTCTGCTTTCTCAGCATCATTAAGTTCAAGTTGTACAATTTTCTCCCAACCAGATTTACCTAATACCACAGGTACTCCAATGCAAATATCAGATTGTCCGTATTCACCATCAAGGGCAACGCAGCAAGGCATTAATTTTTTCTGATCACAGATAATGCTTTGTACCAAAACAGAAACTGCCGCACCTGGAGCATACCAAGCACTAGTTCCAAGCATACCTGTTAAAGTAGCACCTCCCACCATTGTATCGGCTTTTACTTTATCCAAAACTTCTGAAGAAAGGAATTGAGATACTGGAACACCTTTATAAGAAGCCAAACGAGTCAATGGAATCATGGTTGTATCACCGTGACCACCAATTACCATACCGTCAACATCAGACGCAGGGCAACCCAAAGCGGTAGACAAGTAATATTTAAAACGTGCGCTATCTAAAGCACCACCCATACCAATGATTCTATTTTTTGGCAAGTTAGAAGTTGTTTTCGCCAAGTAGGTCATGGTATCCATTGGATTAGAAACAATCACAAAAATTGCATTTGGAGAATGTTGCAAACAGTTTTCCATAACACCTTTTACAATTCCAGCGTTGATGCCGATTAATTCTTCACGTGTCATTCCTGGTTTACGAGGGATACCTGAAGTGATTACAACAACATCACTGTTTGCCGTTTTGCTATAGTCGTTTGTGCTTCCAGAAATTCTGGTATCGAAGCCATTCAATGCAGCAGTTTGCATCAAATCAAGCGCTTTGCCTTCAGCAAAGTTTTCTTTAATATCCAACAATACTACTTCCGCAGCAAAATTTTTCATTGCGATGTACTCTGCGCAACTTGCACCAACGTTACCGGCGCCAATAACACTAACTTTACTCATTTTTTGATTGATTTTATTGGGTTTTCACAAAGTTAACACACTAATTCCAATTTCGTGATTTCTGCAAAAAAAAAGTGCTAATTTTTACACAAAATTAATTCGATTATAATAAATTATTCAATCCAACTGCATTACTTTTGCAAAAGTAAATCAATCCAACTCAGTTACATCTCATGAAAAACAAATATATCGACCTAATCAAACAAACATTTGATTTCCCAACTTCAGAGTTTACATTAGACGATAATGGACACCTTGAATTCCATAACATTCCGTTAATGGACCTTATTCGCCAATACGGAACACCGTTGAAATTCACCTACTTACCTAAGATAACTGAGAATATCAAGAAAGCACGATCGTGGTTCAATGTTGCAATTGCGAAGGCAGAATACCAAGGCAAATACTATTATTGCTATTGCACCAAAAGCAATCACTTCCAACATACATTAGATGAAGTACTTAAAAACAATGTGCATTTAGAAACATCTTCTGCCTTCGATATTAACATCATTGAAACCTTATTTGAACAAGGCAAACTTACAAAAGACAACTATGTTGTTTGCAATGGATTCAAAAGAGAAAACTACATTGAAAACATAGCCAACTTAATTAATGCTGACTGGAAGAATGTAATACCAGTGTTCGACAACCAGAGAGAACTAAGTGAGTTACTTCAGTATACCGACAAACAAATAACTTGCGGAATTAGAATTGCAGCGGAGGAAGAACCTAAGTTCGAGTTTTATACCAGTCGATTGGGTATTGGCTACAAAGACATTGTACCATTTTATCGCAATGTTGTAAAAAAGAATAAAAATGTAAAGCTTAAAATGCTGCATTTCTTTATCAACACCGGAATATACGACACGGCCTATTATTGGAATGAACTACACAAATGCTTAAAAGTATATTGCGAACTTAAAAAAGAATGTCCCGACCTTGATACCCTTAACATAGGTGGTGGATTCCCAATTAAAAACACGCTAAATTTCGAATACGATTACGAATACATGGCCACTGAAATTGTGAGTCAAATCAAGCAAGTTTGTGAAGAAAACAACATCCCCGAACCAGACATCTTCACTGAATTCGGATCGTTCACTGTAGGTGAATCAGGTGGCGCAATTTTTTCAGTTTTGGATCAAAAGGCTCAGAACGACAGAGAGAAATGGAACATGATTGATTCTAGCTTCATGACTCAATTACCTGATGCTTGGGCCATCAATAAAAAGTTCATCATGTTGCCTATCAACCGATGGGAAGAAGAGCAAGAGCGCGTTTTGTTGGGTGGTATTACCTGCGATAGTGACGATTACTACAACTCCGAACAACACGTTAACGCTATCTACTTGCCAAAATACGATGCAAACGACCCTCTTTACATTGGCTTCTTTCATACTGGTGCATATCAAGAAAGCATTGGTGGATATGGAGGTATTCAACATTGTTTAACCCCGGCTCCAAAGCATGTTATAATTGATACGGATGAGAATGGAGAATACTATTTTAGACTATTTTCTAAAGAGCAAAGTTACAAAAGCATGCTAAAAACTTTGGGCTACATGTAACCCAATCATATTCATGTAACTTACTTACATACCAACAAAAAGCCCTGAAGTATCTTCAGGGCTTTTTGTTTTTATTAGATAGTTTTCCATTGAAACATCTTGCTATTTCATCTTACTTTGAATTTTACCCAACAATAAATATCCTAGAAACGAGAATAATCCGTTAAATAACAGCAACTCGTATCCAATCTGATATTTCTCTGGGAACCAACTGTGGGCAATCATCCAATCATTGATATTTGGCATGATCCAATTTACAAATACATAGCAAAATGTTGGCACCAATATACTTACCATTAAGATTCCCCACCCTTGCGGTTTGGCGTTGGTGAATATCCCCAAAGCAAATAACCCCAATAACGGACCATAAGTATATGTTGCAATTTCCAACACCAAATCAATTACAGTAGATTTTGAAAAATAATAGAACAATAAAATAGTGAGAAGCAACAATACCGCAAATCCAACATGCAACAATACCCTTCTTTTATGCTTTTGCTCATTGTTCAGGTCATCGCGTTGATCAAGGCCAAAAATATCGATATATGTGCTCGTAGTGAGAGTTGTTAATACACTATCAGCGCTTGAAAAAGTAGCCGCCGACAATCCCAATACAAAGGCCATTCCTGCAATCGGTCCCAATAAATTGAGGGCAATGTGCGGGAAAAACATATCGGTATCTACTTTGCCGTTTAAATAATGCTGTGGATCTAATAAGATTGGGTCGGCTGACTTTAAGAATTCGATCATAAATATCCCCAAAGAAAGAAAAAGTATATTCACAAAAAACACCACAATAGATGTTGTTACCATGTTTTTTTGTGCTTCTTTCAGTGATTTACAACTTAAATTCTTCTGCATCATGTTTTGATCCAACCCTGTCATTGCGATACATAAAAATGCACCACTTAAAATATTTTTCACAAAATAAGTTTTAGACCAAAAATTCATGTTGAAGATATCCGATAAATTAGATTGCATGACCAAATTCACTGCTCCATGATTTGCAATGCTTGGCGTTTTTGAAATCATGATAACAATACAGACCAAAAGTCCCCCAACAAGAAATAAACTCTGTAAAGCATCGGTAAAAACTAAGGTTCTAATGCCCCCTTTGATGGTATACATGAGAATCAGCAGAATAATGAGCGCTACAGTCAATGCAAATGGTATATTCCATTGCTCAAACAAGAATTTCTGTAAAATTACGGCTGTTAAGAACAATCTAGCAGCACTGCCAGTCAATCTCGATAATACAAAAAATATAGCCCCCGTTTTTTGATGGATGCTGCCAAAACGGGTATTTAAATAACTGTAAATACTTGTCAGATTTTGTTTGTAATATAAGGGCAATAAGAGATAAGCAATTACCAAATAGCCAATTACATACCCAATCACAACTTGCATGTAATAAAAATTGTTCTTGAAAACATTTCCAGGCACGCTAATAAAGCTAACTCCACTCATTGAGTCAGACAACATTCCTATGGCCACCAACCACCAAATACTTTGTTTATTTCCTAAGAAATAACTGTTGTCGTTGGCATGTCGTCCGGTGATAAAACCAATCAACAGCAATACCAAAAAATAGCTTATTAAGCCTGTAAATATGAGTCCAGGTGTCATTATTTTCTGCGTTTATTTAAATAATTAAAAAGGGATTCTTGATTCCAATTTTGAAACGGAAGGGGTTCAAAATCGATATAGGTAAGGGTGTTTTTTTCGATATTCAATTTTCTAAACTTCTCACCAGTAAGCACATAAACACGTCCTAATACATCTTTACAAACCAAATATTGAATTTCATTTAAATCCATTGGTATTGCATATCTTTCTTGGGTTGGGAAAGTAATCGAAGACAAAAACTTATTGCCAACAATTTGAAATTGTAACATTTTCAACGGAATTTTACCAGGTTCACAAGGAATAACTTGCAGTTCAGACACATCCACCATTGAGTCTGTTTTTGCCCAGGCAAATCGACCTGTACTGCGCATCAAAAATGCAGATTTCATTTTGTTTTTACCCGGGTTTGCACTACCATAAACTTTATCCATGGTATTTTCAATTTCTTTGTTAAACACCAAATTTTGAATGTTATTCAAGGCCTGATTTTTTTGATTTCTCAGTTTTTGATACAAGGCCATTCGCTTTAAAAATTTCCCTTGTTCAGACTTAGCTTTTGACGGATATTCTTTGTACCTATCTTTTGGTTCAAACAATTGAATTTGCCAAATTCCTTCGGTGTTTTTTAGTTCTAAAACCCAATGTCCACCAAATTCACGAATGCGTATATCATGAAATTTCATGGCTTTGAAAAATAACAAATTCACATCTTTTTTTGAAAATGCCGTTTGAAAAACCAAGGGGTAATCTTTAAATGCATTCAATTCAGGAAACAACCGCTTTTCTTTATCGTACACTTGAAGTTCATAAATGCCTTTTTCCGATTTTTCATTGGCAATAAAATGTTTCAATCCAATTAAATTAGAGCCTTTTTTTAGAGATACGCCCTTTTCATTGGCCAATTTATGAACTTTTTTCACCAAATATTTTTGGAATTCGGTTACGAAAATTTTGTCATCAGTAGGATTTAACAAATATTGATATCCTTGGATTTCAAATTTATCATCGAGATTGGTTTTATCGGAAGTGGCAACAAAATTGGCCGTTTTGTTGCCGTGATGAAATTCATAAAACGGAATATTTTGCAATTTATCATCACTGAATTCATAATCGTAATCATAAAAACCAACGAATTTATTTTTGCGAAAGGCAAAAAACTGAGCACTGTCAATAGCATGTCCCACAAACGCCAATTGCATAAAATAACCAGGTTTCAAATTCAGGATTTGATTTCCGGCAAACAATTGAATATCAGACACAATTGAAGCATTTAACCTTGCCTTACTACCAAAGTTTTCAGTTACAAGATTGGGGGAGTAAGCTAGCAAATGCTCTGGTGCAAACATACATTTAATTTTAATGGAATAGGTCCCGTTATACGGATTTCCATTTTGATCCAATAATGCATTATTGGGCACACACAAAGCCCATTTTTCTTCACCAAAAAATACGTGATCTTTGTTGGTATGTCCTTGAAGAACAATATTTCCATCGGTAAAATCTTCAATATTGGGTTGGGAGATATTTTTAGGAAAATCAATGGCAGATTCATTCCATCGAAAGCCAATATTTTCTACAAAATCCAATTTAATTTCAGGCTCAATCCATTCATAATCTTCTACTTTTTCACCGTCTGGAAATATTTTTTTGATTTGCTTTAATTCATGATTTAACAGCGAATTTTCGTTGGTTAAATACACCAATGGCATGGTAACTGCTTTTTTAACGCTCGATTTGTTAACACCAAATCCAATAGGTACATCTTTTTCTCCAATTTTCACTGGAATCACAATTTCATACAATTGTTCCACTGGAATGCCAATATTTAAGGCCGCTTTGTCTATGATAGTGAGTTTTTTCAACTTCTTGAACAACCTTACAGAAGCTGGTAAATCTCTCATCACATCCAATGAAATAGATAATTTCTGAATATTGGGTAGGTATTGTGCAATTTCCTTTAGCGCAGCGTCGGCTTCATTTTTTTTCCATGGCGCAATCAACTGCAATTCTTTGCATTTTTTCCAAGTAGAAACAAAATCAAACTGATCTGGAACCACCTCAAATTCTAAAGAAATAGTTTGGAATTTTTTCCAATAATTATTTTGAAGGATAGCATCTTCGCGGTTTTGAGGAACATACACATAAACGTTTGGAATCCATTCTAGGTATTCCAAATCAGCATCCGATAAAATGCCTTGAAAATTGCGGAGTTGCAACTCTTCCAATTCATCTAATTTGCTGGCAACTTCAGACAATAAAGCCACATCTACCGTGCCATCTATTCTCAAACGTTCAACAGCCGAAAATTGTGGTAAATGAGCTTTAAAGTATACAAAATCATCGTAACTCGTTAGTAAAATATGGTTTTGAAAGCCTTTTATGGCTTTTTGAGGGCGAACAAAATCACTGTTTTGAGCAAACGCGGAATTTGCGAAAAAAAACACAAAAAAGATTTGAAGATTTCGCAAAAAACCGCTCATGAGATTACTTAAAAAACCGCCCAAACATACCGCCCATTTTGCCTAAAATCCCCATATCGATACCGAGAAATTTCATAACACCCTGAGCATTTGATTCATAACCTCCAGATTGGAACTTCACCCGAAGTCCCTCCAAAATAAAGGCCAAAATGCTAGCAGCAAGAACTTTTTTTCGTTCCATATCCCAATCTAAGCCATAATAGCTATTGGCACATTGGGTCATCAAATCTTGAAAATACGCACTATCGCGCAAGGCTTCTGGTCCTAAAGTTGCCAGCGATTGGATTTCTGAAATTTTACCCGACATCATGAGACTTTGCAGATACGACATTGCTGCTGTAACGGTTAAGTCCACATGTGCTTCAGATTGACCTGCATCAAATCCAAATTTCACCCCTTCAATCGGGTGATAAGATCCTTTAAATTCGTTGATATATTCAATTAATTTCATCTGTTCCAAGTTCTAATATCGCAGAGTTTATGGGTTAACTCTTTGGTTTGTAAATGTGTAATACCTTCAGGTGTAAGTTCATCAATTCTTACTTTCCCGGAAGCGTGAATGATGGTATTCGGGGTAAAAATAATTCCCACATGGGTTACTTTTCCCGAAGCATTTTCAAAATAACAAAGATCACCAGGTTGCCTTGCTTGCCACATTACTTTGTGACCCACGAGAACCTGTTGAGACGCATCTCTTGGCATATTGATGTGGTTCATTTGTCCAACAACTTGCACAAAACCACTACAATCTATCCCAAAAATACTCCTTCCACCCCATAAATAAGGTGTATTCAAGAACCATTTTGCATGTTCCAATAGGTTTACAATTTTTTTATCGCCCAACGAAGAATGCCAATCATATACTTGGCCATCGATAATCAATTGATGATTTACCGGCACCTTGCTTCCCGGAGATAATTGAATCATGGAAAAAGCGCTTTTCATGTAAGTGTATGGTTCGATCACCATTTTCCATTGCAAATGGGCAAACTCTGAAAACCTATACATATAATTTTGGGGGATATAACCTGGGTATTGATCGTGGCTCGTTTTTACTTTAAGCCAACCATCCTCTTCTTCGCCAACGCAAAGACAGGTTTCTCCAAATAGCAGGGATGTCACCATTTCTGATGCACTACTCGGTTTTGCCCTAACTGGAACCCAAGATTGCAAGCATATATATCGAACATCGTTCATAGCGATGTTACAAAGATGGAAATCCTAACTGAAATGTCAAAAAATAGTTATGCGTGCGACTACAAATGTAGACGAGTTTTACGATCCAATAGCAATTCTTTGCTTTCTACATGATCTGGGTCTGGCACACAACAATCTACCGGGCAAACTGCTGCGCACTGAGGTTCCTCATGAAAACCAGTGCATTCTGTGCATTTGTCGGGCACAATAAAATATACTTCTTGACTGATTGCTGTGAACTTTTGATCGGCAGACACCTCTTTCCCATTCGCCATTTTGAACATACCTGTTACACCTGTTCCATCTGCAATGGTCCAATCTACTCCCGCTTCGTAAATTGCATTGTTCGGACATTCGGGCTCACAAGCGCCACAATTGATACATTCTTCAGTGATTATAATAGCCATTTGAAAATATTTGCTGCAAATTTACAACCGTTTTGTATTTTCGAGCAAAATTTTAATCACTTTCTATGGAATTTGCAATAATTAGCGACATACACGACAACCTAAACAACCTAAATAACTCATTATCAATCATAAAAGGCAGAAACATCGACACTATCATTTGTTGTGGTGATTTTTGTTCTCCCTTTGTTGCAAAAGCACTTGGTGAAAGTGGATTGAATGTACATGCTGTTTTCGGCAACAACGATGGTGACAGATTTAACATTCAAAAAATTGCTTCTGAATATCCTAATTTGAAAATCTATGGTGAATATATTGGTGATTCAGATAATTCATTGGTTTTGGATGGCGTGAAAATTGGGGTAACACATTATCCATTTTATGCACATACCATGGTAAAAACCAACTGGTACGACGCTGTATTCTTTGGACATACGCACCAATATCACAAACAAAAATTTGGAAGAGCTTTGTATATGAATCCCGGTGAAATAGCAGGAGTATTTGGTAAAGCGAGTTTTGTTATTTACAACACCGCAGATCGCGGTAGTGAGCAAATCTTTATTTAAACGGCTGTAATCAACTGAGAAACAGACGGATGTGCTGTTTTCTTGATGAAGTCAACTATTTTTTGTATATTCTCTTCTGCAGGACCATTGTTTTCTACCACCAAATTGCATCTTTCTTTGTGCGGTAAAATGAATTTTTCATAAGCTGGCATAACGTGGTGTGCCCATTGATGTAAGCTTCTATTTCGGGGGATATTTCGCTCTGCAATATCTCTATTCAGCCTTCTTTCGAAGCACAAATCTAAATCACAATCAATAAACACACGATAATCCAACAATGCATCAACGGCTTCGAACTCCATCACAAAAAGTCCTTCCACAAGCAAAATCGGCGCAGGATAGATAGGTTCAATCACTTCAGGAGCATCGTAATGCTCAAAATGATATTTTTTAATCATCACAGGATGGTATTCCAACAATTGCAGCAAATCTTCGTGGAATTTATCAGAATAAAGTGCTCCAGGCAAATCATAATTCGCTTCACCATGTTCATCAACCTGCTGAAATTCAAGAGGTTTGTAATAGTCGTCGAAACCTACAACGCAAACAAACTCACCAAGTCTCTCTTTTAAAGCATTTACATAAAATGATTTACCTGCTCCAGATAAACCCGTAAGTCCAATTACAAATGGTTCAATTTTATGTTCCACAATTATTTTTTGTAAAATTTCTCCTTGATTTTCACGCCATCTTTGTCGTACACCTGCTTGCAAAGAATTTTGCCTTCAATGTCATAGTATACCCACTCTCCAATTTTAACTCCCAAATCATATTCTCCATGCCTTTTTTGATAATTTGATACCATGCCGTAATGCCAAAGACCATCAGGAGATTCATTTACATAATTTCCATAAGTGTCGGGCATTAAAACATTTTTCTGGATTTTCTCATCAAATTGTTCTTTGTAAATCACAGAAAAACCATTCCGTTGACCATTTTCGTATTGAAATAATTCTAAGGTATCGCCAAAATGAGCAAACATATCATATTTCACAAATGGGCCATTTTTGATGCCTTCTTTCCAATATCCAGATGAAATAATGTTACAAGTTACATTATCGAAGAATCGCTGAATGCTATCGAGTTTACCATTTTTGTAGTATTCTTCAATTGCGGGACAATTATTCTTATGAAACACATATCTACGTCCGTTCAAAACACCCATATTGAAGGTTTTGATGTGGCGCACCGAACCATTTTCGAAATACCCAATTTCATCGCCATCGGGAATTTCATTCACAAAAGAAGCTTCAGTTTCGAGTTGACCATTTTCAAAATAAGCGATACAACTACCATTTCTGTTTCCATTGGCATAATGATTGATAAATTTCTTCTTGCCATTTTTATAGAAACATTGAATTTCGCCATCTAATTCGCCATTCAGAAATTGACCTGTAAATTCTATTGCTCCATTATCTTCAAAATAATATTCAAAAGGTCCATTCTTTATGCCATTAACGTAAGTTTCTTTTACCTGCCTCACCCCTTCCTTGCTAAACTCACGGTATTCTCCACTTTTAAGTCCGTTTACCATCGACCCCTCCTTCGACACAACTAATTTCTTTTTGGTATCTGCATTGTTATCAAATACTTGAAAAAAATCTCCTGTGTAGGGTTGACCTTGATAAAAAGCAACGCCGTTGTTATCGATGTTCAGTTTGTCCCATCTCACCCTTTGTATTTTGGGGGATATTGGTTTGGTTGCAATGTTGTTGGTATTTTCCGTTTTTTTTGAGTTTTTAACAGATTGAGCCATAGAAGGTTCAACGATAAAAAACGCGGAAATCAAGAATAATTGTGTGACTATTTTTTGCATTTCTTACAACAAAGATTTTTACAAAGTTAAAGGATTGATTAGTTTTGTGGAAGTTAAATTCAGAATTGATGTTTGAATTGATACAAAACTATTGCATGTCGAAACCTTTCGTCGAGGAAACTTTTCCTTTTGACGAGTCTACCATTGTTTGGAAAGTTGCTGGCAAAATGTTTTGCCTTGGCGACATAAACAACTTTGAATCAATAAGTTTGAAGTGCAATCCTGAAAAAGCAATTGAATTACGTGAAGCTTATGAGCAAATAATTCCTGGGTTTCATTTAAATAAATCGCTTTGGAACACTGTATATTTGGAGGGATTAAATTTAGAATTCGTATTTTCGCTCATTGAACACTCTTATGAAGAAGTGGTACAGAAATTGCCTAAAAAAATAAGATTAGAAATAACAAAAGGATGAAAACATACATTGCATTGATGGCCATGTTCGCAGTTTCACTCACTGCAACGGCTCAAAAAAGTAAAAACACAAAAGGCACCAACAATGCCAAACCCAACAAAGAACAGAAATCAACTATGACGAATCAAAATACACAAACATTGCCTGCAGCTTATGCAGCAATGCCAGACGGTATGTACGCTGAAATGAAAACCAACAAAGGTATCATTGTACTGAAATTACATTTCGACCAAACGCCAATTACAGTTTGCAATTTCGTTGGTCTTGCTGAAGGTAAAATTAAAAATAACGCCAAAGCGGCTGGAGTACCCTACTACAATGGTTTGAAATTTCACCGTGTTATTGCCGATTTCATGATTCAAGGTGGTGATCCACAAGGAAATGGAACAGGCGGACCTGGTTACAACTTCACCGATGAATTTGTTTCTACTTTGAAACACGACGGTCCTGGCGTTTTGTCAATGGCAAATGCTGGTCCTGGAACCAACGGTTCACAATTTTTTATTACCCATGTTGCGACCCCTTGGTTAGACGGTATGCACACCGTTTTTGGAAAAGTAGTAACTGGACAAGACGTTGTTAATGCTATTAAACAAGAAGATATTATTGAAACCCTTACAATTTATAGAAAAGGCGAAGCAGCAAATGCGTTCAAAGCCGATGACGAAACCATGAAAAAATTGATTGATGCCATGAAGGCTAAAATGGCCGATGCTGAAAAAGAAGCAGCTATGAAATTTGAAAACTGGATCACTTCAACTTATCCAACCGCTAAAAAAACTAGCTCTGGTTTGTGGTACGTTATTGAAAGACAAGGTGATGGCGCGCAAGCGGTTGCAGGAAAAACTGTTTCTGTGCATTACAGCGGAAAATTGATGGATGGCCGTGAATTCGACAATTCTTATTCTAGAAACGAACCAATTGAATTCAAATTAGGCGTTGGTCAAGTGATTCCTGGTTGGGACGAAGGTATTGCATTAATGAAAGTTGGTGCCAAATATAAATTGATCATTCCTTCTGAATTGGGTTACGGAAAAAGAGGTGCAGGTGGGGTTATTCCTCCGAATGCCACTTTGATTTTTGATACAGAATTGGTTGCTGTGAAATAATTTAATTGTTCATAAAGATAAAAAAGGCCTGTTATTAGGCCTTTTTTTTTGTCCCAATATGACAAATATCATTTTTAATAATTTCAGAAACATTGAAGTTTGCATGATTAATATATTTCAATAATGATTAAGAACATGGGAAGTTTCGACAGAATTTTGCGTTTGGCCGTTAGTTTGGTTTTTGCAATGATGGTATATAACAACGCGGTTTCAGGATTTCAATATTATTTATTGGCTACTTTGGCGGCTGTTTTCACATTAACTTCTATTGTTGGCACTTGCCCACTCTACATTCCTTTTAAAATCAACACGAAATAAATTAACATTCGATTTTCTCACGTATTTTTGAGGATTCGATGTTTCGTTTTGCTGACTTAATTCCAGATTTCTTTTTTCGAGGGACAAAATTCCGTTGCAACATCTGTGGTTTCAATGCAAATTATTTTCTTCCTAGGGGACATAATTTTCATATCATCAAGGAACTAGAAATTATTGGTGCAGGCAAAAGATTTGTCGATTGCAAAAAATGTGGTTCTTCTGATAGAGATCGCCTGGTTTTTGAATTTTTAAAGTCCAAGAATGATGAGCAAACACTCGAAGGTTCTCGTTTTTTACATGTTGCACCAGAAAGGGCACTAAGTAAAAAAATCATAGATGAATTTAATTGCTCTGCCGTAAAAATTGATCTAAAAGCACCTGGTTACAGATTTGTATATCCTTCTGACGTTATTTTTCAAGACATTCAACAGTTGAGTTTCGAATCCAATACTTTTGACTTCGTTATATGCAATCATGTTTTGGAACATGTTGAGAATGATCATTTGGCTTTATCTGAAATACACAGGGTATTAAAACCTGGTGGATTTGCTATATTACAAGTCCCTCTTTCTTTAAAAATTAATCAAACAATTTCAGCGAAAAAAAACTGGGGAACTCGTGACAAAATATTTTTTTTAGGACAAAAAGATCATTTGAGGCTCTATGGCTTAGATTTTTACAAAATTATTGAAAATCATAATTTGACTATAAATTTTTGGAGCACTAGATCTGTAAATGTTCAAAATTATCTCAAATTACATCCGCAAGAATTTATTATTACTGCAACTAAATCAGCCATTTAAATCTAAATTAAAGTTTTTTTCATATATTTACCGCGCAAACCAACTTAAACTTTAACGATGACTAAAAAACTACATTTATTAACATTCATCTTATTAATCAATTTCGCGTTTTGGGGAACATTAAAAGCTCAAAATGTTGGAATTAATGAAACAGGAGCAACGCCAAATAGCTCTGCCATGTTGGATATTAGTGCTTCAAATAAGGGATTGTTGATTCCGAGATTGTCTCGTGCTCAGAAATTTTTAATTCCATCGCCGGCCAATGGATTGATGATTTACCAAACCGATGATACCGTAGGATTTTGGTATTATGAACAAAACAAATGGGTGCCGGTAATGAGATCATTGACATTTGGTTCTGGATTAACAGGTGGTTTTGTTCAAGGCAAGGGCAATATAGACATTAAAAAATCAGGAGTAACTGCTGGAATTTATGGTAATACAAATGAATTTCCAATTGTTACAATCAATGATTATGGACAAGTTACATTGGTTGCTATGCAAAAATTGAAAGACAATGATACTTTGAATGAGATTCAATCTTTGAAATTATCGAATGATTCATTGTACTTATCTAAGGGAGGTGGCGTTGTACATTTCAAAAGTCAATGGAGAACAACAGGAAATTCTGGTTTGAATGCGAATAACAATTTTATTGGAACCACAGATAATGTTGCATTACGTTTTAGGGTTAATAATACTTGGTATGGAGAATTAAATCCTTCAAACGACAATCTTTCATTGGGTTACAGAGCCAATTATTCTTCTTCTGGATATTCAAATATTGCATTGGGAAAAGACGCATTAAGTAGCAATGCCGGTGGATACTACAATACAGCGGTTGGTTGGCAGGCAATGTATGACAACAACTCAGGATCATACAATGCGGCCATTGGTGCTAGCGCCCTTTACAATAACACAACAGGCACATACAATGTGGGTATTGGTTTTGAACCATTGAGAAGCAACACTTCGGGTTCTTACAATGTAGGTATAGGTTTCAGAAGTTTATATACCAATACAAATGGAACTTATAACACTGGTTTAGGTATTTATACATTACTTTATAATGTTGGTGGTTCTTTGAATACTGCTGCCGGATATTATGCATTGGGTGCCAATACTTATGGTCAATATAACACAGGATTGGGATCTTATTGTATGAGCGCTAACTCATTAGGATATGGCAATGCTTTTGTTGGTTATGCATCAGGATATTATAACACAACTGGATATTACAATTGTGGACTCGGATATTACGCAGGTTACTTAAACTACACTGGGTATTACAATAGTTCTATTGGATACATGGCTGGTCCCAATGCCGCTGGTTATAGCAATACTGTAGCTCTTGGAAATGGAACCAGCACTACTGCAAGCAACATGGTTAGGGTTGGAAATGCTTCAATTACAAGTATTGGAGGGATAGTTGGTTGGACCACTTTGAGTGATGCACGTTTCAAGAAGAATATCAGTCAAGATGTTAGAGGTTTAGATTTTATCATGAGATTAAAACCTGTAACGTATAATGTAGACGTCCATAAAATGTATGAATTTACAGGTTACAACGACTCCAATAAATGGGAAGGGAAATACGATGGTGAAAAGATTAAGACTTCTGGTTTCTTAGCGCAGGAAGTTGAAATAGCAGCCAAAGAAGCTGGCTACCAATTCAGTGGTGTAGATGTCCCTAAAAATGAAAAAGATTATTATGGTTTGCGTTATGGTGATTTTGTTGTACCAATTGTAAAGGCCATTCAAGAACAACAAGTTCAAATTGATGAATTGAAAAGACAAAATCAAGAATTGATTGAAATGAATAAAAAGTTGTTGGAAAAACTTGAAAAACAAACCTTAAAATAATCTTGATTCTCATGAAATTTTTGTTGCGTTTATTCTTGCTTTTAGCATTAATAAGCTCCCCAAACTGGGCTTTTTCGCAAGGAATTGTTCAATCAGGTGCTAATTTGGTGATGACCGATGGTGCATATTTGGTTATCGACGGACCAAGCGGAAATTATGAAGCTACTGGAAATGCCTTAATCTCGATGCAACCAAATAGCAGAATTAAACTCACGGGCAATTGGACAAACAAAGGGAATACTGTCATTTTCACCAGCAATGACGGGAAAGTTGAATTAACTGGTGCAGCTCAATCCATTGGTGGTTCGAAAATTACACATTTTCCAGATTTATCATTGGTAGGAACTGGATTGAAAAATTTGTTAGTGTCAACCCTCGTTGGCGGTGGATACAATGGTGGTGGAAATGGTATTTTGAGATTAAATTCCAACGTATTACAACTTAATGCCAATACGCTTATTTTGAACAATAGAAATCCCAATGCAATACTTTATACTGGTACAGGAGGTATTCTATCCGATAATTTACCAGGATTTGGATATGGAAGAGTTCAATGGAACATCAGAGACGGTGGTACAGGACCAGTATTTATCATTCCATTTGTAAATAGTACCTTGCAACGACTGAATTTTGCGGCAACTTGCAATACTATGGGTATTCAAAATAAAGACTCCGCATATTTTGCTGTTGCCACTTACCATACAGCAGATGTACCAGTTCCTAACAACAGACCAATGCCAATAGGTGTGTTTAATACAGACAATGAATGCGACGGCGAAAACTCGGGTAGGCTTATTGATAGGTTTTGGATTGTAGAGCACAGTGGATACGCAAAAACGCCTGATGTAACGCTAAATTTTGGCTACACCAATACAGACTTAATTACTTCTAATAATTCAATTATAGAGGGAAATCTTGGTGCTATCCAATACAACTCAGGTATAAACAAATGGTTGTACCCTGTAAAAGGAGTTGTAAATGCAGTGAATAACGAAGTTTCATATAGGGCTGGATACAATTTTGGCGGAATTTGGACATTAAGTGACACCACGCCACGGCCAAAAGCGGCTTTTACACATGTTGGGAATTGTGAATTTGACAGCATAATTTTCACCGACAACTCAGGTGTTACTGCCGATAAAGTTGTTGGTTGGCAATGGAACTTTGGTAATGGAAAATTAAGTGGAACTAAGAACCCTTATACAACTTATACCCCAGGTGGAATTTTCAATGTTCGCTTGGTTATACGTTCAATGAGCGGTTGTCAGGATACCGCGAATAAAAATATCCAAATACTAGCGGCTCCTAGAGCCAGTTTCACACATGAAGATACATGTGAAAATGCACTCGTAAAGTTTGAATCGTTTAGCTTCCCGGGAAGTGGAATGTTGAAAAGTGAAACTTGGATTTATGGAGATGGAAGTTTGAATGGTTCAGGCAAAAAAACAAGCCATTTTTATGGAGCAATGGGCTTGCCAACTGTTCACTTAATTGTTTATAATTCAAATGGATGCAAAGACACTCAGAGCAAAGATATTTTCATTGCTCCAAAACCATACGCATACATGAATTTCGCAAACGATTGCCAATACGCTCCAATTAACTTTACAAATGGATCAACTGCCGGTGGTGGAAGTATTTCTAAGTATTCGTGGGATTTTGGAAATAACAGAAAATCATTTAACAAAGATGAAATAGTTGCTTATGACAATTATGGCAATTTCAATGTCCAAATGATTGTTTATAATTCATACGGTTGCTCAGATACCGCACAACAACCTATTACAATTTATCCAAGAGCCATAGCAAACTTCGATTATTCACCTGAAGAATTACACGCCACTGATCCAGTTTCATTTAATAATTTGTCGCAATTAGACGATAATTGGTATTGGGATTTTGGGGATGGATTTTTCAACACAAGCGAATTCACTACCCATGCTTATGATGTTTACGGTAAGTACACAGTTACATTGATTGCTTCAACCGTGAACAATTGTGCTGATACACTGACCAAGGAAATCTATGTAAAATCATCACCTTTATACTGGTTTCCAAATGCCTTTACACCCGGTTCAACATCAGGGATAAACGATTTTTTTGGATTGTATACACCTAATGCAATTAGTAGGTTTCATATCACCGTTTTCAATTTGTGGGGACAAATCATGTTTCAGTCAAACGACATCAATGAAAGATGGGATGGCACTTACAACAATGAACCCTGTCCTATCGGTAGTTATGTGTACCAATCAGACTTTTTAAGTCCGGAAGGTGAATTACAGGTTTACAAAGGAGATGTAACGCTATTGCGCTAACGAAATTTATTGATTCTTCAACAATTCAATGTGGTTTCTGTGCAGTTTCACAATTCCCCGTTGTTCCATTTTCTTTAGCAAGCGAGAAATTACCTCTCTTGATGAATTCAAGTCGTTTGCTATGGTTTGATGGTTGATTTGTAAATCATTGCATCCACAGTTTTCAGTTTGCTTTTTCAGATAGAATTCCAACCGTTCATCCATCCCTCGAAATGCAACATTATCAATCACCGTCAATGCTTCTTCAAATCGGGTACGGTAAGTGTGAATCACAAATTCTGACCAAGTACGGTATTCTCGAATCCACTCGTTTACTTTTACCATTGGAACAAACAATAAAATGGAATCTTCGATTGCCATTGCTGCAACTTGACTGGTTTCTTGATGTTTTAAGCATGTTAACGACATTGCACATGCTTCTCCAGGATTGATGTAATACAAGAAAAAATCACCACCATCTTCACCTTCGCGATATACTTTAATTGAACCAGACAGTATGAGCATGGCTGAAGATAAATGTTGTCCCGTTCTCATTACCACATCTCCTGATTTCACCTCTTTAATGGTTCCAAAATCTGCAATTTGTTCAAGTAATTTTGGTTCAATTTCTGAAAAATGATCTCTGAGAAGGTCTATTGCCGCATCCATAATGAGACAAATATCGCAAAAAAAAGAAGATAGAATTGAAAATTAACGATATTCTGACAAGAATAACCGATTTTTGTACCCTTACATGATTATCATCGGAATTACCCAAACATTAACCATCATTCGACTAACTGATTTCGGTTTGTTTTTAGAGGATGAGGAAGGAAATGAAGTTCTACTTCCCAATAAATATGTTCCAGATCAATATGAATTTGGAGATCCCATTGAAGTTTTTGTGTACAAAGATTCTGAAGACAGAATTGTTGCCACTACCCTCATTCCAAAAGTTGAAGCCTACCAATATGCATATTTGCAAGTGAATCAAGTGAATTCAATTGGTGCATTCATGGATTGGGGATTAGAAAAAGATTTACTTGTACCTTTTCGCGAGCAAAACCGCCCCATGGTGGTTGATCAATGGTATGTCATTTTTGTATACCGCGATTTTGTTACTGACCGTTTGGTTGGAACCACAAAAATTAAAAAATCGCTCCATGTTGACCGTGTTGATTTAAAACCAAATCAAAAAGTTACCGTGATGGCTTTTGAAGAAACCGACCGTGGAATGCAAGTTGTGGTTGAAGGAAAGTATAGAGGTATCTTATATGCCAACGAAACGTTCAAACCCATTCATGTGGGTGATGTATTTACCTGTTTTGTGAAAAATATCAGAACCGACAATTTGATTGATTTGAGTTTGGAGCGTATTGGCCGTGGCAAAATCGATGGAAACACGGAATATCTGCTGGAAAAATTAAAAAAGAACAATGGCTATTTGCATCTTTCCGACAAAAGTGATCCAGAGGAAATTAAAGATGAATTAAAAATGAGTAAAAAAACTTTCAAACAAGTAATTGGCGCCCTATATAAGAACGGAGTTATTGAAATTGCTGAAGATTCTATATCCCTCATTAAAAAATAATGAATTTCATTCAATTGGAAATCCCTTTTAATAAATAAAACCTAACTTTGATTTAAATTTAATACCAAACTACCCAAAATGAAATCTATCAATCGTATTTCACTTTTTATTTTCACTGGACTTTCGATTTTTATGTCGAATTGTGAAAAAAATGAATTGGATTTTAATAAATACAAAAAAATTAATCCTGAAATTTTAACGCCGCTTGCTACTACCCAAATCAAAGCTTGGGAGATTTTAAAGCAAGATGATATTATTAAATATGATCCAGACGGACTTATCCATCTTAAATTCAAACAGGATTCTGTTTTTCAATTGTCTGCTGATTCCATTTTGAAAGATATCAAATTGGGCAAAAGCAGTGTGAAGTTTAGCATGGGAGAAATTGCTGTTCCTAACATCAATGAAAGTTCGGATATTACCATTTTCAGTTTATTTCCAACCACAGATCCTTTAACAATTGCAGCGTTCAGGGCAAAGCAAGGTACAAATGATATTTTTCCGGCGATGAACTCTACTTCTACGTCTGCTACAAGCATCGCTTCAAGCACAGAATATGAGTATTTGAATATTTCTAAGGGATATTTAACCTTTTCTATTGTAAACAACCTTCCTACTACCATCAACGAAATTCAAATAAAAATAGTTGATAATTTACCTACCCCACATGATTTAGGATCCGTAAAAATCATGAATATTGCTCCTGGTGCAACTGGATTAGACAGTATCAATTTGGCTGGTAAAACGTTGAGCAATAATTTAAGTTATATCCTGCCGGTTACTGATGTTGCTCAATCTACAAATCCAGTACTCATTGACACCACCGACAATATCCAATTTAATGTTTTTAGCAATGGTTTAAAGTGCATTGGTGGAAAAGCAAAAATACCAGGACAAACAATCGCTGTTCAAAATTTAAAATTAGATTTATCTGACCCTTCTACAGATGCTAGGTTGAGAAACATCTTATTTGGTTCTGCAATTATCCCTGTAAAAACCGAATCTACATTCCCTAACGACGTAAAACTCACAGTTGATTTTCCAGATGCAACGCAATCTGGTAGTCCTATTTCAGCCATTAACATCAATGCTTTGGCAAAAAGCACAAACAATAGCAACATCAATTTCACAAACACAAACTTGTTTATGGGATCTGATCCAAGCAAAGATTATAATCTTTTGCGTGCCGAAGTTGCCACCAACATTCAACCATCTTCTGGCATGGTAGTTTTCGATTCTTCTGATTACATCAAAATAACTTTAGATCCGTCGGTTGCAGAATTTGCTTATTTAGATGGATATTTAGGAACAAAAACCTTTAATGTTGACATTAATGACCTTGATGTTAGTCAGTTGGCTGAATTGGGTAAAGGTATCAAAATTGAAAATCCTATCATGAATGTATATGTAGACAACTCTTTTGGAGTGCCTATTGTGGTTCAATTGGATATTTCAGCGTTAGATAAAAACAATCAAAGCCTTCCAATGAATGTTGATACCATGCACATTCCATATCCTTCAATCGCTGAAAAAGGACAATCAAAAAACCAAACATTTTCAATCAATAAAAGCAATTCTAACATTGTGAATTGCTTAGGTTTGCCTGCCACCAAATTTAAAATTATAGGTCAAGCTATCATGAATCCTAAAGGATTCCAAGGCTATGTAGATCACATTGTTAACACCAGTGATATTGTGGTTGGATTTGATGCAGATATTCCAATGACATTCACGGCAAAAGATTTTATACTCACTGATTCGGTTGATATCAATGAAAATTTACAAGGTAAAACAGATTTTGAATTTTTAGAGTTAAAAATCAAAACTATCAATGGATTTCCTTTAGGAGGAACCATCGATTTAGTATTTGCTGACCCTAATTATTTGCCAATTGATTCATTAAAAGATGTAACATTGATTGTGTCTGGTGTACCTGATGCAAATGGAAAAGTAATTAAAAGTTCAGAAAACATGACATCTGTTTTGCTCGATAAAAAAATGTTAACTGCTCTTGATACAAAAAAGTGTAAATTTATTTTAATAAAAACAAAACTTAACAGTTACAACAACGGCACAACACCAGTGAGTATTTATACTGATTGTAAGTTAGACATTTCAATTGCTTTTAGAGGAAAAGCTTCAATAGGATTTTAATCATGAAAAAGTACATTTTAACTTTCGGAATTCTTACAGGCTTAATTGTAAATTCTCAAGCGCAATTAAATTTCGATTTTAACAATCGACATCTTCCCCAGTCTTCCTTGGCCAATCCTGCATTTTTACCCCAATATAAGTTCAACATGGGATTTAGGTCGACCAATGCATTTTCATTGAGCAATTTCAATCTGAATACATTTTTCAACAAAAACATCTCTGACTCTCAATCAATTGCGAACGCTTTAAAATTAAACTCATCACAATTTGGGGTTGAATTTACTTCAGCAACCGAATTGTTTAATTTTGGTATCCGTAGTAAAAAAGCCTATTTCGGATTTAATTCCAGCATCCAAAATGAAGGAGCGTTTTATTTCCCGAAAGACTTAATCGGATTGGCATTTTTTGGTAATGCGCAATATATTGGCAAAACTGCTCAGTTAGATTTTGGGGGGACACAATTCACAAGTTACCTAAAAAATCAAATAACTTATGGACGTCAACTTTCCAATGAATTATCTGTTGGGGTAAACTTGGCTTACTTAAACGGAATTTCCAACTTCGCCATCAATAAAGGTTTTGTAAATATCACTACAGATACTGGAGTTGGTTCAATTTATCAGATTTCCATGGAATCTGAAATTGACGCACAATCCTCTATGTTAGGTTTAGACCCCACTCAATTTTCCGACTCTACTTATAAAACCACAATGAACACCATTATTTCAAATGGAATGAGGGATGTAATGTCATTGAAATCAAATAGAGGTTTTTCCGCAGATATTGGAGCTATTTACCGACTTAATGAGAAGATTAGAATTTCAGCTTCTGTGCAAAATCTAGGATTTATCAATTGGGATAAAGGTGCAATGACGCACACCATGCCAAAATCTTCATGGAATTTTAGCGGAATTGATACTTCGCAGTTCAAACAAATGCAGAAAAACGACAGTAATGACATTTTTACGCAAATTCAAGATACTTTCAATTCAAAGTTCAATAGAAATTCTACCATGGTTTCAAGCTATCAAACTAGTTTAAAACCGAGATATACAATTGGATTGGAGTTTTTCCTTTTCCCAAGAACCAACGTACAGTTAATGTTAGGAACAGGTTATGGCGTATTAGGCAACAAATCTTTCGTTGCTGCCGGTGTGCATCAGGAAATAGGTGAAATAATTGACCTAAGAGCTTCCTATGCGGTCTACGACTTTAATTTCCCTCAACACCGATTGGGTGTAGGAGCAAGTTTTAATTTGGGTGTTATTCAACCCTTTTTCAACATCTCCGATGTTTTAGGTGCTGTGAATTATGGTTCAGCAAATACCGTAGCTGGTAGCTTGGGATTTAATTTCATGATTGGAATTCAAAAAGACAAAGACAATGATGGTGTTCCGGACAAAAGAGACAGCTGTAATAAGGTATTTGGTGTAATTTCAAATAATGGTTGTCCTTATGGTTTCTTAGGGGAATCTATGAACAATGAAAATGAACTAAACAACGAACAACCAGTATTTGAAATTGTTCCAGCAGATTCTGTGTCTGACCCATCTAAAGCCAAGGCCGCTGCAAAGGCAATCAAGTCCGAAAAGGAATCAAATCAAACTCCAGTTGTAAATGCAAATGATCATGTAAGCAATACCAACGAACAAATTGAAAAAGCGAATCTCACAAATGCTGTGTTGCCATCTTCAACAACTCCAGTTCAAGAACAATCTTCAAATGAAGCTGCTCCAAAAACAGTGGTTGACAAATCTAAAGCATTAAAGTCCGATAAAAAATCAGGTAAATATCATTCCGACATTATCGAAATGACCAACATAATGAAGAAGTAATTTACTTTAACAACGTTAAAATATTTTGACCCAACATTGGTATAACAACCTGTTGGGTCTTTTCATTTTTAATGGCTATTTGATTCAACAATTGGCCTGGCAAACAAACAGGTTCATCACTCAAATCAAATGTTCCATAGTGCATTGGTACCATGTATTTGGCTTTTAAATCAATAAATGCTCGAAATGCTTTCTGTGGAGAAGAATGATTTTTCTCCATGAACCATTCTGGTTCAAAGGCCCCTATACCCAAAATGGCAATATCAATCTTTGGAAAATACTCGGCAATCTCTTTATAATGATTCCCGTAGCCACTGTCCCCACCAAAAAATATCACCATTCCATCAATTTCTAAGATAAATGATCCCCACAAACGTATATTGGTGTCTGTAAACCATCTTTTCGCCCAGTGTCTGGTTGGCAAAAACCAAAGTTTGAATAAATGCCCTTCTAACGTATATTGCTGAAACCAACCTGCAACCTGACCATCTGCCCCATTCAAATATTTTTTCAACAAACCATCCATTTGAAGTCCTGAAAAATATTTCACCTGAGGATTCTTTTTGGCAATAAATTTTAAACTCCCTTTATCGCAATGGTCTCGATGATCGTGCGACATAAGAATATAATCAATTTTCGGCAGATTATCAAGTGAAATTGGCAATTGAGAAAAACGTTTCATCACACCCGAAGCTTTCCCTAATACAGGATCTGTGATAAATGTTTTACCACCCAATCGAATTAAAAAAGTAGCATGTCCCAACCAAAACACACCATCTCCCGTGTCGGAAATTGCTTTTTGAGCATCAGGGTAAATTTCAAGTCGGGTTTTATCGTTCTTTTTTTGAGCTTCGTAAGGATTTAATTGAGATTTCCATTTACGCACATCTTTAAACAGAGGAAGATAAGGAAATTCCGAATTTTGATACATCCCATTTTTTATGGGATTGCCCGTCCAGTTCTTTTTTCCTGCAAGAAACGGAAGCGATGGATTATGAGAAGGCAAATTTTGAGCCATTAGATTTATTGATAGTAGAAATGAATAACAAATAATTTTATATTTCAGCATGATTTTCAGAAAATTTTCCCAAATGTTTTTTCCATTCACCAAGTACATGTAGTGCCTCAAAGATATTATCTACTTGATTCACTTGCACAATTAATGCTTTATCTGTTTGTTTCACACTGAATTTCGATTGATTCATGGCCACAAAACCCATGATTGCAGCAAAAAGATCGCTTTGATATACTGCCGCATTAGGATCACCGGGAAAATAGCAACGCATCCTCATTTCTGATAGCACAATTTTTTCCATACCTAATTCTTTTCCAGCCCATTTCAACCGCACAGAATCGATCAATGCTGAAACTTCTGTCGGCAATTTCCCAAACCTATCAACAAGCTGGTCAGAAAATTGCCTCAATTGCAATTCTGTTTCAATGTTAGACAATTCGCTATACAAACTCAATCTTTCTGCAGTTTGCGACACATAATGTGAAGGGATGAGTATTTCATAATGTGTATCTACCTGACAATCTCGGCTTCTAATTTCATCTTGGTGATCGAAAATTTCTGTAAACTCTTCATTTTTCAACTCTCGAACAGCCTCATCCAAAATTTTATGGTACATATCAAATCCCATTTCCGAAATAAATCCACTTTGTTCAGCACCCAGTAAATTCCCAGCTCCACGAATATCTAAATCCCGCATAGCCACTTGAAAACCACTTCCCAATTCACTATATTCTTCCAAAGTTCTCAATCTTTTTCGAGAATCTTCAGGAAGTGTTGATATCGGTGGTGACAACAAATAACAAAACGCTTTGATATTGGAACGACCAACCCTACCCCTCATTTGATGCAAATCAGACAATCCAAACATGTGTGCATTGTTAATTACAATTGTATTGGCGTTGGGAATATCAAGTCCACTCTCAATGATGGTTGTAGCAACCAAAACATCATATTCTCCTTCTATGAATTTCACCATCACATCTTCAAGTTCATGACCTTCCATTTGACCATGAGCCACACAAACCCTGCAACCTGGTACCTCAGAAGAAATAATCGAAGCTAATTCGTAAATGTCTTTCACCCTTGAATGTACCACAAATACTTGTCCTCCGCGATTCATTTCGTCCGTCACTACTTTACCGATTAAATCTCTGCTAAAGGTGGCTAATTCTGTATGAACAGGTTGTCTGTTTGGTGGTGGAGTATTAATGATACTCAAATCTCTTGCCCCCATCAAACTAAAATGCAAGGTTCTTGGAATGGGCGTTGCGGTTAATGTTAACGTATCAACATTCACCTTTATTTCTTTCAATTTCTCTTTAGCACTTACCCCAAATTTCTGTTCTTCGTCTATAATCATCAAACCCAAATTGAGAAATTCAATGTCTTTACCCAAAATACGATGTGTACCAATGACTACATCAATTTTTCCTTGTTTGATTTTTTCGATGGTCTCTTTTTGCTCTTTGGCCGACTTAAATCGATTCAGATAATCTACGGTTACTGGAAACCCTGCAAATCTTTTTTTGAAGGACCTATAATGCTGTTGGGCAAGAATGGTTGTAGGCACCAATATGGCTACTTGCTTGCTGTCACAAACCGCTTTGAATGCAGCCCTCATGGCAATTTCCGTTTTCCCAAACCCAACATCACCACATACCAATCTATCCATGGGTTGTTCATTCTCCATGTCGCGCTTCACATCTTCTGTTGCCTTGGCTTGATCTGGTGTATCTTCATAAAAAAAGGAAGCTTCTAGTTCTAATTGTAAGTAATTATCCGCGGAAAATGCAAAACCCTTTTCTTTTTTTCTTTTTGCATAAAGTGCAATAAGTTCACGGGCAATGTCTTTTACCTTTTTCTTGGTTGTTCTTTTTTGTTTTTCCCAGGCACCGCTTCCTAACTTATGCATAGACGGCACAGTGCCGTCTTTACCTGAATATTTGCTGATTTTATGCAAACTATTTACCGACAAATACAGCAGGTCATTATCACGATAAACCAACCTAACCACTTCTTGCATCACCCCATTCATTTCCATTTTCTCAAGTCCAGCAAATCTGCCAATACCATGATCAATATGGGTTACAAAATCACCAGGCTTCAAGTTTTTCAATTCCCTTAAGGTGAGGGTAGTATGACTTGAATACTGTTGGCGTGACTTGGGTCTGTAATACTTATCAAATAATTGATGCTCGGTAATAAAGGACATTTTGGCGTCGTGGTCCACAAACCCGCCGGAAAGTCCTATATAAACAGGAATAAAATCTTCGTCTGTGGAGGTATCTTTAAGGATAGTTTGAAGTCGCTCAATTTGACGGTTGTTATCACTAAAAACCAAGGTTTTGAATTTATTGGCAATATTCTGGTTGAGCCAATCTTTGAACATATCAAAATTCCTCTTGAAAATGGGCTGCGGCTCTTGTCGGAAACCAACCATTTTGAAGGATTCTAGAGGCTTGTCTCCCCCTAAAAATATTTGTTGAAATCTTGAAAATGATTTTAAATATTCTTTGGGCGTCATCCAAACTTCTTTTGGGTGAACAGGAACATTATCGCTTTTTAAATCGATTGCATTTTGATGTGTTTGGAGGGATTTTTCCCAACCTTTTGCCAATTCCTCAATTTGCAAAAATGAATCCACCGATACTACCAATAATTTTTCATCGAGATATTCAAAAATGGAGGATTTTTTTATTTCCGTTTGCGCATTAATTTTTGGCACCAATGAAAATTGAGCCATCTCTTTAATCGACAACTGGTTATTCACATCAAAAGATCGAATGCTTTCAATAATATCACCGTCTAATTCAATTCGAAAAGGATATTCATGTGCAAATGAAAATAAATCAACAATTCCACCTCTCAAGCTAAATTGGCCCGGTTCAAACACAAAATCTACCCTTTCAAAATGATTCAATTCCAGAAATTCCAAAAGAAAATCAATGTCCAATGTTTTTCCTTTTGCAATTTCAAAAGAATTCTGATTCAATTGCACTTTGTCGATCACAAATTCAGCAACTGCTCTTGCATAAGTAACCAAAATGCGTTTGTTGTTTTTACGAATAGAACTCAAAGTTTCGATTCTCTCCTGAACCGCCATTGCATTTTCCCTATCGCATTGAAAAGGTTTCAAAAACGACTCTGGTAAAAAATAAATGGGTTCTCCATTTAATATATTTTCTAAATCAGATTTCATGTATTGAGCTTCTTCTTTTGAATTCAATACAATGAGCAAAGGATTCGGGTTTTTGGCATATAAAGCAGACAACATCATTGCACCCCCAGAACCACATAATCCTTGGATATAAATCACTTTTTCATCTGATTGACAAAGATTTTCCAATTCCAACATCGGTTCCAACTCACTGAATGAGTGCAAAATATCTCTGGTATTCATAAAATGTATGCAAAGGTACAACAGAACTATGGCATAAAAGTTCTTATATTCTGACAAAAATAGTATATTTGTTAGGGTCTTAGAATGAACAAATCTTTCTCAAATATTGAACTTACTGCAATTGCTACGTTATTAATTGCTTCAATATTTTCACTGATTGTGGTCATGTCTCTGATTATTGAGAAAAAAGGAAATGGCACACTTCGTAATTTCTTATTAATCATACTTTTTGGAAACTTTTTATACGCGCTAACTCACTTATTGGGGTTTACCGGATTAATCACTTATGTACCATTTTCATTGAGAATTTTCACGCCGTTTTTTTATTTATTGCCACCTACCATTTTCTTCTATGTAGTTTTTAATTTGAATGAATCATTTCAATTTAAACCAAATCAGTTAATTCATTTACTCCCCTTCGTAATAAGCCTTGTAGACAATTCTGATTCCTTCTTTTTATCCAGGGAAGAAGTTTTAAAATTCACCACTCAAATTTCTAAAAACTACAGAATATATGGAAATTACTCAGGCGTATTGTTCCCCGTAAAATTTAATTATGTATTCCGAATGGGGCTATACATCATTTATTTTTTGTTTTCTTGGCGTCACTTCATTCAATATATCAACAATCAAAAAACCGAAGCAGAAAGAAGAATTGTCAATTGGTTAAAGTACTTTCTTGTTGTATTAGGCATTTTTATATTATCTACTGCTTTTTCAGTGTTTTTCAATTTCAAATACTTGGTTAAACCAAGCGAAGTGGTTCAACTAACTATTACTCCCTTTATTTGTGTTGGATTAGCCGTTATTGTTCTATGTGGATTCATTTTTTTCAATCCAATTCTGTTATATGGTATTCCAAGGTTAAAAAGTATAGATTCAGATGTTGATTTAAATATTCCAAAGGTTGATATCAGTAGTAAATTAAATTTAAAGGAATACACTGCCAATCCAGAAATACTCGACACCAATGAAATTGAACTGGATGAAGAAGTTGTTAAAGAATTAAAACTTGCCAAATCCATCATCAAGGAAATCAAAGCTTTACAATTGTATAAGGACACCAATTTTTCATTGGCCACGGCTAGCGTGCACTTTAATATACCAGCTCATCATATTTCGTTTGTTCTAAATAATCAACTTAAAAAGTCTTTTCCAGATATCATTTCAAAAATGAGAGTTGAACATGCAATTGCATTAATTGAAAACTCACAAAATAAGAAATATACCTTGGAAGCTATTGGCAACATGTCAGGATTTAGATCAAGAACCACTTTTTATGTGAGTTTTAAAAAAATTACAGGGGTTTCACCTCTAGAATACCATAATATGACAATTTCCAACCCAAAAGAACTATAATCTTATATACTTTTTATATATTATCCATGTTCAGTTTTCCAAAGTTGCAAAACATAAATGATTAATATTTAATCATTTATATTACACATTGTTCAACTTTATTAAACCAAACATGCATTTCCAGAAATTTGTTTTTTTGTAACATAGTTTTGTAGAACATAGTCGACAATGAAAATATGAAAATATACTTTTTCATATCACATTTCGAAAAATGTCTCACAAAATAAAAACAAAAGATGCAAATCAACGTAAATGTTCAAGAACCGTATCTACATGCGAAGATTGTTGAGTTGGCTCAGCAATACCTACCGTCGTTTAGAATTGATTCAGACAATTGGGTTTCTGCAAGATCCACATTAAAAAAGGAACTTACGCTCGTATTCCAATGTCCGAAAAATTTGGAAACGAATTCGCAAAACAACCATACGGCCGATGATTCTACTAAATATATAATGGTAGCAAAAGATCCATTGGCATCGATTGATTGCATCAAAAAGGGATATTTTGATTATTTCCTAGAATATAAGCTAGAGGAAGAATTCAAACACTTAAAAGAGCGTTTGAAACAAGATTTAGCCAAATATGGCCAATCTGATATGGATAAGAAGTATTTGATTATCAAGGACTACAGAACATTAAAGAAGTTGAACTTTACTGACATTTTGTTTATAGAGGCTTATGGTTCATATTCAAACATTCATACCATTGAAAAATATTACACAGTTTCAAAAACAATCAAAGCAATCACAAAAGATTTCCCTAACTTTTTCGTGAGGGTACACCGTTCATTCGCAGTGAATTTAAGCCATGTGCATAGTTTCAATCAAGAAGAAGTTATTATGAACAATCAGGCTAAAATAAAAATATCACGCGCAAAAAAAATGGCCCTTGTGGAGGCCATTGATAAAATTGCATAGATTAAAATAGGTTAACGCTTTCTGGCAATTGCGCGAAGAGCAGCATCCACTATGTCTTGATTCTCTAAGTGGTACTTCACGAGTAATTCATCTGGGGTACCACTTTCACCAAAGCTATCATTTACAGCCACCATTTCTAAAGGAGTAGGCATTTTCAATGCTAACAATTGCGCAATACTATCGCCCATTCCACCATTCATCTGGTGTTCTTCAGCCGTTACCACACATCCTGTTTTCTTAGCCGATTGAATAACCGCATCTACATCTAGAGGTTTGATGGTGTGAATGTTGATAATTTCAGCACTTATGCCTCTTTCCGCAAGAATTGCACCTGCTTCAATGGCCTTCCAAACCAAATGCCCAGTAGCAAAAATACTCACATCTGTACCTTCGTTTAACATCAAGGCTTTACCAATGATAAACGGTGTGTCTTCGCTAATAAAAACTGGCCATTTTGGTCTACCAAAACGCAAATAAACCGGTCCGTCCATTTTGGCAATTGCCATAGTGGCTGCTTTGGTTTGATTATAATCGCAAGGATTGATAACTGTCATACCTGGAAGCATTTTCATCAAGCCAAGATCTTCTAATATTTGATGGGTTGCACCATCTTCGCCCAATGTTAATCCAGCATGAGAAGCACAAATTTTAACATTTGTATGGCTGTAAGCAATACTTTGACGAATTTGATCATAAACTCTTCCTGTAGAAAAGTTGGCAAAGGTTCCAGTAAATGGAATTTTACCACCAATAGCCAAACCAGCAGCAACACCCATCATGTTTGCTTCAGCAATTCCAGCTTGAAAAAAACGATGTGGATATTTTTCTTTGAAAGCATCCATCATCAAGGAACCTGTTAAATCGGCGCATAAAGCCACAACATTTTCGTTTTCGTTTCCCGCTTCTAACAAGCCTGCTCCAAAACCGCTACGAGTGTCTTTGTTGCCTAATATTTCGTATTTTCTCATTTTATAAAGATAGTTGTGTGTTAATTCCTGATTGTACTTTAAATTCTTTTTTCTTAGTGTATAATGTTCGAGTTTCACTCTTCGGCCTGTATACAACAGTATATTCGCCAGGTTGAATTGAATGCAATTGTTTAGGCTGTGAACTATTAAAATCCATCACCCAAACCATTTGATTGTCGATTTTTTGAAATACCGACGCTGAAACATCCCTCGAAATACTCAATTGAACCATACCCGGTGCCGGAATTTCAATGGTAGTAGTTTGGCTCTGTTTGATAGAAATACTGTTGTACTTTATTCTTGGAACACACAGTATTTCAACATCATAATTGCCTGTAATATACCGTTTATTGGTGTTGAAATCTTGAACGTTTACAGTTTCAAAACTTCCATTTTTTCTTACAATGGCCAACAATCTATTGTACCCATTTAATCCCCCCATTTTGAAAACCAAATTCCCTTGAGGCGTATTCAATGGTAAAATATTGTGTCTACCAGGCACCATTTCAAATTGATCCAAAAAAACTGGCGGTAAAGTATGTGCTACAACTTTGTATTTTCTCATAGGATCTAAATACAAAGTATCTGGTATTCCTTTACCATTCATGGTATGTACGAAATTCTCTAAAATAGCTCCATTTTCGGCATCATACAGTGTCATTGGAACATCCGTTTCTCTAGGAATCCCTTGTGCATCCAAAAGATTTATTTGAACTGAGGTGTTGTTCAATGCTTGGTTGACAATAACTCCAATAATTTTTTCAAATTCTACCGAATTTTCAGCGTTGTAATACCTTCCTGCACAACTATACGCATTTCTAAATGCTTCAGTATCCGTTCCAAGTCCAATAATGAAAGGTTTCAATAAAATACCTTTCTTTTGCAGCTGTTCGCTCACCTTACAAGGATCTCCACCACATTCTTCTATCCCATCCGTGATGATAATTATAATGTTTCTAGCATTCTTGTCCTCGGGAAAGTCCTTAGCAGATGCCAACAATGATTGTGTGATAGAAGTAAATCCTAAAGGCTTAATTTGCCTTAACCTACCTACAAATTGTTTGTGATTATAGGGCGAAAATGGAACCTCTAATTTCGTATCGTTGCAATCTCTGGCTTCGTTTGGTTTATTGTGACCAAATACCCTCAATCCCACTTCTACATTTTGAACCGTTCTGAGCGTATCCACAATTTTCGACATTAACGTAACAGCAACAGACCAGCGATTGCTTTGGTCCATTTCTTGCAACATACTGCCACTCCCATCCAACAAGAACAATATTCTTGTTTTTTTACCCTTAAATCCATTAATGATTTGCGATTGTCCGCAAACAAAAATTGATAGTAAAATAACAAAGAGAGCGCTTTTTTTCATTTTGAGGGATGATTAATAATCGCCCAATGTTTCAGGCAATTGTGCCATGGCTTTTTCAAATTGCTCTTGGTTTGGCGCTTTTCCATGCCA
>JACCDM010075415.1_pt1 | contig 51837 bp, 49 predicted proteins | sample 7445851 | NCBI WGS metagenome assembly JACCDM01 (sample SAMN15323438, study PRJNA562643) | freshwater metagenome | isolation source: river surface water | place: USA:Blue River Watershed | collected 2017-08-16
CTGGATGATAATTTTCCAATCTTTGCAAAAACTCCGGCAATTCCTTTTCTTCAAAGCGAGAGTAATTTTGTTTTTTTCTGGTGGTTAGCGCTCCTCTTAAATCTGCTGCAACATCTCGTTCTGCTCTGCCAGTTGCAATAGCGTAGCGAAACACTTGGCTGCTAGTTTGAAGTGCTCGATGCGCAATATCTAACGCACCACGTTTTTCAATTTTGTGAATTGTTGCAAGAAGCTCTGGAGCTGCAATCTGATTGATTGGACGAAAGCCAATATGAGGAAAAATATCTGCAGCGAGTCTTCTTAAAACATAATCGCTGTGCCTTTCGGTAAGGCGCGCTGCCTGCTTTGCATGCCATTCGCGCGCGATATTCTCGAAAGAATTTTCAGCATTAAGTGTCTTAGTTAGCTTGGATAATTTTTTTTCGTGAGATGGGTCGAGACCTTCTTGCAGCTGTTTTCGCGCTGCATCTCTTTTATCTCGAGCTTCTTTAAGAGAGACTTCTGGATAAACACCGAAAGCCAGTCTTTTTTCTTTGCCGCCAAATCGATATTTCATGCGCCAGTATTTGCTGCCGCTTGATGTAACTTCAAGATACAGACCTTTCTCATCTGAAGCTTTGTAAGTCTTTTCTGCTGGCTGTAGTGCTTTACATTTTATGTCAGTTAGGGGCATAAGAATTTAACATTTCTGTGAATCAGGGGAGGTTTATGACCCCTAATGTGCCCCCATAAATGATCGGATGTCAAGAGATTTCTTTAGATCATCTTGGACTTCAATCTGCTCTGAAGTCTTTATTCATCTGCATCTGCCGAACTTTATCGGACTTCTTTAAACTGGCTTTGGCGGAGAGGAAGGGATTCGAACCCTTGATACAGTGTTACCCGTATACCTTCTTAGCAGGAAGGTGCCTTCAGCCTCTCGGCCACCTCTCCAAAAATAATGTGTGGAATTTTGTAACGTGTAGATGAGGACGGTTAAGCTAGAGCTGGATTTGCAAGGTGCAATAATTTTTTGGTAAAAAAATTATTTGTAGGCGCTGATGGTAAATTTTATTAGGACATCGTCGCGAACGCCGTTGGCTTTAAGTGGATCTTGATTGCCGATGCCGAAGTCTGAGCGCTTGATGGTAAAATATCCAGCGGCCATGGCAGAGGAATCGTTGTAACTTTTAAGATTGAAAGTTACCGATGCAGGAGCCGCGCGACCTTTTATGGTTAAAATTCCTTTGGCTAAATATTCGTTGGAAGGGGTTTTGATGAAATTGGTGGCGGTGAAGTTAGCGCGTGGAAATTGTAATAAGTTAAACCAATCGGCTTTTTTTAGAACTTCGACAACATCTCTTGCAGAACAATTTAGCGATGAAATATCGACGTCAACTGAAATTACAGAATGCGCTAAATCAGAAGGATCGAAAGCAATTTTTCCTTCAAAATTTGTGAAATAGCCATTAATTGCGAGGTTATTTTGTGTAACGGCAAAACTAATTGAGCTGTTCGCGGTGGCAATTTTCCAAGGGTTGCCAGTAAATAAATCGTCTTTTATCAGGCTTTTATTTTCGGCGGCTTCGGGCGTTATTTTGGCGGTGCGATCTAAAACTCCTTCAACTTCGATAGCGATTTTTATGTTATCTGAAATTCCAGGAATGCCAAAATCCATGCCAAAATCGGAGCGCTTGATAGTGGCGGTGGCGCTGAATCCAGCGGTTTTCTTTTGAGTGTAGCTGTTAAGTCCGATGCGGTTGAGTTGGGCGTTAAGTGTGATTTCGTTGGTGATGCCAAGAAGTGATAAATTGCCGATAATCTTGGCGCGCTTGCCTTGTACGATAATATTTTTGCTGACGAATCTTGCTTCTGGATATTTGGTCGTATTTAAAAAATCTTTTCCTTTGAGTTTGGAATCGAATTCGGCAATGCCTGTCAGAACTGAATCGGTTTTGATGGTGACAAAAACCGAGCTATTTTGTGGATGGCTTTCATCAATCATAATATAGCCCGTTGATTGGGCGAATTTGCCGGATGGGCTGGAAAATCCGAAGTGATTGGCCGACCACGTGATGTTGGTGTGATTGGGATCAAGCGGATAAATATCAGCTGCTTGTGCGATATTGCTAAAAATAATTGCGGCGCAAAACAGAAGATATTTTTTCATTTTAAATATTAATTTGTTGGACCAGATTCTTTAGCTAATAGTGCCTGATAAATACAATAGCCTATCAGTTCTTTGTATCGTTAATCGGCGTTGAATTTGCCGCCAATTTTCTGCGATTATAAAGATCGGCAAAATCAATTGGATCAAGCATCAGCGGAGGAAATCCGCCGTCAGAAGTAAGGTTGGTAACAATTCTTCTTAAGTAAGGGAAAATTAAATTCGGACAATAAATTAACAGAATTTGCTCCAACATATCGGCTTCAATATTTTTGATTGAAAACACCGCGCCGTAAGAAATTTCGCACAAAAAAATCCTTTGATTATCGCCTTTGGCATCAGCAGAAATTTTTAAACTTACTTCAAAAATTTCTTCAGCAATTTTTGTGGCGTCGATATTGATTGAAAGCTCGATGTCAGGCTTTACTGCGGCATTTAAAAAAATTTGTGGCGAATTTGGAACTTCAAAAGACAGGTCTTTGATATATTGTGAAATTACTTTGATGTTGGACATTTTGGGAAAAATAAATTTTTAGTTCGGTAAATCTGTCGCATTTTCAGATTCCACTGTTGTTAAAAATGGATTTGGTTTATCACGACTTTTTTTGTAATCTATTTTTGCGGGAGGCAATTTAGTTATTGAACCGTCGTGCTCAACCAAAACCGCTGTGTTTCTATCTGCAGATAAATCGCCCAATTTTTTTACTTCGGTAATTAAGTAAGGCAAAATAATTTCTGGCAAAACTCCAGCTCCGTTAAAAACTAGCCGAACCGATTCGTCATGATTAGGAACGTGAGTATTGTTTCCGATAAGTCTGATTTCAGCAACAGAAATTTTGTCGCTGATGCGCGCCAATCGTATCATTCCTGATTTTCCAGTATTGTCGCGATGAACCAGAAAAGCTGATGAATCTGCCGAATGTCCAGCTTCTTTGCTGTAAGATTTATAAAATGGCGTTCCTTTCAAAAGGCCATCAAATCCTTTTTTTCGATCAACCGCAACGCTGACTTCGTTTTGGCCTTCGCGTGCAATTGAAGGATAATCTTCGATGGCGTTTCGTAATCCTTTTTGAATTGCTAAAAGCAGTTTAGCGGTTGACCCATTGACTTGAGCTTCTTGATTTGGAGCGGTAATCGTCATTAAACTTCCATCAACTTGAAATAAAACGCTGCCACCTTGAAAAGCGCCGATATTTATTTGGACGTCGCGATCTTTTGCGCGCAAACCATGCTCTTGCGCAACTCCTCGTAAATAAAAGATTGCGATATTTTTTTTGGCGATTGATTCGTCAATCTCAAATGGTCCGATTGAAACTTCGTGAGCGCGAATCATGTCGAGAGTTTGTGAATAAAAAGAGGCTTTATGGGCAATGTTGGGAAGAATATTGGCTAAATTTTCTTGAATAGTTTTGTCAAATTCAAATACGCCATCAAGCTCGATTTTACATGCGGCTGCTTGATCGCTGCGCAAAAATAAAAGATCGAAAAAGAAAATTTCTTCGCTGGATAAAAGATCGATGTTTTCAATTGCGGCATCAAATAATTTATCTTTTGCGGCATCGCCAGTTTTTCTATTGACCAAGAAAGATTTTACATCGCCTCTTTTATCGCGATTTATTTGATTATTTTTCTGCGCAATTTCTTGCAATTCTCCTTTGGAAAAAAGCAGCAAAATATTCGGAGTGTGAGCCAATAAAAGGTGTGGCGCGTCTTCTATATATCCGTGTGGAAAGCCATAATTTTCCCGCATTTTCTTTCTGGAATCCAAATCGGCAGAACCTTTAATCAATTTTTCAAAATCGCTTTGCTCTTCATAATATTGCGCTGCGCCAGCTGGACCGCCGACTGGCAATAATAAAAATTCCATTTCATATCCAATAGTCAGCGCGACATTGGGTTTAACATTGGCCACATAATCGTCTTGCCAAGTTTTTATGGTTTTGGGATCGGTGACTCCCAATTTTTCTCCCAAGGCTTCGATATCAGTTTTGATGCTTTTTTTTGAGATTGTAGAGTAAAAAATTCCTGCGTTTTTGTGAAAAGATTTTCTCCATTTTCGGTGCCTTCGATTTGATGAATCAAAGCAGGATTATCAAGATTGGCGCGATATAAAGTGCCTTGATTAATTACGGTATGTTCTTCAATTCCATCAATTCCAAACTGCGTTTTTAAAAGATCGAAATTGCCAGGAATGTTGATGGTTCTGCTTAGGTCAACCAGTTGTGAGAAAAATTCTCGCTCATCTTCAATGGCGCCAATTTTATTGAACTTTGCTGACAATCCGCCTTGGTTATTGTGAAGAAGAATGGCGTCGGACAATTTTCCATAATTCCACGAAATGCGGGCGTGAGCATGTTGATATTTATGGTCGAGCTCTTTGAGAAGTTTTTTTCTGAATTCTGACAGTGTCAAGCCAGCTTCTGCTGTAAGATGCGCGACGACTAATTCTCTTTTTTCTTCGGACGATTTTTCTTCCAAACAATCGATATCGTGAATTTTTTCAAGAATTAGCATTGACTCGGGAGAGAAATCGGAAGCTCCTAAAGCTGAAATGTCGGTTTGATAAATTGAGCTATAATTGTTTTTGAAAGCCTCAAGTTCTGCTTCCAGAGCTTGGCTTGGAGAAATTTTTGTAAAAAGACTGGCGCTCTCAATTAAAGGCATCACCAAATTGATGGTGTCTTTTTGTGTTTTTTCAGCAAGGCTATTCCAAGCTTGTAAAACTGAGGTTAATTGGTCTTGGCGTTGAGATAAAATAGACATAAATTTAGAATTTTAGTTTATAAAATCCGCAACGAGGGCGGAATTTAGAAAGAAAAAAAAGCAAAAGATGTGCTAACAACAACAGCGTTATGAAAAATCAGGAACGAAAAATTATTCGTTTGGAGATAAGAAATTTTTAACTTCATCTAAACTTAATGGATTTCAAATGAGTTAGTTACCAAGAAGCGATAGTTCGGCCTAGAATTGATTTTGGGTATAAGTCAACGTTTTAAAATAACCTTTGTGAATGGTTATGAGGGTAAGTTTAAGAAGGAGTGGTGGTGATTATTATTTTTATACAAGAAATTCTGAATTAGTGCGCAGAACTCTTTTGGCGGCTGAATCCATGATTAATGAATTGACAAAAATTTTGCCGCTGCATTTTTTAATTCCATTCAACAAATAGCCGTCAGTTACGCCAGCGCAGGCGAAAATTACGTCGCCGCGAGCCATTTCATTGGCGGTATATTTTTTATTCAAATCAGAAATTCCCATTTTTTTGGCGCGCTCAATTTGTTTTTGATTGCCGCCAAAAATTAAGCGACCCATCATTTGTCCGCCAATTACGCGAAGTCCAGCTGCTGCCAAAACTCCTTCAGGCGCGCCGCCAGTTCCCATGTAGGCGTCAATTCGAACCGATTGATTGGTGCAAGCGATAACTCCAGCAACGTCGCCATCGCCGATTAAACGAATGCGAGCTCCAGCTTCGCGGACTTTGGCAATCAATTCTTCGTGACGCGAGCGCTCAAGAATCATCACGGTTAAATCAGAAATAGAGCATTTCTTAGCTTGCGCGATGTTGGCCAAATTCACTTTCGCCGAATTATCAAGATCGATTACGCCTTCGGGAAGTCCTGCGCCAACCGCAATTTTTTCCATGTAAACGTCGGGAGCGTGTAAAAATCCGCCTTTTTTTGCAAAAGCAATTACTGCCAAAGAAGACTCGCCAGCATTGGCGCAAATTGTAGTTCCCTCAAGTGGATCAAGCGCAATATCAACTTCAATTCCACCTTTGCCAACTTCTTCGCCGATATAAAGCATCGGCGCTTCATCGCGTTCGCCTTCGCCAATTACGATAGTTCCTTGGATGTTCATTTGATTCAAAGTTGCGCGCATTGATTCAACCGCAGCTTTATCGGCAGCCATATTATCACCTTTGCCAATCCAATCGTAACAAGCAATTGCGGCTTTTTCTACAACTTCAATAATTTGCGAGGTCAGGGGAGTTAACATATTTCAAAAGATAGGATTTTTAGACAAAAAAAAGGCGGACTCGATTTTGGCGAGTCCGCCTTTTTTCAAGAGCTTAGCTCGAAAGCTTCTGCTCTTTGAATTCTACATGCTTACGAACAACGGGATCGTATTTTGTAAACACCATTTTTTCTTGTTTTTGTTTTGGATTGCGGCGCGCAAGATAGAAGAATCCAGTGCCAGCAGAGCTAACCAATTTGAACAAAATAGAATTTCTTTTAGACTTTGAAGCCTTTGGTTTTCCAGCCATATTTTACCTAAATATTTGGGGGAGTTAAAAAAGAGGGGCGCAAGATATTTTTGGCAATCAATCAGTCAAGCATTACTTTAAAGATTGTCTAGAGCCTGAATTTTAATACAGGCTCTAGGGCTAACTATTCGCTAATTTTTTTTCACCTTTAAATCCAGCGGCAATTCCAGTTCTTGATACCGATTCTAAACCATACGGAACCAGTTTTAGCAAAAGCTCGTCGATAATTTCTGAATTTCCAATCACTTCAAAAACGATTGAATCGCCAGCAATATCAACCACGCTGGAGCGATATTTATCAACAACTCCCAAGGCTTTTTCGCGTCTTGATTCGTCAGCAATAATTTGAATTAAAGCTAATTCGCGTTCGATATAACCTTGCTCGCGAGTCAATTCTGCCGCGGTGTGAACTGGAATAATGCGTTTTAAAAGTTTGCAAATCAGATCAATAGTTTTGGTAGTTCCAAAAGTTGTGATAGTGATGCGCGAGAGTTTTTTATCGATTGAAGTTGGTGCAACATTCAGCGATTCGATATTATAGCCGCGCGCCGAAAAGAGTTCGACAATCCGCGCCAAAGCCCCGAATTCATTGTCGACTAAAATTGCGATTACGTGTTTTTTAATGATATCAGTCATAAATTTCTAAACGGCGTTAATGTCTTTTTGAACATATTGTTTTGCTTGCGAACCAAGAAGAATTTCGTTGTGAGCTGCTCCAGCTGGAATCATCGGGAAAACATTTTCTGATTTTTCGATGACGCAATTAAATAAAACTGGACCTTGATGATCGATCATTTCGATAAATTTTTGGTCAAGTTGCGCTGGGTTTGAACATTCCATTCCCTTGATACCGAAGGCTTCAGCAAGTTTGACAAAATCAGGAAGTGATTCCATGTAAGATTGGCTTTCGCGTTTTTGGTAAATTAATTCCTGCCATTGACGCACCATTCCCATGTATCGATTGTTCAAAATGATGATTTTTACTGGCAAATTATATTGTTTGATCGTGGCTAATTCTTGCATATTCATCATAAAAGATGCGTCACCGCTGATGCACATAACTAAATCTTTTGGATTGGCCAATTGCGCGCCAATTGCTGCTGGAACGCCGTAACCCATAGTTCCAAGTCCGCCAGAAGTTAACCATTTTTTTGGATGGTCAAAATGCAAATATTGCGCCGCCCACATTTGGTGCTGGCCGACGTCGGTGGAAATAAAAGGTTTTTTAGTTTTGGTCAATTCATTCAAGCGCTGCAAAGCAAATCCGGGTTTGATGATGCTGTCGCTTTTCTCGTAAGAAAGCGAATCGATCGCTTGCCATTTTTTAATCTTTTCCCACCAAGCTGAAATTTCTTTTTGGCGGTTTTTTAATTTGCGCGATCTCCATTCATCAAGAATTACCTCAAGAACAATCGCCGCGTCGCCAACAATAGGAACATCAACTTTAATAATTTTGTCGATTGAGCAATCGTCAACATCAACGTGAATTTTTTTCGAATTTGGCGAGAAGCCAGAAACGCGGCCAGTCACGCGATCATCAAAGCGCGCGCCGATGCCAATCATCACGTCGCAATCATACATCGCCATATTGGCTTCATAGGTTCCGTGCATACCAAGCATGCCGATAAAATGTGGGTCGGAAGCTGGAAATCCGCCCAAACCCATCAAAGTGTTGGTGATGGGATAGCCAGTTTCGTGAACTAATTTTAGTAAAAGTTCGCTGGCTTTTTCGCCAGAATTAATAATGCCGCCACCGGTGTAAAATATTGGGCGCTGGGCTTTTTCAAGTAAATCAACAGCTTTGGAAACGGCATCGCGATTAATTTCTAAACGACGTTCTTGAATTTGGTAAGAAGCGCGATTGATCACCATTTTGCCTTCGTAAATTCCGTGGTTGTTTTGGACGTCTTTTGGAATGTCGATCAAAACTGGTCCGGGACGACCAGAGCGCGCGATGTGAAAGGCTTCGTGAATTATGTAACCCAATTCGTTAACATCTTTAACGAGATAATTATATTTGGTGCAAGAGCGTGTTAAGCCAGTAATATCAGCCTCTTGGAAGCCGTCAGTTCCGATTAAAGAAGTGGCAACTTGTCCAGAAATGCAAACCAAAGGAATGGAATCAAGATAAGCATCTGTAAGGCCTGTAATTGCATTAGTTGCTCCTGGTCCAGAAGTGACTGTAATTACACCAACTTTTCCCGTTGATCGAGCATAGCCCTCAGCTGCATGTGCAGCGGCTTGTTCGTGACGAGTTAAAATATGATGCAATTTTGTTTGCGTAAAAAGCGCATCGTAAAAAGGCAAAATCGCGCCGCCGGGATAGCCGAAAATCGTGTCTACGCCCTCGTTAATAAAAGCTTTAACGATAATTTCTGCGCCCGCAAATTTATTGTGAAATTTTTGATCTGTCATTTTTAAGGAAAAAATAATGCTTCAGGAAGGCTTGCGATTTAAGTGGCGGCAAGGTTTCTAATCAAGCAAAATTATCTGGTTTGTGCAGCAATTATAACTTGTAAAACATCGCCTGCTGTTGCCAATCGCGCCAGTGCTGCAATAATTCGTTGGTTGCTTTTTTGCCTTTAAAAAATATTTTGGTGCAGTCTGTTTTTTCTGCCTAAAAAATTTCTAACAATTGAAAATCTCAAATTATGACTAATCACACAACAATCATTGGTATTGAAAAAATTCTGCAATCTTTACCGCATCGCTACCCGCTTTTATTGGTTGACAAGGTTGTTGAACTGGAAATTGGTAAAAAAATTGTCGCGATCAAAAATGTCACTTTTAACGAGCCGCATTTTATGGGACATTTTCCTAATCATCCAATCATGCCGGGTGTTTTAATTATTGAAGCGATGGCTCAAGCCGGAGCCTTGATGGTGACTGCCGCACCGGGATTTAAAGCGGAAGAAAAATTAGTTTATTTTATGTCAATTGATGGCGCGAAGTTTAGAAAACCAGTAATTCCAGGCGATGTTTTGGAATTGCATGTTGAAGTTGTGCAAAATCGTGGACCAGTTTGGAAGCTTTCAGCTGTAGCGATTGTTGATGGCCAAAAAGTTTCAGAAGCACAACTTTCTGCAATGATTGTCGATAAAGAAAAAAAATAATATGACGCAAAAAATTCATCCAACCGCGATTGTCAGCCAAGCGGCGCAGATTGCTGATAATGTTGAAATTGGTCCTTACTCGATTATCGGCGACGATGTAAAAATTGGCGAAGGCACAATAATCAAATCTCACGTCGTGATTGAAGGCGATACAACAATCGGAAAAAATAACGTTATCTTTCCTTTCGCCTCTATTGGTATGGTTCCACAAGATTTAAAATTTAAAGGCGAAAAAGCAAAATTAGTTATCGGCGACAATAATAAAATTCGCGAACATGTGACGATTCATCTTGGTACCGAAGATGGCGCAATGATTACAACCATTGGCAACAATTGTTTGTTTATGGTTGGATCTCATGTCGCTCACGATTGCATCATTGGCAATCATGTGATTTTAGCCAATAATGCCACGCTTGCTGGCCATGTTGAAGTTGGTGACCATGTTATAATTGGTGGACTTTCTGCGGTTCATCAATTCGCCAGAATCGGGAAAGGCGCCATGATCGGCGGCATGTCTGGCGTTGAGAATGATGTTATTCCAAATGGTTTAGTGATAGGCGAACGCGCTTCGCTAGCTGGTTTGAATATCGTCGGCATGAAACGTCGCGGCATTGCGCGCGAAGATATTCACGCTCTGCGTAACTTCTTCAAGCAAGTTTTCGCTAAGAATGATTCTAATTTTTCTACTCGTGTTGAAGATGCGGCTAAAAGCTTCCCGAGTCAAACTGTTCAAGATGTTGCGGCTTTCGTAAAGTCTGAAACTGCTCGCGCTTTTTGTAAGCCAAAAGGTAATTTTAATTCAGAAGAATAATGCGCGAACTCTGTCTGGATATTGAAACGACGGGCCTTGATCCGCGCACTGGCGATAAAATTGTCGAGATCGCCGTTGTTGAATTGCATAACAAAGTTAAAACGGGTGAATTTTTTCATACTTATGTTAATCCTAGGCGCGACATGCCTCAGGAGGCTTTTAAGATTCACGGAATTTCTTCAGAATTTTTGCAAGACAAACCAATTTTTGATCATGTCGCGCGTAAATTTTTAGACTTCATCAAAGACGATAAAATCATTATTCATAACGCTGCATTTGACACCAAATTTCTTAATCACGAGCTGCGAATCCTTGGCTTGCCTACATTGAACATGAATAATGTGATCGATTCATTAATTATCGCTCGCAATAAATTTCCTGGATCGCCCGCTTCGCTCGACGCACTTTGTAAAAGATTTAACATCGATTTATCCAAGCGGGCTAAACACGGCGCGCTCTTAGATACTGAACTGCTTTGCGATGTTTATGTTGAGCTGATGGGCGGTGCGCAAACTGGATTATCTTTTGGGTCAAGTGCCAAAAATAATTCTCAAACTGCCAAAGAAATTACTGCTCAAATTGTCGCACCACAAATAAGAAGAACTTTGCCAAAGCGCGACTTTCCTGTTTCAGAAGCAGATTTAGAAAAACATCAGGAATTCATTAAGAAAAATTTTAAAACCAATTTGTGGGGTTTTTAAAGTTCATCTAAGTGCTAAAATAACACCAACCAAACACCAAAAAACATGTCAAACCAGCAGCTCTTAAAAGCCATATCGCTATCCTTCCAACATCGTCATTACGAGCGCAGCGTGGCAAATCAGCGTACTATAAAATAAGGCGGAGCGGATGAAAAAAATCACCACATTTTTTTTAAATATTTATGCGACAGAAAGAGATAATTTATGGCTGTTCGTGCCAGTATTATTGGGGTTTGGAGTCGTTTTTTATTTTTCGTTCGAAGAAAGCTTTTTGGTGAATTTTGATATTTTGGCTGCGTTATTTTTTGCCGCTCTGCTACTTTCTTTTTTAAATCGATATTCGCTTAGATTTCTTGTATTTCTAGCTTGTGCGCTGTTTTTGGCGGGAAGTTTTTATGGATATTTTTATCAGAAAATTTTTCTAAATCAGACTAAAATTACAGGAAAAGTTTACGTTGATGGAGTTGGAAAAATTGTAGCGATTCAGAAATTTGTTAATCCAGTAAATGGCGTTACAGGTGCGAATTTAGTGATTTCGGAGCCGAAGCTTTATAAGTCAAAATTTGTGGAGAAGCAGAAAAAAATTAAGAAGAGAAAAGCAAAGAAGAAAAAAAATAAGAAAGAAAAGAAAAATAGAAAGTCGCGCAAAAAGTGCGAGAGGACAATTTTGGAAGAAGAAAAAATTGACCCATCATTTCTCTCGGAGCGCTGCCACCTCAAACCTCTAACGGGATTTACTGACGGGTTTGAGATGAAGGAAAAAAAGAAAAAACCTAAGAAAAAAAAGCCTAAAAAAAAGAAACCAATTAGCGAAAAAACCATCCAAAAAAATTTCGTTAATCTTGCGGGTTACCAAGAAATTGATCGCGAGTTTTTAGATTACTCAAAAAATTATCAGCAAGTCGAATGGCTTAAAATAAAGGATCGCGAAGTTTTTCCTAATCCGCCGCAAAAAATTTCTCTCAATCTAATCAAAAATTCTGCGCAGTTAAAAGTGAATGATGTAATCGCTTTTCGCGCCATGTTGCAGCCGCCAAAAGCGCGAGAATTTCCCGATGATTTTGATTTCAATCTCGACGCTAAATTTAAAAAAATCGGCGCTTATGGATTTGTGATCGACCAAGTTAAAACCATGCGCGAAGCAGAAATATCAAGCTCGGATGAATGGTTTTTATCTTTGCGTGAAAAAATTCGCGGTAAAATTTTAAACACAATTTCAGGCGACGAAGCTGCAATCGCTTTGGCTTTTTTAATCGGCGATCAAAGTCAGATTTCAAAAGATATGATGAATAAAATCAGAAATTCTGGTTTGGCTCATTTGTTGTCAATTTCAGGATTTCATCTATCGCTTGCAAGCGCGATTTGCTTCATCGCAACGCGTTTTCTTTTATCGCGCAGCGAATATTTAACTTTGCGTTTTGATCTTAAAAAATTCGCTGCGATTGCGGCAATTTTTGGAACTTATTTTTATCTAAAAATTGCTGCCTCGCCACTTCCGGCGCAGCGCGCTTTTGTGATGGTGGTTTTGGTTTTAATTGCGCTTTTTGTTGGTGAAAAAATTAATGCCAAACGTGCCGCAATGACAGCGGCTCTAGGCTTGATTTTGTTGAATCCATTCGCAGTTTTTAATATCAGTTTTCAACTCACTTTTGCCGCGATTTTAGTTTTGGTAAATTTTTCTGGCGATAAAAATTACGATCCACATTTACATTTTCTGCGACGTTTCTGGAATTACTTTATGCAGATTATTTTGATCTCAATTGCCATTCAAATTGCCACTACGCCGTTTTTGATGCGATCTTTCCAGAGCACTGTCTTGTTTGGTTTTATTGCCAATATTATCGCAATTCCTTTGAGCAGTTTTATCATCATGCCACTAGGTTTTTTGGCGCTGTTTTTTATGATTTTTGGTTTGGAAAAATATGTTTTGATTTTGATGGGGAAGGGAATTTTTTTAATTGAAAACTTGGCCATTTTTGTTGCTGATTTAAATTTTTCACATCTTGCCAGTCCAACAATTTCAAGCTTTGGCATCACTTTGGCTGCGATCGGATTATTGCTATTTTGTTTACTGCAAAGTTGTTTTCGTTTTGTTGGAATTGCGATATTTTTTCTGTCTTTTTCAACAATATTTTTTGTGGCAAAGCCAGATATTTTATTCGAATCGAAGCAAAAATTCTTCGCTGTAAACACTTCTGACGGTTTGATCTTTTCAAAAAATCTAAGGCCTTCGAAGAGCCGTCAAATATGGATGAATAAGATGAATGAAGAAGAATTCAAATCCCTTCAAAGTCATCCGCAGCAAGAAATTTTTTGCGATGAAAATCATTGCGAGATTGCAAAAAATAAAAAATTTCTGGTTTTGTTAAAGCGCAGCAAAATTTCTGAAATTTGTAAAAATGATTTTGATGTGATTGTGAATTTAACCGCGAAATACAAGCTTCCAGAATGTATTGCAGAAAATAAAATCAAAATTGATAACAAAGATTTTTATCTAAAAGGCGGGCAGTTTTTTAAATATGACGGCAGTTTTTTTATTTTTTGAAAACCAAAAATTTGGCCCCGAAAAAATTAAAAGCAGTAATGAGAATAATGGTGATGATGTTGGAGATTTCAGGAATGATTCCGCAAAATTCAACAAAGACGCGAAGCAAGATGCTGCTAAGGCCCAAAGAAACTAAATAAAGCGAAAGATAGCGACGAAAATATCCCGAATCTTGGGCTTTAAAAGTGAAGCGTTTATTGCACTGATAATTGAATCCGATGCTGATACAAAATCCAGCGACGTTGGCGACGAGATAGTGTAATTTAAGTTCGTGTAAACAAATGATAAAAGTTGTGTAGCTGATGATTGTAGAAAGTCCTCCAACAATAATAAAAGTAAAAGCCTGACGAGTTAGGTGATAACGTTGAGCCAGATTTTTTATCGTGGAAATAATGTTCATCAGAAGATTGTTGGCAACTAGTCGCGCTTGAAAGAACAAGCGGATGGTGACCCCAACGGGATTCGAACCCGTATCGCCACCGTGAAAGGGTGGCGTCCTAACCATTAGACGATGGGGCCCCTGAGAAAATTTGGAAATTTTTCAGAAGAGAGATTTAAAGCAGTGGTGAAGGTACGAAAAACGAGCGGCGCAAGTTATGTAGTGGTTTTAAAAGTGCAAGATTCTTCTTTAAAAAATTAAATAATAATTCCGTCATCCTTCGCTTTATTTAGGATGACGGTTGGGTTTACTGACAAGCCAAACATTCTTCATATTTGCTGTCTGAAGCTGCAACTTGAGCCGTGGCTTCCGATTCTACTTTTTTAAACATTTCGTCATTTACAACTTTATTCGACACTTTATCGGCGCGTTGAATTGAAGTTGAGCGGCAATAATAAAGGCTCTTCAAGCCTTTCTGCCAAGCTCTGAAGTGAATTTCGTGTAATTCTTTTTTCGAGACGTTTCCTGGCATAAACAAGTTCAAGCTTTGAGCTTGGCAAATATATTCCTGACGTTCTGCGGATAGATCAACAATCCATCTTTGGTCAATTTCTTGAGCGGTTTTGAAAACCAATTTCTCGTGCTCATCAAGGAAATCTAAATGCTGAACCGAGCCTTCGTTAATTGTAATTGAGGACCAAATGTCTTCGGTGTTGCGACCTTTTGATTCAAGCAATTTCACCAAGTTTTTGTTACGGACATTAAACGATCCCGTCAAAGTTTTTTGCGTGAAAGAATTGGCAGCGAAAGGCTCAATACCCGGAGAAGAATTATTGGCGATGATCGAGATCGAAGCGGTTGGCGCGATGGCCAATTTGTTTGAGAATCTTTCTTCAGAACCCGCATCAATCGCGTCTGGACAAGCTCCTCTTTCTTTCGCTAAAATATGCGAAGCTTTGTCAACGCCAGCTTTGATATGGTTAAAAATTTTCTTATTCCACACTTTGCTCATGGCAGATTCCATCGGCACATTTTTGCTTTGCAAGAAAGAATGAAAGCCCATCACGCCAAGTCCGACCGAGCGTTCGCGCATTGCAGAATATTTAGCTTTATACATCAAATCTGGCGCTTTGTCGATGAAATCTTGCAAGACATTATCAAGGAAACGCATGATGTCATCGATGATTTTATCGTTATCTTTCCATTGATCGTAAAATTCTAAATTGAGCGAAGACAGACAGCAAACGGCTGTGCGATCTTTTCCTAAATGATCGATTCCGGTTGGAAGAGTGATTTCGCTGCACAGATTTGAAGTTTTAACTTTCAGTCCAAGTTTTTTATGATGCTCTGGAATAGCTCTATTCACGGCGTCGATGAATAAAATGTAAGGTTCGCCAGTTTCAATTCTTGTGGTTAAAAGTTTAATCCACAAAGCGCGCGCTTTAATGGTTTCAATGGTTTTGCCAGTGTAAGGACTTTTCAAATCGAAATTTCCGTCTTTTTCAACAGCTTTCATAAATTCATCAGTCACTGCAACGCCGTGATGTAAATTTAAAGAGCGGCGATTCGGATCGCCACCAACTGGCCTTCTGATGTCGATAAATTCTTCGATTTCTGGATGATTGATTGGCAAATAAACTGCTGCTGAACCGCGACGCAAGCTGCCTTGCGAGATTGCCAAAGTTTGTGAATCCATAACTTTGATAAACGGAACTATGCCAGAAGTTTTGCCATTGCCACGTACGGTTTCGCCAATTGAACGCAAATTTCCCCAATAGCTGCCGATGCCGCCGCCTTTGGAGGCAAGCCAAACATTTTCATTCCACAAGTTGACAATTCCTTCAAGAGAATCACTTGATTCATTTAAAAAACAGGAAATCGGAAGTCCACGATCAGTTCCGCCGTTGCTTAAAACTGGAGTTGCCGGCATAAACCATAAGTTGGAAATATATTCGTAAAGACGATTGGCGTGATCTTGATCGTCGGCGTAATAAGCGGCAACGCGAGCGAATAAATCTTGGTAAGATTCGCCGGGTATTAAATAACGATCTTTCAAAACTGCTTTGCCGAAATTGCTTAGTCCTTCATCTTTTTTGTGATCAACTTTTACGGCGAATTTTTTCTTTGGCGCAGTTTTTATAATGCTGGAACTGCCAGAATCTTTGAGTGTTTTGAGGGCTGACTTTTTTGACATGAAATAAAAAATTACGATTTTGTTTTCGAACCAAGCGCTGCTTGGATAAAACTACATCTAGTGGCATTTTTTACCAAAACCACACTATATCTTGTTTTTTGTGATTTTTATTTTGGAGAAAATTATTTGTCTAGTTCGATCTTTCTGGGTGGATTTTTTTTGACGCAAATACGGCACAAGTTCTTTGTTTCCAAGGCTTTAAAATTTACAATTTTATTTTCAGTAAATTCAAAATTCCTCTTGCCTTGTTAAAAATTTCTTCCAGTTCAGATTTGGGATCAGAATCAAAAGTAATTGCACCGCCAACTTGAAATTCAAATTTTTTACCGCGCAAAACTAAGGTACGAATCACGACAGAGCAATTAATTTCGTCGCGCGAAAAAAAACCAATCGTGCCGCTGTAAATTCCGCGATCTAATTTTTCTTTTTTTGCAGCAATTTCTATCGCTTTAATTTTTGGCGCGCCAGTCATTGAACCAGCGGGAAAGCAGGTTTTGAGCGCATCAAAAGCACAGAAATTTTTAGTGATTTTTCCATGAACCTCACTCGACATGTGGTGAATATTTTGATAAGAAGTAATCGCAAAAAGTTTTTTTACGACAACGCTTCCCGCCTTGCAAATTCTGGATAGATCGTTTCTCACCAGATCAACAATCATCAAATTTTCGGCGCGTTCTTTGGCGTTGTTTTTGAGGAAAAGTTTATTTTTTTTATCTTGAGCTAAAGTGTTGCCGCGCGGTGTGGTGCCTTTGATTGGACGTGAAAAAATTTTACCATTTTTTGCTGATAAAAATAATTCTGGACTTGAAGAAATCACATAATTTTCTCCAAGTTTTAAAAATGATGAATAGTTGGCAGGGCTTAATTTTGTAAGGTCAAAAAATAGCTGAAAAGCTTGTTGCTGATTTTGTTTTTGCGAGAACTCTCCGAAAAATTTTCGGGTTAAGTTGGTTTGATAAAATTCTCCAGCGCTGATTTTTTTACGAATGTCGGAAATGGCGGCGAGGTAGGATTTATCGGTGAAGTTGGAATCGACCCCATCATGCGAAGGGGTGACAAATATGTGTGGACAAAAGGCTTCCTTCGATTTTATCACCCCGTCGCATGGTGGGATCAATTTTAAAATTTTCTCTAACTTTTTTTTATCCGAAAAAACCGCTGTCACGCTTTTTTTCTTATGATCAAATTCCAAAACCACTGCAAATTTTGTTAGCCAAATTTTTGGTAAATCGACAAAAGATTTTTTAGTTTTTGGTAATTTTTCAAACTCGTTTCCAACTTCGTAGGCGAAATACCCAAACCACTTTTTATCACTGCTTTTTATAATTTTTTCGGCACTAAAAAAATCGTCACAAATAATTTTTTCTTCAGGAAAAATTGCGATGTAAGAAGAAGAGTTTTTGACTTTATTGTTGAGTGCTGAATATAGGAAAATCCAGCTTTCGTCGGCATAATTTGCAGCAATTTTTTGTGCGAAATTTAGAGGATCTAGCCAGTCAATTTTTACAGAGTTATCGCCCATTTTTTTGCTAAATATTTCTCTACCATTTGTCTTTCATCTCTGGAAAGCGCACGTCCGAAGAGAATAATTTCGCCAATATCGCCTTTAAAATAAATGTCGGGAATATTAGTGACCATAACTTTGCCAATGGTATTGTTAGTTGGAAGTCCTTTATGATTAACTTCACGATCTTCGCCTTTAAAGACACTATTCACATAAATTTTACGGCCCAAAGTATTGTCGTAAAGAAAAGTAAAAACCTGCATTTTTGTTGCGGAAACGCAGATAGTTTGAGTCAGTAAAGTATTTTTCTGCCAGTTATTTTCAACAAATCCGCCAGCGCGAAAGCTGATCATATTTGAACCATTCTCGGTAATATAATCTCCCGAACCAAGTACGCCAAAGGACTCGGTAATATTTGGTACGCGCATTGTGAAGAAAAAAGTATAATCATAATCGCTGCTAGGAACTGTGCCGTCGGGCAAATTGAAAAAATCATTACCATCAAATCTTAAAACAGGAAGTCCGTTGGCAACTGAAGGATCAAAGATATAAATTGGTCGCGCATTGCCAGTTTGAGTGGCGTTATTTCCAACAACAGATTGGCTGTTAATATCGTTCCATTGCGAAATTTTTTTACCATCCAACGCTTCTTTTTTGTTAAAACTTTTCTCAGAAACAGTGTCAAACCAAGCGACAATTCCAGAAATTCCGTTAACCGAAGAGCTTTTAGTTTGAGCGCGTGCGCCCATAATTTTGAAAGAGCGAATCATGGTTGTCGCCTGCATCACAGCCACGATCAAAATGCCGGTAATCAAAATTACCAACGCCAGCTCAACTAAAGAAAATCCCTGTTTTTTTGGTGCGAATTTTGCCATTAAATTTTGTTAAATAATTTTAAGAAAAGTTGGCCAAAGTTTTTTTGTAATTTTCGTCCCAAAAATTCATCAACGGGCAGAATTGAGAAAGAAGCGTTAGTCAGAAAAATTTCATCGGCATTTTTTAATGCTGAAATTTTCGCTTCAACTTCAAAAATTTTTACTGAAGAGATTTTTAGTAACCTAGTGCGAGTAGTTCCCATAACGATTCCACAAGATTTTGCGGCGGTAAAAACTCGTCCATTTTTTACCCAAAAAATATTGGAAGAAGAAGTCTCGGCGATAAATTTCTCTTTGGAAAGCAGTATACAGTCAAAAAGATTTTTCTCTTGTGCTTCAATTTTTGCTAAGACGTAAGGCAGAGAATTGAGGGTTTTGCCAAGATTTTGGGCGGGAGCGATTTGGGAAGAAATTCCTAGGGTGATTTTTTTTGGTAATTCGCGTGGTAAAAAAGTTTGAATTAAAATTAATGATTCCGATTCGTAAGTTGGCAAATAGCCCAAACTACCACTTCCGCGACTGATAAGGATTTTTAAAATTCCATCGGTAATTTTATTTTTTTCGATTAATTGCAGTGATTTTTTTTCTAAATCAGCAAGATCCGCCTGAAATTTCAATGTCTTCAAACCAGCTTTTATTCTGGCTTCGTGAGCTTTAAAATTTCTAATTTTACCTTCGACAATTTTACAAGTTTCAAAAATCCCATCGCCAAAAAGCAAGCCGCGTTCATGAATTGAAATATGCGCTTGTTTTTCTTTCAGCAGTTGCTGATTTTTGAAGATGTAGTTCGGCATTTGCTTAAGAAATTTTAATTACAAAATAAGATGAAATTCATTTTGAAGTGGGGATTTATTTTCTCAATCTGGATCACGATTTTTGGCGCGATGGCGCTAGTTTATTATCTTCACGATTTACCAAGTTTGAGCGAAATGGAGGCACAAAAAAATCGCCAAACCATTGAAATAAATTATTCTGACGACGAGCCAATTACAAAATTCGGCGGCATTTACGGCAGCGAAATTGATTTTTATGAATTGCCATCAAACCTTATAAATGCAGTAATTGCGACTGAAGATCGCCGTTTTTTTTCGCATTACGGAATTGATATTTTTGGCATTTTACGCGCTTCGTACGCCAATCACGAAGCTGGTCATATTGTGCAAGGCGGCAGTACAATCACGCAGCAATTGGCGAAATTATTATTCTTAACGCCAGATCGAAATTTCAAACGCAAAATCCAAGAAATTTTGCTGGCGTTGCAATTGGAACGTAAATTCACCAAAGAACAAATTATTACCTGCTATTTAAATCGCGCTTATTTTGGCGCCGGAAACTATGGCGTGGGCAATGCGGCAAAATTTTATTTTGGCAAAAATGTTGCCAATATTAATTTAAACGAAGCTGCGATGTTGGCTGGTTTATTGAAGGCGCCGTCAAAATTTTCACCAAAAAATAATATGGAATTGGCGCAAACCAGAGCTGACGAGGTTTTAGAGAATATGGCTGAAGCTGGATTTTTGAGCGCCAAAAATTTATCAGAAGTTGCTCAAGATGTTTCTTACAAAGTTGAAAAGTCACAAAGGCTTTATTTTGCTGACTTCGTACATGATCAATTTGCTGACTTTATTTCAAAAAAGAATTTGCGGGATAAAAAAATTATCGTCACCACAACTCTGGAAGAAAGACTTCAGGCCAAGTTAGAGGAAGTTGAAAATGAATTTGTTGCAAAAAATTCTGACAAAATCGGTAAGTCAGAAATCGCGATTGTGGTAATGATGAAAGATGGTGCGGTGCTAGCAATGTCTGGCGGCAAAGACTATCAAAAAAGTCAGTTTAATCGCGCAGTTTATGCCAAAAGACAGGCTGGATCGGCGTTCAAAACTTTCGTTTATTTAACCGCTTTTGAAAATGGCGCTGCTGTCGATGACAGTATTGAAGATAAAAAGATCAATGTTGGAGTTTGGTTGCCAGAAAATTACAACAATCATTATTTGGGCGAAGTTACGTTGAAGCGCGCTTTCTCGGAATCTCTAAATTCGGTGGCAATACAATTGGCGCGTCAACAGGAAAAAGGTGCGATTGCCCAAACCGCAAGACGTTTGGGAATTATTTCGAAAATTGAAAAAAACGATTTAACGATTGCGCTGGGAACCACGGAAGTAAGTCTGTTCGAGCTTACTAGCGCTTACGCTACAATTGCCAATGGCGGCGAAGCGGTGATTCCTTATTCGATAATTTCGATAAAAAATGACAAGGACGAATCGCTCTACGACCGCGAATCTTCTGGGATTGGCAATGTAATTTCTCAAAAAGCTCAAGAGAAAATAAAGGAAGTTTTGCGCGCGGTTGTAGAATCTGGAACCGGAAAAAATGCTAATGTCGCACAAAATATTTATGGAAAAACTGGAACCAGCCAAGATTATCGCGATGCTTGGTTTGTTGGCTTTAACGATGATTATGTTGTTGGAGTTTGGATCGGAAATGATGACAATTCTGCGACGAATAAGGTGACGGGCGGATCTTTGCCAGCGAAATTATTCGGAGAAATTCTAAAAAGTTTTTGAAATAAAAGTTTAAATGGTGGGTCTGGGTGGACTTGAACCACCGACCTCGCACTTATCAGGCGCGCACTCTAACCAACTGAGCTACAGACCCAAATAAACTTTTCTTTTTGTGAGGAAATTTTTTACAAACGCAAGAGGCGCGGCAATTTATGAATGGTCAGACAAAAGTCAAATATTTGTTTTAAGAAGTTTGGGTAATTATCCATTAAACGCATTTGAGGCTCTCTTAAGCTTGTTGCGCATGAATCAGAATACTGCGCTGGCGCTTATAATTCGACTAATTGTTAAATTGTTCGCGAATAATTCTTTCTTCCAATGAGTGATTTGGATCGAAAAGAATTTTAAAATAAAGCGAACGATCTTCAAAAATTTCTACTTCTTTAACATTTTGCACTGAGTTGAAATCAGCGGTAGCGCTGACGGGACGTGAATTAGATTTTAAAACTTCCAATTTAATTTTGCTATCTGCTGGTAAAAGCGCGCCATTCCAATTGCGTGGACGAAAAGGGCTGATTGGGGTTAGGGCGAGAATTTTAGAACCAAAAGGAATGATCGGGCCACCGGCGGAAAGGTTGTAAGCCGTGCTTCCGGCGGCAGTTGCCACTAAAATTCCGTCAGCAGCTAAACTCGAAATTCTTTCATAGCCATTAACTGCAACTCTGATTTTTGCGGCTTGGCTTGATTGGCGTAGAAGCGCTATTTCATTGATCGCAACGTGGCTGTGTAATTTTCCGTCAACATCGGTAACATTCATCCGTAGTGGAAAAAGCCTTGATTCTTTTGCCTTTTCTAAATTTTCCAAAAAATTTTCTTCGCGAAAAGAATTCATCAAAAAGCCCACGGTGCCACAATTAACGCCATAAACTGAGGTTTGTGATTTTTCGTATTCGTGTAGTAAATGTAGCATTAAACCATCGCCACCGATCGCTACAACCACATCAATTCCGGCAACATCTTGATGTTTGGTGGTTAAATCAGTCAAACCGTATTTTTCGACTAGAAGATTTTTTTTCTCTAAAGCGCGGGAATTATTTTTGGCGGCAATTACGGCGATTCTTTTCATTTTATTTTCTGAGATAATTCATAAAGCGCAATTGAAGTGGCGACCGAGGCGTTAAGGCTTTCCACGTTTGGATCGATATTTATTTTTGCAAGAATGTCGCAGTTCTTTTTGACCAAATCACGAATTCCGTCGCCTTCTGAGCCAACAACTAAAGCGACACGATCGTAAGTTTTTATTTCGCTAATCGGGGTGGCAGAAGTGCCATCTAAACCGATGCACCAATAGCCAATTTTTTTTAGTTTCTCAATTAAATTATTGAAATTTACCACCACAACCAAATCGGCCAATTCAATAGTTCCGGCTGAAGATCTGCACATTGCAGCACTTTCTTTTGGCGCGCTATGTTCGCAGAAAATTATTTTTTTTACGCCAAAAGAAATGGCGCTACGAATAATTGCGCCGATATTTTGCGGATCGGTCAATTGATCGAGTAAAATTAAAGTCGGTAATTGGCTTTTTTCCAAAGCGTAAAGCTCTTCCAGTAAATCGTTTTGATTTTTAAATGGCAGGCGCGAACAGTTTAAAGCGATACCTTGATGAAGTTGATCGCGACCAATGATTGAGCTGATGAATTCGCCATCAACTAATTTTATCGAATTTTCTAATTGTGCAAGAGAGGGATTTTTTTGAAGTAATTTTTCAAGTTCGCTCAGTGTATTTTTAGTGACAAGAATTTGAAAAATTTTGCGGCGTTTTTTTTGTAGTGCCGCAAATACTGCATGTTTGCCATACAGCCAGATTGTGTTCTGGCTGTAAGATGCTTCGTTTCTGTTATTACCTTTTTGATTTTTTGTAATTCTTTTGTTTTGCATGTGATTTATTTTTATTGTCTGCATCTTTTTCTTCATCGGCTTGATCTGTTTCTTCTTTCATTTCTTTTGAAGTGGCCTCGTTAGAAACAATTTCAACTTCAGTTTTATTGTTGTTGGCTTGAACTTCTTCTGAAGGAGATGCGTCCATTGAAACGTCTTTTGGAGCGACTTCAGAGCCTTTAGATTTTTCATTTTTGTTTAACTGAATCAAAATCTGAACCTTAGCATTATTGATGATTTTATTATTGATCTCGTTAACGCGATCTTGAATCAATTGGTCGCGAATATTGTCTTTTACAGATTCGAAAGACAAAGCTTTAGCTTCGCGAACATCGCCAACTTTTACCAGATGCCAGCCAAATTTAGTTTGAATTGGTTCGGAAATTTGGTCTTTGTCCAAAGTTGTAATCACTGCCGCAACTTCTTTAATCATGCTATCCTCAAGAGTATAATCAATCTCGCCGCCTTTGGCAGCAGTTTCTTGGTCGATTGAATATTTTTTTGCCAATTCTGCAAATTTGGCGGGGCTTTTTTTGTATTTTAATTCTTTAGCAAGTTTTTCAGCTTCTTCCTTGGTTTTCACCACGATGTGGAAAATTTGATATTCTTTTTTGCCTTCTAATTCTTTGCTAAGTTCAAGATATTTATTATTAATTTTGTCGGCAGTGATTTCTTTTTTAATGATTGAGTCGATGTAAGCCTGACGTAAAATTTTGTTTTTTGAATCAGCGATTTTTTCTTTTACTTCTTTGGTTTTAACCGCGTCAGATCTTAGCGCTTCTTTGGTTAATTCTTTTTCCAGATAAACTTCTTTAACCAAAATTTCGATAATTTCTTTTGGTAATTTGCTTACTTCGGGCGAGTTGACAGAAGCTTCTTGGCCTTCAAAAACGTCGTGCAATCTTAATTCAATTTCTGATTTGTAGATTTTTTGACCGTTGATTTTTGCTACAACTTCATCGCTAGAAGTGTTAGTAAGAACATAGTACGAACCGCTAAAAATACAGGCTGCAGCGATTGTTGCGACAACGAATAATTTTTTGGATTTCTTTTTTCTTGAAGGATAAGGCAACATAAATTGTGAGTTAGTTGAAGTTAAGATTTATAAACCAGGAATGACGAATTTTGGAAAAAGCTGGTAATTTTTGCAAACGGTTTCGAGTTTATTTTTATCAGCAATTTCGCCATATTTTACGCCAAGAATATTTGATAAAATTCCGCCCGTAATTAACGCGGAGTCAATGCCAAAATCATTGGCGCCTTTAATGTCGGTTTCCATGCCATCGCCAATTGCGAGGATTTTTTGATGAGAATCGCAGTCAAACATTTCACAAACTATTTTGTAAACGGTTTGATAAGGTTTGCCATAATATGAAACTTTGCCGCCAAGTTTTTTATATTCAGCTGCGATTGCGCCAGCGCAAAGCAATTCGGCGCCATTTTGTTTAACTACAATCAAATCGGGATTGACACAGATCAACGGTAGATTGAATTTTTTTGCCAACAAAATTTGCGACATTTTTTCTTCTAAAGTTGAGTCGTCTTTGTCGAATCCGGTGGTGATGGCGATGTTGGCGCAAGAGGCATCTTCAACCATTTTGTAATTGAGCCCGTCAAGTAAATCGGCGTCTTTTTTTGGGCCGATATAAAAATAATTTGGACCGAAATCAGCGAAATTATTTCTCTGATTTTTTGTAAAATCAAAATATGCAGCTTCTCCAGAAGTTAAGATGAAATCGTAAAGATCGCTGGAAATATCGTATTTTTGTAGAACCGCGGCAACTTTAAAAGCGCGGCGCGGTGCGTTTGATAGGAAGCAGATTTTTTTATTTTTGGCGCGCAGGAATTTAATTGCATCGGCAGCGCCAGCGTAGGACGAAGTGCCGTCATGAATTACGCCCCAAACGTCAAAAACAAAATAATCGTAAAGATCAGCAAGTTCGCGGATATTATTTTTAAATTGCATTATTGTTCCAACATTGAAGTTGCAAGTTTTGTGACTCCAGCGAAGCGACCTTTTTTATATTTCATTTTGACCGAATCTCCCAAACGAATGGTTTCAGCTTTTTTAGCATCATCTATCACCACCCAAGCGGTTTTTGGATCGATAATATCAGAAACTGACCCCATGCCAATAATTCTGCGCTCAATTTCCACTTGGTTGGTTAGGGCGTTTTCAGATTCATATTGGCCGCTAACTTCAAATTTATCGTCTTGTTTAATGCCATCGGTTGAGCCCAAAGAGATCTTGAAAATTGCTTTATCTTTCAGCATGCGTTTTTCCAAAATATAACCTTTTTTGGCGAAGAAATTTTTGATATCAACTTCGATTTCAGAGATTGCATCTTCACCAGCTTTGCGCACCAAGCTGTCGTCGCGTTTTGTGCCTTCAACTTTTTTACCGCCAATTTGAATTCCGCCAAGAGCGAATCCGCCATCTTGTTGGACAGCTTCCGAGCGGCTTTTTTTGCCAGCAAATTCGATTGATTCAACAACCGCTAAAGATGGCAATTCATATACTTTAAGATTTCCAGCGACATCGGAAGAGTAAGTATATTTTGGTGGAATTGAAACCATCTGGCGGCTTTGTGGGTTGTAATAGGTTGAACCGCTAGAATATTTGCTAGTAAATCCAGCATTAGAAATAGCGCCAGAAACCGCATAATCAGCGACAATCGGGCCTTTGTAAGAACCGGTTTTATTCATTTCAGCCAGAGAAATTTCTTTTTGTAATTTGCCAGCAGCTTTGCGATCAACGATTTCGCCTAAACGATTTTTACTTAAAACATTTTCAACATTATTGGCTAAAGAATCGCCTAAATTGGTTTGATTGGCGATCTCGTTATTATTTTGATCGAGCGCAAAAACTACAACTTTAGGTGCTTTGCCGGCAATATTTTCTGGCGTTGGCATGAATTTAGTTTTGCTCAAAAATTGTTTTTGATAATCGTCGAAATGGCTTATGGTTGTAGAGCAAGAGCTGAGAAATAAAAGAAGTGCGAGATTTTTAAATTTCATAAATTTTTAGTTGTTTAGTGGTTTTGCGGTTTGTTCTTAGTAATTAATAATCCCAAGTACTTTTAAAATTCCATCTTGCGAAATTTTGTCTTCTAGGGCTTTAACCGAAGCGAAATAAGATTCTTTTTTAGAAATTGCTGAACTTCCGGTAACTTCAACCGAGTTGCTGGCGACGGTTTTTCCGCCCGATAAATTTTCAAAATTAATTTTTAATTTTGTGATATGAGCGCCGTAAATTTCGTTGCTGTTGAATGAAGAACGAATCGCAATTACAATTTGATTTGCGCTGTTGCTGCGCGCATTGGCGATTTTGATTTTTTCTTTATTTAGCGCAGTACGAATCACTTGCGAGATTTCTTTTGGAGAATTTATTTCGAAATAAAATTCAATTTTGTCGGTTAATTGATTGAATTGATTTTGAAATTCTGCGATACGATTTAATTTATCTTTTAAATGCATTTCTTCCCCAGATCCTTGCAGAATGCGGCTGGAAAGCTCAATTTGTTTTTCCAAATCAAGAATTTTTATCAAGTTAACGCGCTTTTGAATTGGATTGGCGTTGCTGAGGTTTTTCTCTAAATTTGAGACTTGAATTTCAGCAAAGCTGACTTTGTCTTTTTGATCAGAAATAAAAGGTGAGCGTGCAATTTCAACCTCAACAAAAAGCTGCGGACCAGCTTGTTTACTATTTGAAACTTTGAAATTGGTGAAATCAATTTTTTCGATATTTTGTTTGACTTGTTGGCGCATTTCTTCGTTGACGCCGCTTTTATCTTCTTCGCGCAACAAGCTTGATTCTGATGAAATGCTGGTCATCAATCGAGCTGCGGCATCAGCCAAAGCCGATTTGGTAGCTTCTTCTAAATTTGCACCAGCGGCAACGCCGTAAAGATTTTGGGTATTATTTTGTTTTGGTGAAATATACCATGACGGAGTATCCGCGTTGGCTTTATTATTGCCGCTGCAGGATATGAGGCTAAAAATAACTAGCGCTAAGAACGCTAGATTTTTACTGATCCATTTCTTTAAAAAGATTGTCACTGTTGTTGTTGGTTGAGTTAATACGTTCAGAAGCGCCTCGATGTTTGATGGTTTTGGTGATTTCTTTTTGAGCGACGGTTTCGGAAGCGCAGGAAACGATTGCTAGAAGTGCTAAAATAGTGAGAAGTTTTTTCATAAATTTTGAGTTGTGATGTACTCCATCCAATCAAGTGGATGGAGTATTTTATTATTCAGCTTTAGGTTTTTCTGCGGCAGAAGATTTGTTGCCTCTTTCTTTTTCTAATTCATCAAAAATAGCTTTGCTGGCTTCTTCACTTTTTTTGATGTTATCGCGGGCTAAACCAGATTTTTTTAATTGAGCGCCCATAGATTTTTCGCTGTCGTTTAAGAACTTGCTGTAATCTTCGTTTTTCAAGATCATGTGCACGTAAAGTGTGCCGTCATTGGCTTGGAAAATGTTGATTCTTTTGACACCAGAAAGTGGCAGATTTTTTACCACTTCTTTGCTGGCTTGAGCGAAGAATTGTTCAACGTCATCAGCTCCGTTGACATTAGCTGATCTTAGAGAATCTTTGGTTACGCGACTAATTTCAGATTGAATTGTGGCGGCGATATTTGCTTTAGCATCAAGCTCGGCAGCAGGAATTTGAAATTTAATTCCGCCTTTTGATGGGCTGGCAATACCAACAGCGGCAACGCCTTCTGGCATGTTAGGATCTAAAACCCAAGAAGGTAGATTTGATAAATTGTTATTTTTGACTTCAGTGGGTTTTCCACCTTTGCTGCAAGAAGAAGAGAAAGTTAAAGCGACGATTGAAATCGCGATGAGGATTTTATTTTTCATAAATTTGCTTTGTTGAAGTTTGGGATGTTGATGAGGCGTAAAAGCTGCTCTTGCTAGAAAACAAAGAGTCGAGACAAGATATTTTTCAAAGTAAAAATTACAAGACTAAAGGTGATTTCGCTAAAATTTTTCTTTGCGATAGATCAATAAAATACCAATCGAAAGACAGATAATTGCGATTGTCCAAGTGGAAGCGAAGATCGGAATTAAGCCAGAAGATCCAAGCGCATTAACGATGCCAGAGGTGATATATAAAATTAATCCTAAAGTGATTCCGACAAACATCATAAAAATCGATTTATTATTTCTGGTGTGAGTAATGCCAAAGAAGCAGGCGATTAATGTCATTGCCACAAACAGAAATGGTTTGCTTAAAAGCGAATTGAAATAAACCCTAAATTTTGTCGAAGCAAAACCAGATGACTGTAAGTCATTAATCAATTTTGGCAGTTGAAAAACTGAGAATAATTTTACGTTTTGGAAATTATTAATTACGGTTTGAGTAATAAAATCAGCCTCAAGATTGGTGGGAACGACGTAGGCTTTAAGTTTTTTGTTTAGATCTTTGGAATCGTTAATCGTGATATTTTGCAGCAGCCAATCGTGGTTTTCTAAAAACATATTTTCGGCGTCGATTTTTTGATAAAATTGACCATTTTTATCGAAGAACCACAAAGTCACATCGTCCAATTCTAGCGTGTTTTTCACAACTTTTTTTGCCTGAATAATAATATCTTCTTCGGGATTATTGACGTTGATTTGTTTAAGCCAAATTCCGTTGGCGGGCGCGACCATTTCACGTCTTTCTTTGCGAACATATTTGCCTTCAAGATTATTAAATTTTTCGCCCATCATCACCGAAATTGGTCCGAAAACTATCACCCAAAAAATCCCCAATAATAAAGCTGAAAAAGCAATTGGCTGTAAGACTTGCCACAAAGAAAATCCGCTGGAACGAATGATTGTAACTTCGCTTTTGGAAGAAAGAAAAAAGAAAGTTGTGATTGCGGCGATCAGAATTAATGAAGGCGCAATCTCGTTTAAAAAATCAGGAATTTGTAAGAAAGCCATAAAAGCGGTGATCGCAAAAGGAACTTCGTCAGAACCGCGAACTTTTTCAATCGTATCCAAAAGATTAATTAGAAAAATCAGCAACGAAAATCCGCAAGTAATTTGCAAAAATTTGGTCAAAAAATGACCAGCAATATAGCGATTGATCTTTTTAAAAAATTTCATTTCTACGAGTTGGTTTTATGTTCGGATTTGCGACTTGCTTCGTGTAAGAAATGCAATCCGCCGCCAAAAAATAACAGAAAATTTAGGTAAAGCAGCGGAGTTATTTTTGGCGATGATTCCATGGCGTTGTAAAGCAAGATCGTTAAAATCAAAAAAATTGTCGAAACAAAAACTGCCAAAATAATGTTGGAAGAATTTCCTCTGCGGCTGAATGAACCGCGCATAATGCAGGCTAAAGAGATGGTCGCAAAAATCATCGGCAATAAAGGGTAAGTAAATCTTTGGTGAATTTCGGTGCGAAATCTGGCGATGTCGTAATCGGGGGTTTCGGGTTCATAATTAATCAATTCATCAAGGTAGCGCTCTTTTGATTTCCAAGAAAATTTATCGATGCTTTCTCGGCCTTCGGTCAAATTAAAAACGTAATTATCGAAATGCAGAATCTCTGATTTTTGGTTGCTGTAATTAAATTTTTGCACCGTGCCATTTTCCATGTAAAGTAAGGCAGAATTATCTTGAGCGACAATATTTCCAGTTTCTGCCGTGATGGTGGTGGAATATTCTGCGGCGCGTTCGTCATGCAATAAAATTCCAAAAAGACGATTGTCTTCATTGCGATTTTTTACATACATTGTCATGCTTTTTAAACTTTCGAAAGTTTGCGGATTAATCGAAAGATTGGTGTAATTATTGCGCAAATCAGTTCTAGAAAGTCGCAATTTTTTATTGGCGTAAGGCATAAAATAAAACGAAATTGCAAAGCAAAATATTGTGCAAAATATCGTCAAATAAGCGGCGGGTTTGCTGAGCGAAAATTTCGTCAGACCAGAATTTTTTAAGATCGCCATTTCATTGCTGGAGATCAGTCGGTTATAAATTATCAGAATCGAAATCATTAAAGAAATCGGGATAATAAAAATCAGCAACCACGGCAAAATAAGGACAAAAAGATAGAAAAATTGGTCAATGGCAATGCCATTTTCAGTGACATATTTCACGAAACTAATAGCGCGCGAAAACCAGATCAGCGAAATTAAAATCGAGATACAGCCAGCAAAGCCGATTAATATTTTATGAAAAATGTAGCGGGAATAGAGTTTCAAAAGATTTGCGATTTAGTTTAAAAATTCGGGCGATTAAGATGCAAAATTCTAAATTCAAAATTTTAAATTCTTATATGTCAGAAATAAAAATTATTCTTAACGGTGAAGAAAAAATTTTGTCACGTAAAATGACGGTGGCTGATTTGATTTTGGAGTTAGGCTTAGATGTAAAAAAAATTGCGGTGGAAAAAGATTTGGAAATCGTAAATCCCAACCAATTTTCAGAAGTGATGTTGGATGAAGGCGCTCGAGTTGAGATTGTGCATTTTATTGGCGGTGGATAAGATTTGCGACAGTGCCTTTATTTACCAAGTCCAAACACTTTTGTAATAAAGCCAAGACAGGATGTGGGTTGGCAATCTGGCGACGGTCTTGAGTGATTTTTTATATCTTCTTTGTCGGAAAGACGATGTGGAGTATGATGATTTTCCGACACCAAAGGAGTTACGTGATGAAGAACCCTGTTTGAAGTTTCATTAACATGTTTTAGAGGTTCGGTGGCGGCAAAGAAAGTAAATCCAGCTACGCTATCAAGAAATTTTTTGGAATTGTCGTAAATACTTTTGAAGAATGGACTCGCATTTAAAGTTCTGCCAATCCAACTATCTTTTCCGGTAAAAAACGCTGCAATAAAATGACCATATTCCGCGCATTTTGTTCCTACATAAGCGCAGGAAGTTACAAGAAAGTTCAGTGGAAAAAATAAGGCAGAGAAAATTCCTTTGCCAATTGAAGCCAGTGTTACTGGTTGCGCTCTTCTTCCTGCCATAAAATTAGTCTCTAAAATTAATAAATTGTAACGGAACTTCGTAAGTTGTGCTGCGTAAAATTGCCATAGCTTCTTGCAAATCATCACGTTTTTTTCCGTCAACGCGAACTTCATCGCCTTTGATTGAAGCCTGAACTTTCATCTTCAAATCTTTAAATTGCTTAACGATTTTTTTAGCAACTTCTTGTTCAATTCCATTACGCAATTTCACTTCTTGTCTTAGAGAATTTCCGCCAGCTTTTTGTTTTTCTTGAAAATCTAAAGCTCGCGGATCAATTCCACGCTTGACGCAAAACACTTTTAAAGATTCGCCAATCGCGGTTAATTTATAATCATCTTCGGCGGCAATCAAAATTAGATTATCTTTTAATTTTAACTCGATTGAAAAAGTTACACCTTTGAAATCGTAACGGTTTGTAAGTTCTCGCAGTACTGAATTTACTGCATTATCGATTTCTTGAGTATCAATTTTTGAGACGACGTCAAAGCTTGGCATAGTTTTTTAAAGTTAAATTAAGGCTTGTTTTAAATCTGCAATCAAGTCGTCAACATGTTCAAGGCCAACGGAAAGTCTGCACATTGATTCAGTGATGCCAATTTTTTCTTGCTCCGCACGACCCATGCTAAAATGAGTGCTGGTTGCGGGATGCGTTATTAGTGATTTGGAATCGCCCATATTGTTAGAAATGTCAACAAGTTCTAGGCGATTCATAAAAGCGAAAGCATCTTTTTTGTCGCCGTGAATTTCAAAAGCCATCATCGAGCCGCCGTTTTTCATCTGCTTTTGCGCTGTTTTGAATTGTGGATGCGATTTTAATGTTGGATAGAAAACGCGTTTAATTTTTGGATGATTTTCCAAAAATTCGGCAATTTTTTTGGCATTTTCGCAGTGGCGTTCCATGCGCAATCCAAAAGTTTCTAAAGATTTGAGTGCGATCCAAGCGTTGAAAGGACTAAGCGCCGGACCAGTGTGGCGATGGAAAGGTAGCAAAATTTCTTTGATAAAATGTTGCGAACCAAGAACGCAGCCGCCTAAAGTTCGACCTTGGCCGTCAATATGTTTGGTGGTTGAATGAACTACAATATCGGCGCCAAATTCAAACGGACTTTGACTGAATGGTGAAGCGAAAATATTATCGACGATAAAGCTGGCGCCGTGCTGTTTGCAAAGGTCAGCGACAAATTTAATATCGACAATTTCTAGCGTTGGATTGGCGGGAGTTTCGATAAAAACTACTTTGGTATTTTTTTTAAAAGCCTTGCGCCACTCGTCTTCATTTGGTCCATCAACTAAAGTAACTTCAATTCCGTAATTTGGTAAAATTTTGGTCGCGATATAAAAACACGAACTAAATAAAACTTTTGAAGCGATAAAATGATCGCCCGCTTTGATCTGACACATGATTGATGCAAAAACTGCTGCCATGCCTGAACCCATGACACAAGCGGCTTGCGCGCCTTCAAGTAAAGCCATTCTATCTTCGAGCATTTTTAAACTTGGATTCAAATAGCGCGAATAAACAAAGCTGGGATCTTCGCCATTGAAGCGTTTTTCAGCGGTTTCAGCGTCGTTATAGCAATAGCCAGAATTTAGAAAAATTGCTTCCGAAGTTTCGCCGAAGTTAGAGCGCAGAGTTCCGCCACGCACCATTTTGGTTTCAAGATGCAGGTTTTTGAAATCGATTGGTTTGTTTTTGTAATTCATGGTAGGGAATTTATTTGTAAGCGTTGCACATCAGTTGACTTCGAATGCAAAATCGATGCAAGAAATTTTTCTCTCTAAAAAATGTCTTAATTCTTAATTTTCAACTTCTCTAAAAGTTCATCCGTATCATTGCGCAGCAATTGAATGCGCACAGTTGTCGTGCCATATTGTTTAAATCCTAACTCATCGGCAGCTTTTTCCGAAACGTCAATAATACGATTTTTAGAAAAAGGGCCGCGGTCATTAACGCGGACAATTACATTTTTACCATTGCGTAAATTAGTTACGCGAACCATTGATGGAAGTGGTAAAGTAGGGTGTGCAGCGGTCATGGTGTAAGAATCATAAACCTCGCCATTGGCAGTTGGTTTGCCGTGAAAATCAGGGCCGTACCACGAGGCAACGCCGCTTTCTTCAAACTCTTCATAATTTTGTGGAAAGTAAGAAACTCCTTGAATTTCATAAGGATTTCCCACTTTAAAATATCCTTGATAACGCCCATCAGAATTGAACACGGCGCTTTGATTGGTTTGTGCGTTATCTTGTCTGGGATTGTCGTAAAAATTATTGAGATTATATTTCGTTAAATCGGTTGGTTCTAAGTTTGTCAACTTAGTATTTGGTGCGGTTTTTTTGTGAAATTTATTGTGAGAAACCCGATCAATATTGCTGAAACTGCGGTTCGATTTTGAAGGATCTGGACTAGTGCTCATACTTTCGCAAGAAGACAATAAAGAAGCTGCTGCGATAATCGGAAATAATTTTCTCATTCTTTTATTTTTTGTTACTAATTCGTGGTGCTTTTGGCATCAAAAGCAAAGTTGGTGGCGAGGCCTTTGGAGAAAAAATTTTTCGGCGAAAAGGCGAATTCTTCTTGGTTGGTTGCTGCAAAATGATTTTTCTTAATTAAGAAAATTCCGTATTGAGCAAATAAATTTGAGATAAATTTATGGCCAAAAAAGCTGATTAAACGATGTTTATTGGTGAGAAAAATTTTACGCTCAACTGTAAAATTTAACTCTTTGCAAAGTTTTTCAAAATCATCGACCGAGCAAAAATGAATATTTGGCGTGTCATACCATTGATAAGGAATATTTTTATTAACTGGCATCGTGCCTTTGAAGAGTAAATGCAGGCGATTTTTAATGTGAGCAAAATTCGGCAGCGAAACTACGGCATATTCAGCAACGCGTAACATTTCTTGTAAAATTTCTTTCGGGCGTTGAGTCGATTGAATGGTTTGGCTTAAAATTGCGTAATCAAAATTACGACTGGGATAAAAAGTTAAATCATTTTCAGCATCGCCTTGAATGGCAGAAATACCGCGACTTAAGGCTTTACTGACTTGCATTTGTGAAATTTCTAAACCACGAGCATCAACATTTTTGGTTTTTTTTAAAAATTCCAGAAGTTCACCATCGCCGCAGCCAATATCTAAAACCTTGGAATTAGGTTTAATTAATTGTGCGATAATTTCGAGATCGTAACGAATTTTATGTTTAATGATTGAGTCGCCGATTGCTTTCATTGGTGTTTTAAGATTGGTTGATAAATCCAGAAATTGTGCTGGTCAAAGCTTCGCTTTCAATTAGAAACGAATCGTGACCGTGGTGGCTTTCAATCATGACATTACTGGCGTCAACGCCGCAAGCAATTAAGGCGTGAGCAATTTTTTTAGTGTCAGAAGGTTCAAAAAGCCAGTCGTCAGAAAATGAAATCAAACAAAATTTTCCGCCTTTATTTTTAGCAAAATCAATAAAGGCATTACTTAATTTTCCACCAAAATCTGATTCTAAATCAAAATAATTTATGGCTTTGGTGGTGTATAAATAAGAGTTGGCATCGAAGCGTTCAACAAAGCTCATGCCTTGATGATGCAGATAACTTTCAACTTGAAATTCTGGATCAAAATTAAATGAAAAAGAGCCTTTATTTTGCAAGTTACGACCAAATTTATTCTGCAAAGAATTTTTGGAAAGATAAGTAATGTGAGCAATCATGCGCGCAACGGCCAAGCCTTTTGTTGGATATTTTTTTTCGAGCAAATATTTGCCACCGCGCCACTCAGGATCGGCCATAATCGCTTGTCTTCCCGCTTCGTGAAACGCGATATTTTGCGGAGAATGGCGATAAGAAGTGGCAAGTAAAATTACCGATTTCATTTTTTGTGGATAAAGCACCGACCAAGACATCGCCTGCATTCCGCCTGTTGAACCACCAATTACGGCGTGTAGTTTTTTGATGCCAAAATGCTCGATCAAAAGATTTTGCGCTTGCACCATATCTTGAATTGTCACCATCGGAAAACTTAAGGCGTAAGGTTCGCCAGTTTCAGGATTAATAGTTTTTGGTCCCCAAGAACCCATGCAGCCGCCGATAATATTGGAGCAAATTACAAAGAATTTTTTGGTATCAATTGGTTTGTTTAGACCAATCATCGAGTTCCACCAACCATCTTTTCCGGTGACTGGATTTTTTGATGCGACATATTGGTCGCCAGTTAAAGCGTGGCAAATTAAAATTGCGTTAGATCGATCGGCATTCAACTCGCCGTAGGTTTGATAGGCGAGAGGAAAATTTTTTATTTCTGTACCATTGCTCAGTTTAAGAGGAATTTCTTTTGCTAAAAAAACAATTTCACCAATCTCAAATTCTTTGTAAGCGGGCCCAAAACTTGACTTAACTTTCATTCTTTCTAAATCGAATTATTATCGTTCTCTCATAGAATTTCTAAATTTCACTCAATGGAAAATCAACATAATAAAGCTCCCGAACTGGCTTTGCTGGCTCTAAGACAAGAGATTGACGCGATTGACAATCAGATGATTGAGCTTCTTGGTAAAAGAATGCGGGTCATCGATCGTGTTGGTGAATTGAAAAAAAATAACAACGAAAAGTTTTTCATCCGTTCCAGTCGCGAAGCGGATATGATTAAAGATTTGATTAAAAAATCGGACTCAAATTTTCCCAAAAGTGCGATTGTCAGCATTTGGCGCAAGATTATCGCCTCAGCAAATATGCACGAACAAAGTCTGAATATTGCGCTACATAATCCAAAAAATATTTCTGATTATGCGTATTTATTGCGTGAATATTATTACGACGCAGTGCCAATAAATTCGCACGACAGTACAACTAATGTGGTTTCTGAAATTGAAAAAGGCACGGCTCAAATTGGAGTTTTCTCGCTTCCGCAAGCCAATGACGATCACGAAAAAAGTGATATGGGTGAAAATTGGTGGATTAATTTGGCCAATAACCGATCGGGAATAAAAGTTTTTGCCAAAATTCCTTTTGTTGAAACTGATGATAAATCAGTCGATAAGATCAATCTGGTCGCGGTTGCAATTAAAGCGGCAGAAAAATCTCAAGAAGATAATTCGCTACTTTACATTGAAGTTAAAAAAGAAATTTCACGCTCGCAGGTGATCTCAGCTCTTGAAGAACAAGATTTGAAAGCCTCAATTTTAAAATCTCTAAAATTAGCGCAAGTTGATGATGTGATGTTTTATTTGATTGAACTCGAAGGTTTTTACACCGAAGAAGATGCGGCGATTAAAAATTTCTCTAAATCAAAAATACGTCCTTACGCAAAAGTGCTCGGATCTTACGCCGTTCCAATCAAGATTTAAGGGTTGACAAGCAAGTCTTAATCTTAAAAATGCGCGGCCTTCCTCTTATTTGATGAAGCTCTTCTGAAAAAATCATAAAATTTTAAATCTTTACAAAGCTGCGTTTTAAAAGACGTGCGTCTGTTTTGACTTTGTGTTTTTACGGAAATTTCTTAAGCAAAATTCTCTTAAGAAATATTGAATATTAATCATTAATCGAGTCAAAAAATGACAAAAAGATTAACCGCTAAGAAAAAAATTAGCAGAAAATTGGGCGCCAGCCTTTGGGGTCAAGTTAAAGATCCATTTACCAAAAGAAATTCTAAACCGGGTCAACACGGCGCTTCTTCAAAAGGAAGAGTCAGTGACTATGGTATTCAGCTTCGCGCTAAACAAAGAATGAAATTTTACTACGGAAACATTTCTGAAAGACAATTTTTCAATTCTTTCACTCTAGCTTCAAAAATGAAGGGTGACGTTAGTGAAAACTTCGTTGGCCTTCTTGAAAGCAGATTGGATGCGGTTGTATATCGCGCTAACTTTGTTCCTACTGTTTTTGCAGCAAGACAATTTGTGAACCACAAACATGTTACAGTTAACGGAAAGACTGTAAATATTCCTTCTTACCGCTTGAAAGTTGGTGACGTTGTGCAAGTTCGCGAAAAATCTCGTAAACTTACAATCGTCATGGAATCACTTCAAAAAATGGAGCGCGATGTGCCATCTTATTTAACTTTAGATAAAGATGCTCTTTCAATCAAAGTTGCTGCCAAAGCCACTTTCGCGGAAGTTCCGTACGCTGTTGAAATGCAACCTCATTTCATCACAGAGTTTTACTCTCGATAGTTTTTATTTTTTCAAAAGCATTCGAAAAAAGGCTCCCAGACAAATTGTTTGGGAGCCTTTTTTATGTCGTCATTGCGAGGGAAGTGCGGTAACTCAGTTTCTGGCGCTGTCGCGTAAACCAACTTTTTCGTCGAACTTTTCGCAATTCAAATTTTTTTGGAACGCACGTAAATATGGGTACGCTTACCTTCCAAAAAAATTTGAATCACAAAAATTTCTTAGAAAAACTTGGTTTACGCGACAGCGCCTTTTTGGGTTGCCGAGCTGTACTCGCAATGACGACTTTATTTTAGTTTTTGTGCAAGTTTACAAAATTCTTCAATCCTCAAATTCTCTGGTCTTAGATCTGGCCTTATCCCACAGCTTTCTAAAACTTCCTCAGGATTTTCAAAAATACTTTTCAAACTTGATTTAATCATTTTACGACGTTGGTTGAAAGCGGCGGCGACAACTTTTTCCAACTTAGAAAATTCAACATCTGCAAGTGGTTTTGTGCGCGGAATAATTTCAACAATTGCGGAAGTAACTTTTGGTGGTGGAGTAAAAACGGTTTTGCTCACCGTAAAAACCATTTTGGTTTCGCATAAAAAATTCACCATCACCGCAAGTCTTCCGTAATGATTGTCATTGGGTTTGGCGGTGATTCTTTCGACCACTTCTTTTTGCAACATTAAATGCATCGACTGAATTTTTGGTGCGATTTTTAGCCATTTAAAGATCAGAACTGTGCCGATATTGTAAGGTAAATTGGCGATGATTTTAATTTTTTTTTCGCTCAAGAAAATTTCCAATTCATCAATTTTCAACGCATCGCCTTGAATAATTTCAAAACGATCACCGTAAAATTCTTTGAGCTCTTTTAGAGCCTCAATACATCTTTCATCCATTTCAATTGATGAAAGTTTTTTGGCGCCAGCATCTAAAATTGAGCGCGTCAAACTTCCTGGACCTGGACCAACTTCCAGCACTTCGTAATCACTTAAATCGCCAGCAGCGCGCGCGATTTTGTCGGTAAAATTTTTGTCGAGAATGAAATTTTGTCCAAGAGATTTTTTAGCGTTAAGGCTATATTTTTTGATTAACTCGGAAGTTGAGGGAAGGGTCATAATTGAGATGTGATCTGTGGCTGGACGGGTTTTTAACCTCGTTCATACGTTCATGTTTTTGTTTAAATTTGAACTGAACGTTTTTAGTCGGGGTTGCAAACCCCGACCAGCGCCCTCAAATTCCCGCATTCTCTTAAAATTATAAAGCTTTTTCAGCTTCGCAGAAAGCGTGACCTAAAGCTTCAGCAACGGCTTTGTAGGTAACTTTTCCGTTAATTACGTTCAAACCATTTCTCAAATGAACGTCGTCAGTTAAGGCTTTTTTGTAGCCCTTAGAAGCAATTGCCAAAGAGAAAGGTAATGTAGAATTTTCTAAAGCTTGAGTAGAAGTTCTTGCAACTGCACCTGGCATGTTAGTAACGCAATAGTGAACTACGCCATCAACTGTGTAAGTTGGGTTTGAATGTGAAGTTGGTTTAGAAGTTTCAAAACAGCCGCCTTGATCGATTGAAATATCAACCATAACTGCACCGTGTTTCATTTTTTTCACAGTTGCAGCAGAAATCAATTTTGGAGCCGCAGCACCTGGAATAAGAACCGCGCCAACAACTACGTCGGAAGTGATGACATTTTTTTCGATATTTTCTAGCGAAGCGTAAAGAACTTCGGCAGAATTTCCGAAAATATCGCATAAATAACGAATACGAGCCAAAGATTTATCCAAGATCACAACTTCAGCGCCCATACCAATTGCAACTTTTGCTGCGTTGGTTCCTGAAACGCCGCCACCAAGAATTGTAACTTTACCGCGAGCAACTCCAGGAACGCCACCAAGAAGAATGCCGCGTCCGCCTTGAGCTTTTTCTAAAGCGCGCGCGCCAGCTTGAATTGATAATTTTCCTGCAACTTCTGACATTGGAGCCAAAAGCGGAAGTGAGCGATCAGCTGCACTTACAGTTTCAAAGGCGATTGCTACGCAACCAGATTTGATCAACATTTCGGTCAAATGTGGTTCAGCTGCCAAGTGTAAATAAGAGAAAATAATTTGACCTTGGCGAATCATTTTGCATTCAGATTCTTGCGGTTCTTTAACCTTCAAAATCATTTCAGCTTTTTCATAAACTTCGGCAGCTGAAGTGGCGATTTTAGCGCCAGCAGCAACATATTGTTCGTCAGCGAAATCTATAGCGGTTCCGGCGTCTTTTTGGACTAAAACTTGATGTCCAGCGTTGACTAATTCGCGAACGCCTGATGGCGTAGCGCCAACACGATATTCATGATCTTTAATTTCTTTTGGAATGCCAATAAGCATAGGTGCTCCTGTTTTATTTTGAGTTAGTATAAATTTTTAAGAGATTTTTGAAATTTTAATGATGTTGCTTTCTTGCGACGTCTGAGAACGGTGAAGTTCATATTCAAATTGAAAAGTTTTTTTGGCAAGCTCGATTTCTTGCTCCAAATTCTTTCCTTTCAAAAATAAACAATAGCCATCTTTTTTTAAGAATTTTTTAGTATAGCCAAGTAGTTTGTCTAGCGGAGCTAAGGCGCGCGACACGATACAATCAAATTCTAAATTCGATAATTCTTCGAGTTTAGATTGGTGAATAAAAACACGATTTTGTGAAAGTAATTTGGCGCGACGTAAAAATTCAGTTTTACGAAAAGCTTTTTCAACTAAATGAATTTCTTTAATACCAAGCATCGACAAAACCATTCCAGGAAAACCAGCGCCAGTACCGAAATCAGCGAATTTTACATTTTTATTATCGATGAATTTTAATAGTTGCGCGCTGTCTAAAATATGGCGTTCCCAAACATTATCGACGGTAGATTTTCCGATAAAATTGAATTTGTCATTTTCTTGCAGAAGCAGAATAACAAAGTCTTCGAGAGATTTTATTTGATTAGCGGAAAGCGTAGAAAATTTTCTTATTTCAGCAAGAGCTGCGTCTTTTTTTATTTCGAGTAGCATGGATTTTTCAGAGGTTCCCGTTGAAGATTGGGCGATTTTTTAAATCTCGTCAAAAACTTATCAATCACAAAAACTAAAAACTTGACGCTGGCGGGAAGCAATATAAAATTTCGTCAGCGTTTTCCCTCCCAAAAAAATTTCCAAAAAATATGAAAATTACCTCAAAAGTTAAAAATATTTTGTCGTGCTATGAATCTGACAACGTTGGCACCAAGACCAATATTGCACGCATTTTAATGCACGGCAAACTTGCTGGAACTGGCAAAGTTGTAATCCTTCCGGTTGACCAAGGTTTTGAGCATGGACCAGATCGAAGTTTCGCCATGAATCCTGAAGCTTACGATCCGCATTACCATTTTAAACTTGCAATTGATGCTGGTTTGAACGCTTACGCAGCGCCACTCGGCATGATTGAAGCCGGAGCAGATACTTTTGCTGGTGCGATTCCAACTATTTTAAAAGTTAATTCTTCTAACTCTCTTCACAATGGCGGAACAGCGCCACATCAAGCTACTACGGCTTCGGTTAAAGATGCTTTGCGCTTGGGATGTTCTGCAATTGGATTTACGATTTATCCTGGATCTGACGCTGCTTTCGATATGTTTGAAGAAATTCGTGAAATGGCTGAAGAGGCTAAATCACACGGATTGGCGGTGGTAATTTGGTCTTATCCTCGCGGTGGCGATCTTTCAAAAATCGGTGAAACCGCAATGGATATTTGTACCTACGCAGCCCACATGGCGGCTCTTCTTGGCGCTCATTTTATTAAAGTTAAGCCACCAACTCAAGCTCTTGAAAATCTTGAAGCAGTAAAAGTTTACGAAAAATTAAAAATTCCAGTTTCAACTTTAGAAGAACGCACTCGTCACGTGATGAAAGCTACTTTTAACAATCGTCGTATTGTTATCTTCTCTGGCGGCGCGGCTAAAAGCGAACAAGATGTTTATAGCGAAATTCGCGAAATTTATAAAGGTGGCGCGAATGGCTCAATCATTGGTCGTAACGTTTTCCAACGTCCACGCGCAGAAGCTTTAAAAATGCTCGAAAATATCATTAAGATTTACCAAGGTAAATAAAATCAAGGGTTCCCGAGCAAAAAACTTGGGAACCTATTTTGAATTTCATGCCACTTCTTTGCATAAAAAATCTCTCTATTTCTTTTGCTGGTCACCTTGTTGTTGATGATGTTTCTTTTCGGCTATTTCCTAAAAAAATTACAGCCTTGGTTGGTCAAAGTGGATCGGGCAAATCGGTTACTGCTCTAGCGATTGTCAATTTATTGCCCAAGGCAAAAATCTTGGGCGAAATTATTTTTGATGAGCAAAATTTACTGAAATTATCACAAGAAAAACTTGGTAAAATTCGTGGGCAACAAATTGGTTTTATTTTTCAAGATCCCAACGCTTCGCTGAATCCGCTGCATAAAATTGGTGTACAAATTTCGGAAGCGATTACGATTCATAATCCAAAAATTTCTAAAAAAGATTTAGAAAAACGTGTCGCAGAATTATTGAAAATGGTGGAGCTAGAGTCTTTGATTTCAAGGCTTAATGATTATCCGCATCAACTTTCGGGCGGACAAAAACAGCGCGTGATGATTGCGATTGCGCTGGCGAATAATCCAAAAATTCTAATTGCGGACGAGCCAACAACAGCGCTGGATGTGACGATTCAGAATGATATCCTGAATTTAATTTTGCGCTTGAAAAATGAGCAAGAGATTGCGGTTTTATTCATCACGCACAATTTACGCGCAGTGGCAAAAATTGCTGATGAAATTATTGAGATGAAAGAAGGGCGGATAACGCCGCAACAAGTGCAAAGTAACAATGTTGTTATGGTTCAAGATGATGTTGTGCCGATCTCTAAAATTCACTCCGCATTTGTTGCAAGATCTGCTGAGGCGCAAATTCTGACTGTAAAAAACCTCTCAGTTGCTTACAAAAAACATACGATAATTTCTGACATTAATTTTCTGCTAAATTCTGGTCAAAATCTTGGCGTAATTGGTGAAAGCGGATCAGGAAAATCAACGCTTGCGCTCGCTTTATTAAATTTAATTTCTTCCAGCGGCGAGATAAAATTTTTCGGTGAAAAAACTTGGGCGAAAAATAATTTTGATTTGCGTCGCGATGTACAAATTATTTTTCAAGATCCATTCTCCAGCCTTAATCCGCGCATGTTGGTAAAAGATATTATCGCGGAAGGTTTGTTGATACATAAAATTTCTGGCGACGTTGCAACAATAATGAAGCGACTCTATCTCGATTACAATCTTCAAAACCGCTATCCGCACCAACTCTCGGGCGGACAGCGTCAGCGCGTGGCGATTGCTCGAGCTTTGATTTTAAATCCGCAGATTTTAATTTTAGACGAACCGACCTCGGCACTTGATACATCTACACAAAATGAGATTTTAAAACTTCTTGTCGAAATTCAATCTCAACAAAAAATCTCTTACATTTTGATTTCGCACGATTTGGAAGTGGTTTCACAAATTGCCGATGACGTCATGGTTTTAAAGGCTGGACAAATTGTCGAGCTTGGTAAAAAATTGCAGATCATTTCAGATCCAAAAAATTCTTATACGAAGCAATTAATTTCTAATTTTTAACCTTCTTTTGCAAAGCGGACTAAAACAAATTCAATTTATGAAAAAACCAGAACTCCTTCTTCCTGCTGGAACCCTCGATCGCCTTAAAACCGCAATTCTTTACGGTGCCGATGCGGTTTATTGCGGCACGCCTGATATGTCGCTTCGAGTCAAGTCTGGCTTCACTTTGGAAGATGTTGTTGAAGGCATTGAATTTGCTCATGCGCGCGGCAAAAAAGTTTATCTCACGCTCAATCTTTTTTCGCACAATAAAGACATCGAAAAACTTCCTGAATTTATCGACACCGTAAAAAAAGTTAAACCTGATGGCTTGATTGTTTCTGATCCCGGTGTTTTTCAATTTGTCAAAGAGCGAGCACCCGAGTTGGAGTTGCACATTTCAACCCAAGCCAATGTTTGCTCGTGGTTGACGGTTGATTTTTGGCAAAAACAAGGTGCCAGTTTGGTGGTGATGGCGCGCGAAGTGAGTTTTGAAGAGCTTGCCGTAATCCGCGAAAAATGCCCAAATATTAAAATCGAAACTTTCATCCACGGTTCACTTTGTATGACATATTCGGGGCGCTGCCTACTTTCGAATTTTTTGGCCGAGCGTGGCGCCAATCAGGGCAGTTGCGCGCATTCATGCCGCTGGGGTTATAAATTAAAAATTAAACTCAAAGACAATACCGAACACGAAATTGAAATTAACGAAAGCAACAAAGAAATGTTCGATTTTTTCTTAGAAGAAGAAGTGCGCCCGGGCCAGTTGTTGCCTTTTGAAGAAGATGTTCACGGCTCTTACATTTTGAATTCGAAAGATTTGTGTTTGCTGCCAAAACTCGACGAATATATCAAAATGGGTTTAGATTCTTTTAAAGTTGAGGGCCGCAATAAAACCGAGTTTTATGCAGGTTCTGTAGCCCGCGTTTACCGCGCCGCCATTGATGATTACATGGAAAATCCCCAAAGCTGGAATGCTGACGATTACATGGATGAAATAAATTCCATCGCCAATCGTGGCTACACTTTAGCCTTTCACGACGGCCGCCTGACTAACTTGGCGCATGATTATGAAAGCACGGGTTCGACAAGTTTTTACGAATATGCCGCGCGCGTTGTGGAATGGGTGGGTGATGATTTAATCGTTGAAGGCAAGAACCGCATGGATGCGGGCGATGTTTTAGAATTTTTGTCACCTCATCAACGCGAACCAATTTTGCTGAGAATTTACGAGTTCAAAAAAATTAAATTAAACTCGGAAGGCAAATATGTTGAGCATGAAATTTCTGATAAATTACACGCCGGTCAAAGGCCGCTATTTAAGATTGCAGCCGCCGATTTTCATTTATTTACAAATGAAAAAATCAAAGAACTTTTGCCCGCGCTTTCGCTAATTCGCAAAGAAAAAAGCAACATCGAAAGCGAAAAACTAAAAGTAGAATCGCGCCAACTTTCGCACCAATTAGAAGCAGGTGATGTGCGTGAAGAAAAATATGAAAATAAACGAAAAAAATATTTCGCCGCGCTCGAGGTTGGCGACGAACAAACCTCCCCAAGAACCCCAAGAATCGGCAAAGACGGCTGCTGCGGCAAAGGCTGCAACGGCTGCCTAATGTTTTGGCACGACGAAAAATACGCCAAAGCGCGCGAGATTTTGAAAACGAAAAAAATGGGGGAGATGCTTTAAAAAGATAAACTCTATTACTTATATCAAAACATAAATTTATTTGAAGGTCTCTATGAATCAGGAACAGGTTAAAGAAAAAATTTTTGAAGAGCAAAGACAAAATCAAGCCTCAATAGAATCTCTTTCTAGGGATCCAGATGTAAATGCCCGCAATGCTTTTGCTTTAGAGCAAGGGCAACAAATATCTTTACAAGTTTTGTTAAGTGTTGGTGCAACAACTCAAGATATTATGAATTATTGCGACGGCACCTCTTCTGAAATATTGGAGGGAGAATTTTCTCAAACTTCTCAAACTGTAAAACAGCGTCCAGATAGCAAGATTCTTAATTACTTAATCAACATTAGAAAAATTTCGTTATCCGATTTTTTTGAGATCGATCAAGGTCAGGAAATATTTCAAGGTCAGAATATATTTTTAAAATATATTGAAAGGCGCGCTAGTAATGACATTCAAAAAGATTTTGTAGAAATCATTCGATCCAGCGAAGAGAAATCAATGCTGTTGTTGCCATTATTAAATGATATCGAAGTTCTGCAAAAGCTTAAAGAAAAAGCGGTAACTTTTGATGATTCTTTACAAATTAAAATACTGAAAACTTTTATACAAAATCAGGTCGAAGGTTCAGAGTTAGGGTCAGAAAAAATAGCCTTTTTCTTGGAGAATTTTTTAACTCAAGAGTTGGTAAAACGACAACAATATGATTTTGTAAATACCCTTTTGCAAATACCGCACAGAGAAGAGCTAATCAAAAAAATTAAAGATTTAGAAAATAGAACTTTGCCTGAGAAGAAGTTTTTTGTAACGACATTGCATGACGCGGTTTTAAGAGGTAATATTGAGGAAAAGGTCGAGGACATAAAGTTCTTAGCAGAATTGGGATTTGATCTTGATGCAAACGATCAAAGTTTAGCATATACTGCTGTAAGGAATGGTGATCTCAATTCATTAAAACTACTAGCAGAATATGGGGCAACGCTAGACGAAAAAAATGAGTTCAACGAAAGACCAATTCATGAAGCTATTAAAGAGGGAAATGCAGAAATTTTTGATTATTTGTTGGAGCGTAAAATTAGAACTGAAGATGAAAGATCGGCATTTTCCGATTACGTGATAAGGCCAATCAAAACAGCTGGCGCTTTCTTGCACGGCACGATCAACGTCGCGCTTTCACCATTAATGGCTGTACCAATAACAATAGGGCTCTATAACTCAAGACCCCTAACAAGCATTTTAAAAGAAATAGGGGACTCTAGTTTTGTTTATCCTATGAGTCTTGCAGTTCGTGATTCTGATCCTTTACTCACCGTTCAAGCTGCAAAATATGGCAGAGTTGATTTTTTAAAAACATTGCTTGAGCTAGGATTGCCAACTCCTTTTATGCAAGAGGTTAGCGACACCGAAATTAGAAAAATTTTAGACGCTGGAGAGCGTGCTGAGGAAATAGCAAAATCGATAACTTCCGTTATAAAAGAGTCACCAGAAGCTCAGATAGAAGAAGGGCAGATAGATAAATTGGAGATAACAATCAGAATTAATCTTCTAAAAGAATACAAGTTCGATGCCAATAGAATGGCTGAAGATTTTGGATTGAGACAAAAAACATTGTTTGAAAAATTAACCCCTCATTTTTTCCGCAGAACTGTTGGTCATGTTACAGCTGCAAATGATCTTATAAAGAAGACTGCAAATGGAGTTTTGGGGAGTGTAATTGATTCTGAAGAAGGGTTGAACTTAAAGGATATTTTATTTGAAGAGTCAGAACAGAATTCAGTATCATATAATCCAATATTGGAAGGTCAAAAACCAAGCAATGATTATGTAGACAAAAAAAAGCCATCAAGTGTGATTAATACAATTTATAACACTCAGATTTCTAAAGAATCTAATCCCAAAACACTTGGCTAACGCTGTTTTAAACGCCAATTCGGGATAAGGAATATCCAATTTTTAACCAAGTTAAATCATGAAAAAACTCACACCAAAAAAATTAACAAACTCAGCGCTAAAAATTTTCGAACAAAGCAGAAAAATTGACGAAAATGGTAATGAATTTTGGACGGCGCGCGAGTTGGCGAAAATTTTAGAATATTCGGAATATCGCCACTTCTTACCAGTGGTTGCAAAAGCGCAAGAATCTTGCCAGAACAGTAAACAAAAGGCTTTAGACCATTTCGAGGATATCCTCGAAATGGTTGAGATCGGTAGTGGAGCGGTTCGCGAGCTTTCTAATATAAAATTATCGCGTTATGCCTGCTATTTAATTTTGCAAAACTCAGACCCTGCGAAGGAAGTGGTGGCAATGGGTCAGAGCTATTTTGCTGTGCAAACTCGTTTGCAAGAAATTCAAAAAATGGAAGAATTTAACAAAATTTCTTCTGAAGACGAAAAAAGATTATTTTTGCGCAAAGAGTTGATGAGGCACAATATCTACCTTGCTTCAGCGGCAAAAGAGGCGGGTGTGATTAATTCTCTTGATTACGCAATCTTTCAAAATCACGGCTATCAAGAAACGCAATTCTTTCAAATTATATGAATGAAAAACAACTAACGCGCATAAAAATTTCTGGTTACAAATCTATTAAGGAATGTGATTTAGAGCTTAGAAAAACAAATATTCTTATTGGCGCTAATGGCGCTGGGAAATCTAATTTTATTGGGTTTCTTAAGATGGTGAATACGATGCTTTACAAGCCAGATGGTGTTAAGACTTATTTTCAATTTGCCGTTGCTAGAAATGGTCCTGATGCATTGTTGCGATATGGAAGAAAAGTTACGGGGCAAATAAATGGAGAATTATATTTTGGAAATAACGGCTACAAATTTGAGTTGTCTCCTACGCAAAATAATAAAATGGTTTTTGCTAAAGAATGTGCTTATTGGAATTTGGGGGGAGATTACTCATGCGGCTCTGGTCACGAAGAAAGTAAAATTGAAGAGCGTGGAAATGATAATGGGGTTTATAAATATGTTTTAAATGCGATGCGAACTTGGCAACCTTATCATTTTCATGATATTGGAAGAGATGCGAAAGTTAAACAGGCTTCACTTACAAGTGATTACAATTTTTTAAGATTTGATGCCGAAAATTTGGCTTCATTTCTAATAAATTTACAGGAAAAGCACAAAAAATATTATGACAAAATAGTTGAAGTTGTTAGGTTGGTCGCACCGTTTTTTGGAAATTTTACCTTCTCTTCTTTGGGCGATAGGATAGTTCTTAATTGGTTTGAGCGTGGTAAAGACTTTCCAATGAGTATTCACGCTTTGTCTGACGGAACTTTACGTTTTATTTGTTTAGCAACGGTATTTTTGCAACCAGAAGAATTTCAGCCAGAAACCATCATTATTGACGAACCAGAACTTGGTCTTCATCCTTACGCTTTAAACATTCTATCTGAGTTAATTAAGGCTTCCAAAAAACAAGTAATAATTGCAACTCAAAGCACAAATCTCATTAGTCAATTTGATCCTGAAGATTTGATAATTGCTGATCGTAAAAATGATGAAACGGTGTTCCGTAGATTGCCTGACAAAAGCGAAGAAGGTGGTTTAAGCAAAGAAGATTTAGATCGCTGGCTTGAAGATTACACGCTTGGGGAATTGTGGGAAAAAGACATTTTTGGAGGAATGCCGCAATGACTCGAGTGTTAATTATTTGCGAGGGCTCAACCGAAAGGGATTTTGTAAAAAAAATAGTTTCTCCGTATTTATTGGGATTTGGAATCAATGTTTCTTCTCCGATACTTGGAAGGCCCGGTAAAAAAGGCGGCGATGTCAAAGAGGCAAGAATTCTTGGAGATATCACCACTCTTTTGCAAAGTGACAAAAATGCTTTATGCACAACCTTCTTTGATTTCTATGGAATGAAGTCTGACGTTCCCGGAAAAGGCAAAGTAAAAAGCAACAACACTCACAAAGAGAAAAAGCAAATTGTTGAAGATGCAATTTTTGAAGCGGTAAAAGAAAAAGCTGGAGATACCGCAGCAAGAAGGTTCAAGCCTTATATTCAAATGTATGAGTTTGAAGGTTTGTTGTTTTCAAATATTAAAAAAATGTCTTCTAGGTTGAGTGATGGAGACAGCAAAGTTGAGCAAAAAATCCAAAGTGAATTTGGAAAAATTTTAGAGGAAAAATCACCAGAAGAAATAAATGACAGCAAAGAAACAGCTCCTAGCAAAAGAATTGAAAAGATGGTTTTCGGCTATTCAAAAACAGCTGATGGAATTCCTTTAGCTGAAGATATTGGCTTGAAAGAAATCAGAGAAAAATGTCCGCTTTTTGATGCTTGGGTAAGCTGGCTGGAAAACTCTTCGCAACAATCATAAGTAAAAAATGAAAAATTTAGTAATCGCAATTGACGGCCCTTCGGCTTCGGGGAAAGGCACGTTGGCAAAAAAGTTGGCGGCGCATTTTAATTTGCCTTATCTTAATACTGGCGCACTTTATCGGCTGGTGGCGTGGCGCGTGATGGAGCGCAAAATTGAGCCAAGTGAGTTTGAAAAAAATATTGGCGAATTGGTGAAAAATATTTCGGAAAGTGATCTTGAGCCGGAAGAATTATTTAGCGAAAAGGTTGGGGCGGTTGCTTCAATTATTGCGAAAAATCCAAAATTGCGCGCCGCACTTTTTGATTTGCAGCGTGATTTTGTAAAATCAGAAAAAGGCGCGGTGCTTGATGGGCGTGATACGACAACGGTAATTGCTGCGGATGCCGACTTTAAATTTTTCGTTACAGCTAACGTTGAAATTCGCGCCAAACGCCGCTTTAATCAGCTGCAAAGCGATTACGAAGAAATTTTAGCGCAGCTAAAAAGACGCGACGAAAATGATTTTGGTCGCGCCGACGCACCACTTAAAATCGCGCCAGACGCGGTTGTAATTGATAATGGAAATTTATCGATTGAGGAAAGTTTTCAGAAAATTCTGAAAATAATTAGCTAACATTGTCCAAGAAGCTTCTTAAAAAACCGTCTTTTCGTAGGTTTTTTTAAGGCAAATCAACCAAATCTAACCCATGAACCAACAACAAAGCCTCGCAATTTTTGAAAAATTTAAAATCCGTAAATCTTTTGATGAAAAAAATCAAAAATGGTTTTTCTCGGTTATCGATATTGTTGCCGCTTTAACTGAGCAAAGTGATTACAAGAAGGCAAAGAGCTATTGGACAACTCTAAAAAGCCGCTTGAAGCAAGAAGGAAGTGAAGTGGTCACAAATTGTGACCAGTTGAAAATGGTTGCTGAAGATGGAAAAATGAGGCTTACCGACGTTGCTGATCTTGAATCGATTTTCCGCTTAATTCAATCGATCCCAAGCCCAAAAGCTGAGCCAATCAAAATGTGGTTAGCAAAAGTTGGTAATGAAAGAATTCAAGAAATTTCCGACCCCGAACAATCTTTGAACCGCGCTAGAGAAAACTGGCAAAAGCATGGCAGAAGCCAGAAGTGGATTCAGCAAAGAATGATGGGTCAAGAAACCCGCAATAAACTTACTGACTATTGGCAAGAAAGTGGTGTGAAGAAAGGTGAAGAATTTGCCATTCTCACCAATATTATTCACCAAGAATGGAGCGGTTTGAGCGTTTCTGAACACAAAAATCTTAAAGGATTAAAAAACCACAACTTACGTGACCACATGAGCGAAGTTGAGCTAATTTTTACCGCTCTAGCCGAAGTTTCCACCCGCCAAATTGCTGAAAATATGCAGGCTAAGGGTTTGGAAGAAAATAAATCTCCAGCGCAAAAAGGCGGCAAAATTGCCAAAGATGCCAGATTGGCTTTAGAAGAAAAAACTAACAAAAAAGTTGTGAGCCGAGAAAATTTCTTGCCACAAACCTCAATAAATAATCAAAAAACAAATAGAATCAGAAAGGCAAAAAATTGATTTCATCATTGAGCAAACAATTATTTCATAAAAAATTCTTTTAAAATTAACTCTTAAAAAAAATGCAAAACTTACAAAAAATCTCTCGTTGTTTAATTTCAGTTTCAGACAAAAGCGGCATCGTTGAGCTAGCGCAAAATCTGGTTGCGCGTGGTGTTGAAATAATTTCAACGGGCGGCACTTGCAAACTTTTGGCGGAGAAAAAAATTCCGGTAAAAGATATTTCTGAGTTCACCGGATTTCCCGAAATGATGGATGGTCGTGTAAAAACTTTGCACCCAAAAGTGCACGGCGCGTTGCTTGCGGTGCTTGATAATTCGCAGCATGTGGCGGCGGCAAAGGCGCACGGAATTGAATCAATCGACTTGCTGATCATTAATCTTTATCCGTTTGTTGAAACGGTTGCCAAAACTACTGACGAAGAAGAAATCATCGAAAATATCGACATTGGCGGGCCGGCAATGGTGCGTTCGGCTTCGAAAAATTTTGCTTACAAAACGGTAATTACTGATGCGTCGCAATATCAAAATTTGATTGCGGAGATGGAAAAAAATTCTAACGCGACATCCTTTGAATTCAGGAAAAACATGGCCGCAGCGGCTTTCAAAAATATTGCTGATTACGATTTGGCAATTTCTTCTTGGTTTAATAAAAGCGATTTTTCGCTGCGTGGAAATTTGAAACAGGAATTGCGTTACGGCGAAAATTCACACCAAAAAGCGGCGGTTTTTTCCACTTCAAATTCAGGAATTGTCAATGCCAAACAGCTGCAAGGCAAAGAGCTTAGCTACAATAATTTAAACGATTCAGACGCAGCTTATAATTTGGTTTTAGAATTTCAAAAACCGGCTTGCGCAATTATTAAACATGCAAATCCATGCGGAACTGCAATTGGCGCGACATTGCTTGAAGCCTACACGCGAGCGCTTTCGTCCGATCCAAAATCAGCTTTTGGTGGCATTGTGGCGTTAAATGGAAAAATCGATGAAGCCTTGGCGCTTGAGCTTTCAAAAATGTTTTTTGAAGTAATTATCGCGCGTGAAATTGATGAAAAAGCGCAAGTGATTTTGGCGGCGAAAAAAAATCTGCGTGTGCTTATTGCTGACTTTATAAAATCGGCTGAAATTCAAGTAAAATCAGTTTCTGGCGGGTTTTTAATTCAAGAATTAGACCGCAAAAATATCACAGAAAATGACCTAAAATTAGTCACAAAAAATTCAGCAAATGAAACCGAAATCGAGCAATTAATTTTTGCCATGAATGTCTGTAAACACGTGAAATCAAACGCGATTATTGTGGTGCAAGATTTTCAAACTGTGGGCATTGGCGCTGGTCAAATGAGCCGCGTTGATTCATGCGAAATTGCCTGCAAAAAAGCGGCGGAATTTTTTGATGGTGAAAAAAATGTTAATAAAGCCAGTGGCGGATTTTTAGCCTCTGACGCCTTTTTTCCTTTTGCTGATAACATCGAAATCGCCGCATCTTTTGGCATTAAAGCAATTATCGCTCCGGGTGGCTCAATGCGCGACGCAGAAGTAATTGCCAAAGCTGA
>JACCDM010116824.1_pt1 | contig 51804 bp, 52 predicted proteins | sample 7445851 | NCBI WGS metagenome assembly JACCDM01 (sample SAMN15323438, study PRJNA562643) | freshwater metagenome | isolation source: river surface water | place: USA:Blue River Watershed | collected 2017-08-16
AATACTTGAGTAAAGAATATTTCCACACCATCGACTGCTAACTTCTTGAAATCAACGCCTGCTGCTCGTAATTCTTTGGTCTTGCCAATCGAAATCCCGTACATGCGTTCCATCACAATCACATTGGTATGGCATAAATCCCAAATCATTTCTGGGATCATGAGCTTGTCAGAATCTGCAAAGTTACGGCGTAGTTGACTAGCATTTGCCGCCTCACGCATCAGATCTAACTCATCGTGCAAGTAGGAATCAAATTCTGCGACCACCTCACGTGGCTTCAGCCGTCTACCATCCTCTGAAATCTTTTCAACAATGCATGCTAAGTCGTGCATCAGTGCTAGGTCACTTTCAATCACCGGCAAAATGCCAGGGCGTAATACTTTGATGGCCACTTCCTGATTAGCCCATTCAGGATGAGAATCTGTTCCTCGCAATACCCCAAAGTGAACCTGCGCAACCGATGCACTTGCTACCGGGGTCGCATCAAATAAAGAAAATGTATGCTCAATAGGCTGGCCAAGAGCAGCTTCAATAATTGCTTTTGATTGCTCGTTAGAAAATGGTGGGACTTGATCTTGTAATTTGGCTAATTCATTAGAAACATCATCTGGCAATAGGTCTCGACGCGTAGAGAGAACCTGACCAAACTTTACAAAAATAGGGCCCAAGGCCTCTAAGGCTAAACGAATGCGCTCACCCCTGGCTAATTGACTTGGGGATGTGCTTGATAAAAGCCCGAGCAATGTCTTGCGTACTCCAGGCTTTAGGTTGTCACAAATTAAACCAAATAAGTTAAAGCGCCAAGCAGTGTAGAAAATAATACTGAGGCGGGCTATACGGCTCACAATGAATCCTGACTTTTTTGTAAATGGCCAATGCGTTTTTCCAAACGCTCAACCGCATCTCGCAGATCTTGCAACGCTATTTTATGTGAGAGAAATTCACGTTGATGTACTAAAACTTTTTTTTCCTCGCTCAAGTACTCAATCACATTTTGCTGCAAATCTAAAATAGCTTTCTGAGTCAGTTCATGAAAGCGCTTGGCCTGAGAAACAATAAAGTGGGCGGGCGCATCCCCAATGACTTGAGCCAAATCCTCTTCGTACTCCCAACGAAGCTGGCCTGCCAATTTGGCAATCAATTGAGCCAGTTCAGCATCCCCTGCAATTTTGACCGCTTTAACTACCCGTTCCTGAAAGCTGCCACTCGCCTCACTAATCCGCGTTAAAGATTCATTTGAAACCTCGAGCGTGAGATGAGCACTCTCAACTTCCGTACCCAACAAATCAATATGGCCACTTGCATTAATTTGTATCCAGGTTTCGCTAACTGGCAACACCAAACGAATAATTTTCCCATCATGCTTCTTTAAATCCCGTAATGCCCATTCTTCACGCTGTAAGACGTGATTAATGCCCCGCACTAACAGCGCCTTCGGCAAATCAAAGTTCGGGTTCATAGTGTAAAAAACCCGCACAAGGCGGGTTTTCCGTTGGGGAAAGGTAAAAGCTTAAACCAATTGCTGGATCCCAGCCAAAACCCAACCTCCAGGCCCATTAACAGGCTTAGACAAGTTCCAAATTTCGGTAAATGGCTCAGCCGGGGCATCAGCCTGCTCCCGAATCATTCCAGAGAACTGGACGCTACACAAATAGGTGTTGGCATCTGTTTCGACCCCGAGCAATTCTGCGTTGAGGGTAACTACATCGGTTTGATTAGCACCTTCGGCACGACCCTGAAGATCGCGTTGCAAGCTGGCAAACATCTCAGGAGTTGTGAACTCGCGCAAGGCCTCTAAATCTCCAGAGTCCCATGCTTTTTGGAGGCGCGTAAAGTAATGTTTTGCATTGGCCAAGAATGCAATTTGATCAAAGCCTTCGGGTAGCTGATATGCAGGACGCTCTTCAATTACAGGGCTTTGTGTACCAAACTGATTGCTTGCTTGCGGATTAAAGCTGGGTTCCTGGTAGGCTGTACGTTGCATGCCGGCAGGAACAGCAACCGGCTCAGGAGTGCTCTTTGCACTAGCTGGCATAAAACGTCTGAGGATAAAGAGCAGTGCAATACCAACTGCCACAGCTAATAAGAGGCCCATTAAGAAGGAAGAGGCTGCCTCACCCAAACCTAAGTGGGACAATAAGTATGCAATTCCAAGACCAGCGGCTAAGCCGCCAAGCATGCCACCGATACCAGAGCGTTTGGCTGCTGCCGCAGGGGCTGCAGCTTGCGGTGCAGCAGCAGGTTGTTGTGCTTGTACTGGTTTTTGCTGGGCAGTAGGTTGTGCTTGCTTTTGCATGGGCGCATTCGAACTACGGCCCGCATTAGTACCATTACCCAAACGTTTAGCGTCTACGGTACTTACATGCATCAGTGACATAAATGTCAGGGCAATCGTAAATACACCGGCTTTCAAAAAGATGTTTTTCATATGCTACGGCCTCCTAGTGAATCACAATATATAACTAATTTACTAATAATGCTCAATATTTAACCCCAATGTGCAAAGCGACGATACCCCCAGTCATCCTATGGGTATCTACCTGATCAAAACCGACCCCCAACATCATTGTTTTGAGTGCGTCTGCATCTGGGTGCATCCGGATTGATTCTGCAAGGTACTGATAGCTCGCAGCGTCTTTAGCCACCTTATCGCCAAGCCATGGCAGCACCTTAAATGAGTAAATATCGTAAATGGGGGCGATCATGGCATCTGGTTTTGAGAACTCCAACACAAGAACCTTACCGCCTGCTTTAATCACCCGAGCCATCTCGCCCAATGCAGCATCTTTGTGGGTCATATTCCGGAGACCAAAAGCAACGCTCACCACATCAAAATAATTATTTGGGAATGGTATTTTTTCGGCATCAAATTGAATAGCTGGAAGGGCCAAGCCCCGGTCCAATAAACGATCACGTCCCACCCCCAACATCGAGGCATTGATATCACTGAGCCAAACCTCGGCATCTGGGTGCTCGCCCCACTGCGTGGCCTTGGCAAAGGCGGCGGCAAGATCGCCAGTACCACCGGCAATATCCAACACCTTTTGCCCGGGGCGAACATTAGCTTGCGCAATAGTAAATTTTTTCCATAAGCGATGCATGCCGAGCGACATCAAATCGTTCATGACGTCGTATTTCATGGCGACAGAATTGAAAACCTCAGCAACCTTCTCGGCTTTTTCTTTTTCGTCTACGCTTTGATAGCCAAAGTGAGTTTGGGACATAGGTGCTTGATGTGCTATTCGTTAATGGCCGCAGCCCTTTGCTGGACTCACCATGGGAACATCCCGATTAGCCCCAGCACTTTCGAGGCGTTGCAAATAGTCGTTCCAGAGCTCATCTTGATGCTCACACAAATCATGCAAATACTCCCAAGAGTACAAACCGGAATCATGCCCATCCGAAAAGGTAGGCTTGAGCGCGTAATGACCAACGGGCTCTAGGTTAACAATGGCCACCTCTCGCTTACCTGTTTGCAGCACCTCCTGTCCAGGACCGTGACCCCTCACCTCTGCCGATGGGGAGTAAACCCGCAAAAACTCAAACGGTAAGCGATAGTTCTTGCCATTCTCATAAGCAAGCTCCAAGACCTTTGAGGTCTCATGAACGATTACATTTGTTGGAATCATTTAAACCAATACCCTTTCAATGCCGCCTTGATTTGCTTTGGCAACATACTCTTGCATCCAATTGTCCCCCAAAATATGCTTTGCCATCTCAACCACAATATAGTCTGCGCTGGTTTTACTATCAGCATCAAAACGGCTTAAGCCTTGCAAACAAGATGGGCAGCTGGTTAAAACCTTTACATCACCCGCAAAATCTTGACGTAGGGCAGTTGCACCTTTCTCCATCTCGATTTGCTTCCGAAAGCGCACTTGGGTAGATATATCTGGGCGCGTGACCGCCAAGGTTCCTGATTCACCACAACAACGATCGTTCTTAGTAATTACAGCGCCATCTTGAGTCTGAATTAACTCATTCACAGTCTTTAAGGGATCTTGTAACTTCATCGGGGTATGGCAAGGATCGTGGTACATGTAGCGAACGCCGTTCACACCCTCTAATTTGATGCCCTTTTCTAACAGGTACTCATGAATATCAATAATCCGGCAACCAGGGAAGATCTGTTCAAATTGATAGCCGGCCAACTGGTCATAACACGTACCGCAGGAGACCACGACCGTCTTGATATCGAGATAGTTCAGGGTATTAGCCACACGATGGAATAAAACACGGTTATCGGTGATCATTTTTTCTGCTTTATCAAAGTCACCATTCCCTTTTTGGGGATAACCGCAACACAAGTAACCGGGGGGCAAAATGGTTTGTACACCAGCATGCCAAAGCATGGCTTGGGTTGCTAAGCCGACCTGAGAAAATAAACGCTCAGAGCCGCAGCCTGGGAAATAAAAAACTGCCTCCGTATCAGCGCTGGTTTTCTGGGGATCACGAATAATCGGTACGAAATCCGCATTCTCAATATCCAGTAATGCCCTTGCCGTTTTCTTTGGTAAATTACCGGGCATCTTCTTATTAATAAAGTAAATAACTTGCTCTTGGATGGGCGGCTTACCCACAGTGGCGGGGGGTCGCTTTGTTTGTTGTTTAGCTAACTTCTTGAGTAATTGATGGGCAAAGCGCTGAATGCCATAACCCCACTCAATCATTACTTTCCGGGTTAAACGAATGGTCTCGGGATTGCTTGCATTCAAGAAAAACATGGAGGCTGCCGTTCCAGGATTAAAACGACGCTGCCCCATCTTGCGCAACAGGTTGCGCATGTTCATGGTGACATCACCAAAATCAATTTTCACTGGGCAGGGGGTATAGCACTTATGGCAAACGGTGCAGTGCGCTGCTACGTCATCAAACATTTCCCAATGGCGTACCGAGATGCCACGGCGAGTTTGTTCCTCATATAAAAACGCTTCTATTAATAAAGAGGTTGCCAAAATCTTATCGCGAGGACTATAGAGTAAGTTGGCTCGCGGTACGTGGGTTGCACAAACAGGCTTACATTTACCACAGCGTAGACAATCCTTCACGCTATCGGCAATCGCACCAATATCGCTTTGCTGCATGATCAATGACTCATGCCCCATTAAGCCAAAACTTGGTGTGTAGGCCATTTGTAAATTAGCATTGGGCATTAACTTACCTTTATTGAAATGCCCATTTGGATCAACTCGCTGCTTATATGAACGAAAGTCTTTTAGCTCCTCATCGCTCAAGTACTCTAATTTAGTAATTCCGATTCCATGCTCGCCTGAGATCACCCCATCAAGCGATCGCGCCAAGGCCATAATGCGATCAACCGAGCGATGGGCATCTTGTAGCATTTCATAATCATCAGAGTTCACCGGAATATTGGTATGCACATTGCCATCACCTGCGTGCATATGCAAAGCAATAAATACACGCTTGCGTAATATCTTTTGATGAATTGCAATGATTTCTTTAAGGACTAATTCAAACGTTGCCCCGCCAAAGATTATTTGTAGGGGTGCTAATAATTGAATTTTCCAAGAAGCGCGTAAGCCTCCATCCTGAATCTTCGGAAAGTAAGCGTTGATATTTCCTAACCAGTCTGACCATTGATCCCGAACACTCTGGATTAAAGCTTGCGCCTGCTGCACGCGATCGCCAACCATTTCTGCTTGTGAGATGTTTTCAATTTCCTCATTAGCTCGAATGGGTAATAGCGGTTGCTTGATATAACTCTCTAATGCATCGAGTAATTGCAACTTATTTTTAAGCGATAGCTCAATATTGATTTGCTCAATTCCATCGGTGTACTCTCCCATACGCTCAAGCGGGATTACAACATCTTCATTAATCTTAAATGCATTAGTGTGCTTAGCAATTGCGGCTGTGCGGGCACGATCTAGCCAAAACTTTTTGCGAGCTTCCGCACTGACAGCAACAAAGCCTTCACCGACACGGCGATTAGCCATTCGAACAACTTCACTCGTTGCAGCCGCCACCTCTTCTTCAATCTCGCCAGCAATATCCCCGATCAATACCATTTTAGGTAAACCATTGCGCTTGGACTTTGTCGAATAGCCCACTGCTTTTAGATAACGATCGTCTAGATGTTCAAGACCCGCCAAGATTGGGCCGCCCTTTTTGCTCAAATCGTCTAGATATGCTTTGATCTCCACAATACTTGGAATCGCTTCGCGCGCTTGTCCAAAAAACTCCAAACAGACAGTGCGCATATGTTTGGGCATACGATGCAATATCCACGTGGCGCTTGTAATGAGTCCGTCGCAACCTTCTTTTTGTATTCCGGGTAAGCCTGACAAAAACTTATCAGTAACGTCTTTACCCAGCCCTGATTTCCTAAACTTGGCACCATCAATCTCAAGCAGTTCAGAGCGAATTACTTTTTTGCCGGGTTCATCATGGCCGTCTGACCAGATCAATTGAAAACGTGTCTTAGGAACCTCATGTATTTTTCCTAAGTTGTGATCTAAGCGCTCAACATCCAACCAATTACCCTGCGGGTCGACCATCCGCCAACTTGCTAGATTATCTAGTGCAGTACCCCATAGAACTGCTTTTTTACCACCCGCATTCATCGCAATATTTCCACCAATGCAACTCGCATCTGCAGAGGTAGGGTCCACAGCAAAGACTAGACCCGCGAGCTCTGCCGCATCCGCTACACGGCGCGTAACCACACCTGCGCCAGAATAAATAACAGGTACTAAATTGTTTAGGCCCGGTAGTGCTTTCTTTTCAACCACACCTAAATCAATTAATTTCTCAGTATTAATAACAGCAGACATTGCTACCATAGGAATAGCGCCGCCGGTATACCCGGTACCACCACCCCTTGGCACAATCGTTAGGCCAAGCTCAATACATGCTTTCACTAAGCTCGGAATTTCTGCTTCAGTGTCTGGCTTTAAAACGACGAAGGGATATTCAACGCGCCAATCGGTAGCATCGGTCACATGTGCGACGCGTGACATGCCATCAAAAGAAACATTGTCAGGATGTGTGCATTTACCAAATATACGCTTCGCTTGCTTGCGTAACTGCTCTACCGTCTGAAACTCCTGCTCAAATGATTGCACTGCTTTTCTGGCACTAGTAATTAGCAAAGTCACTTGCTTTGCAGAGTCATCCGACACCCGCTTTTCAACTTCACCCAAGCGATGCCATAACGCATCAATTAACGCCCGTCGACGTCCTGGGTTGTCGAGCAAATCATCTTGCAAGTATGGGTTACGTTGCACTACCCAAATATCTCCCAATACCTCAAATAGCATCCTAGCCGAGCGACCTGTTCGCCTCACTCCACGCAATGTCTCGAGAGTTTGCCAAGCCTCTTTGCCCAAAAGGCGAATTACAATCTCCTTATCTGAAAACGAGGTGTAGTTATACGGAATCTCGCGCAAACGGGGAGTTTCCGTATCGGTCTCAGACAACCTGTCTAAGGGGATGGGAGCGTTCATAGGAGCTTAGCTATTAAAAGCCTATTTTAGTAGACCTTCGCAATTTGCGTGAGTTTGGTCTAATACACAATCCTGAATCAATTGAAGGACTTAAGTACCATCCATGGTACGCTTTGAGCATGAAAAGTAACTATTTAAAGCGAATCTTGAGCGCCAAGGTCTACGACCTGGCTCGAGAGACCGAACTTGAAAAGGCGAACAATCTCAGCGCTCGCTTCCACAACACCATTCTTTTAAAGCGCGAAGACAATCAAGCAGTATTCTCGTTCAAGCTACGGGGTGCCTATAACAAAATGGCGCAACTGAGCCCAGCCCTTTTAAAAAGGGGTGTGATTGCCGCATCAGCAGGCAACCATGCACAAGGCGTCGCCCTTGCTGCTGCAAAGTTAAAGTGCAAAGCAATTATCGTTATGCCGGTCACAACCCCACAGGTGAAAATTGATGCTGTAAAGGCTCACGGGAAAAAATGGGTGGAACTCATTTTGTTTGGAGATTCTTATAGCGATGCATACGAACATGCGCAGCAACTTCAAACAAAAAAGGGTTATACATTTATACATCCCTTTGATGATCCAGATGTTATTGCCGGACAAGGCACTATTGCCCAAGAGATTCTGCAACAACATCCCGATACGATCGATGCAATTTTTGTCGCCATTGGTGGCGGCGGATTAATTTCGGGCGTAGGTGAATATGTCAAAGCTGTCCGCCCAAACATTAAAATAATTGGTGTACAAACAGTAGACTCCGACGCAATGAGGCAATCACTCGCCGCTGGTAAACGGATTGAGTTAAAGGAAGTCGGTTTATTTTCAGATGGCACTGCAGTCAAGCTAGTCGGCAAAGAAACATTCAAGATTTGTCAGCGTGTAGTGGATGACATTGTCCTTGTGGATACCGATGAGATCTGCGCTGCTATTAATGATGTATTTACGGATACACGAAGTATTTTAGAGCCCGCTGGTGCACTAGCGATTGCAGGTGCCAAAAAATACATTGAGCAACATCGTCTTAAAAATAAAACTTTTGTAGCAATTGCCTGTGGCGCTAATATGAACTTTAGTCGTCTCCGCTTTGTTGCAGAACGTGCGGATGTTGGTGAGTTTAGAGAAGCTGTGTTTGCGATTACCATTCCAGAGGAGCGCGGATCCTTTAAGTCCTTTTGCAAAATGCTAGGCAAGCGTAATGTCACGGAGTTTAATTACCGCATCGCCCATCAAGACAAAGCACATATTTTTGTAGGTATCTCGACACAAAAGGCGGGCGACAATAAATTGATTGCGCAGTCCTTTCGGAAGGCTGGTTTTGCAACCATTGATCTTAGTCATGATGAGCTTGCAAAAGCGCATTTACGTCACATGGTGGGTGGTAGCTCCCCGCTAGCCAAGGATGAACTGCTTTATCGCTTTGAGTTTCCAGAGCGCCCGGGGGCGCTAATGCGCTTCTTAGACAGTCTTGCCCCTAACTGGAACATTAGTCTCTTCCATTACCGCAATCATGGTGCCGACTATGGGCGTATTTTGGTTGGTATTCAGGTGCCAAAAAATGAACAACAGGCTTTCAAGCATTTCTTAAAGACCTTGGGCTACCCTCATTGGGATGAAAGCAAGAACCCCGCTTACCGATTGTTTCTCAAATAATATGTCTTATACGCTCGATGGCAAATTGGTGGTTGCGATCTCCTCAAGGGCTTTATTTGATTTTGAGGAAGAGAATCGTCTGTTTGAGCAAAGCGATGACAGTGCCTACATGAAATTGCAGCTTGAGCGAATAGCTGCCCCTGCGCATACTGGAGTTGCTTTTCCACTGGTCAAAAAATTGTTACGCTTTAACCAAGATAAGCAACGGGTTGAGGTGGTAATCCTCTCGCGTAATGATCCTGTTAGCGGTTTGCGTGTCTTTCGTTCCGCCAAGCATCATGGACTTGATATTGAGCGTGGAGTGTTCACAAGGGGTAGGCCCCCATACCATTACCTCAAATCCCTACAGGCAAATTTATTTCTATCAGCCAATGAAGAGGATGTACGCGCCACCCTTGCTGCAGGATTTCCAGCGGCGCGTGTTTATCCAGAGTCCAGCAAAACGGCTGAACATAATCCCAATGAAATCCGTATCGCCTTTGACGGCGACGCAGTACTATTTTCTGATGAGGCAGAGCAAGTTTTTCAGGATCAAGGACTAAAAGCATTCGTTGCCCATGAAAGTAAAAATGTTTCCATACCACTTCCACCTGGTCCCTTTAAGCCTTTATTGGCAGCGCTGCATCAACTGCAAAATGAATCTGCGCCCAAAAGTGAGATGCGGATTCGGACTGCTTTGGTTACTGCACGCTCTGCGCCTGCACATGAACGAGCGATTCGCACCTTGATGGACTGGGGAATTGAGGTCGATGAGGCTATGTTTTTAGGCGGTTTATCCAAACGCGAGTTCTTAAAAGAGTTTGAGCCAGACTTTTTCTTTGATGATCAAACCGGCCATTGCAATGCGGCTTCTAGTGTTGCTCCTACGGGTCATGTAATCTCAGGAGTCGCTAATAGTGAGCGCAATAAAACTTAAGCAAAGTTCGCATGACTGAATTCGTCCTTGGGCAACAAAGTGCCTACCCCAATCAATACGATCCGAGTCTCCTCTTTCCGATTGCACGATCCGATAATCGATCTACCCTAGGATTTAATGCGCAATCCACGCCACTCTTCTTTGGGGTCGATATATGGAATGCTTATGAACTTGCTTGGCTAAACCTCAAAGGCAAACCACAAATTGCATTGGCAGAATTTATCATTCCTGCCGAGTCTCCCAATATGATTGAATCCAAATCATTCAAGCTATATCTCAATAGCCTAAACCAACATTGTTTTGCTGACTTAGCATCCGTAAGAGCATGCCTACAGAAAGACCTTGCCAAGGTTTTGGGAGCCAGTCTTCAGGTGAAATTAGTTCAGCCCAATGAAGTCACCGCAAACAAAAAAATGAATCCTATTGAAGAACTTGAGGGGCAGTTATTAGATCGTCTTGACATTGAAATAAATAGCCATCAAAAAGCGGATCCACTTTTATTACAAGCCGATCACAAATCTGCTCCAATCACTCAAACCTTCGTATCTCACTTACTTAAATCGAACTGTCCAGTTACCGGTCAGCCTGACTGGGCCAGCGTGCAAATTCAGTATCAAGGAAGACCGATTCAAGAGGAAGGACTACTCCGTTACCTAATTGGCTTTCGCCAACTCGGGGAATTTCATGAGCACTGCGTAGAAAAAATATTCTGCGATATCAAGGCGCAATGTAAACCAGAAAAATTATCGGTATATGCGCGTTACACACGCCGTGGCGGCTTGGATATCAATCCATTTCGGACCGATTACAACGCTGCCTGGCCTAACAATATTCGTCACGCCAGGCAGTAATCCAACAAGGGCTTAGAAAGGAATATCGTCGTCCATGGCACCTAGACCACCGGGCGCTTGACTAGGAGTGCTTTCAGAAGACTTGGGGCGATCACCAGCATCCCCAGAACCGGCCATACGCGCTCCGAGCATTTGCATACTATCAGCAATGATCTCGGTTGAATATTTTTCTTGACCGCTTTGATCAGTCCACTTACGCGTACGCAAGCGACCCTCCACATAAACCTGAGAACCCTTTTTGAGATATTGACCAGCGATCTCAGCCAGCTTGCCAAAGAAGGCTATTCGATGCCATTCTGTATTTTCTTTCATCTCACCCGTCTGCTTATCTTTGTAACGGTCTGAGGTTGCAACAGAAATATTGGTGACGGCGTCACCACTGGGCATATAACGTGTTTCTGGGTCGCGCCCAACATTACCAACTATGATGACTTTATTGACTGAAGCCATTTTGTCTCCCGAAGTAAAAAGTAAATAAAAAGTGTGGCTAAAGCTACGATGCCGATTGCGCAGATGGAACATTGCGCATTGGCCATGCAATTATAAGCCAGAGAATAATCAAAACACTGCCGCCAATAAACACCGATAAGTAACCGGAGTATTGCATTAATAAGCCACCAATAGCAGCGCCTGCAAATAATCCTACGGATTGTGTAGTGTTGTAAATACCGAGCGCAGCTCCTTTTTCATCTTTGGCCCAACGTGAGACCATGGAAGGCTGCAAGGCCTCTAATAAATTAAAGCCCACAAAATAAACTAACAGCGCAAGCACAATCAACGCAAGCGAATGCGCTTGTAAAAATAGTACTTGTGCCAACAAAAGAATGACAACAGAAGTCAGCAAAACACGACGCCACTGTTTCTTTTTCTCACCATAAATAATTCCCGGAAGCATCAAGAAAAAAGAGATAACCACCACAGGGAAATACACCTTCCAATGATCATCGAGTGGTAATCCTGCATTGACCAGAAGTCTTGGGACCACCAAGAACATCGCTACTTGGGTCGCATTCAGCACAAAAACGCCAACATTTAAGCGCATCAGTTCAGGGCGAAAAAATATTTGCCTCAAAGGTTGAGGCGCTGCCCGTATTTGCTTCGGTGGGTTGGGCACCAAAAGCCATGCCACCAAGAATCCAACAAAGCCGAGCCCTGCTAGTAATAAAAACATGCCATCGAGTCCAATCGCACGATAAATGGGTGTCGCAATCACCAAAGACATGGCAAACGATAAACCAATGCTGCCACCCACGATGGCCATAGCAGCGGTCCTCACTTGTTCGCGGGTTAAATCAGCAACCCAAGCGGATACCGCGGCAGAGATAGCACCCGCCCCCATTAAGCCGCGGCCAATCGCGATCCACAATAAATCATCTCGACTAGCCGCAATGAATGCGCCAGCAATAAATAGGCTCAGGCCCCACAAAACGACCGGTTTTCGACCAATTCGGTCTGATAAGGTACCCAGAGGAATATGAAAAAAAGCCTGAACAATATTAAAGATACCGAGCGCTAAGCCTACCCAGAGGGCATTTTCCCCCCCCGGTAAATCTTTGGCATGCAAAGAAAAGACGGGTAAGAGTAGGAAAAGGCCCAGCATCCGCAAGCCAAAGATGCCAGCAAGAGCCAGGGTTGAGCGGAGTTCGGAAGAGTTCATTAGAAAAGGCTATATTAACAAGTTACGCTAAAAAATCATGAACAACGAAATTAAGATCCGCGGTGCCCGCACCCACAACCTAAAAAACATTAATCTCGATATCCCGCGCGAGAAACTGGTGGTGCTTACGGGGCTTTCAGGATCGGGCAAAAGCTCCCTAGCTTTTGATACTCTGTATGCCGAAGGACAACGTCGCTATGTGGAATCACTTTCTGCATATGCAAGGCAGTTTTTACAACTCATGGAAAAGCCCGACGTTGATGTCATTGAGGGATTATCGCCAGCCATATCGATCGAGCAAAAAGCAACCAGTCACAATCCACGTTCTACCGTAGGCACGGTTACTGAAATTCATGATTACCTTCGTTTGTTATTTGCCCGTGCAGGCACACCCTACTGCCCCGATCATGAGCTTCCACTAGAAGCACAAAGCGTATCCCAAATGGTAGATACCGTATTAGCGATGCCAGAAGATAGCAAGTTAATGATTTTGGCTCCTGTTGTCAGCGAACGCAAAGGGGAGTTTGTCGATTTATTTGAAAACTTGCAAGCTCAGGGATTCGTCCGCTTTCGGGTTCGCTCAGGAGGCGGAACAAGCAATGCGGCTAAAGCAGAAATTTTTGAGTCCGATCGCCTACCTCAGTTAAAGAAAAATGATAAGCACTCTATCGAGGTAGTGGTAGACCGCATTCGCGTAAAAGCAGAAATTGGGCAGCGGCTTGCTGAATCCTTCGAAACCGCACTTCGACTTGCGGATGGTAAAGCCATGATCGTCAATATGGATACCGGCGATGAAACCATCTTTTCGAGTAAGTTTGCCTGCCCCGTTTGTTCATACTCGTTGCAAGAGTTAGAGCCACGATTATTCTCTTTCAATAACCCGATGGGTGCTTGCCCAAGTTGTGATGGCCTTGGTCATATTTCCTTTTTTGATCCTAAACGGGTGGTCGCACACCCAGATCTTTCTTTAGCGTCGGGCGCCATCAAAGGTTGGGATCGACGCAATCAGTTTTACTTCAAGTTATTACAAACCTTAGCGAAATACGGCGGCTTTGATCTGGAGAAGCCATTTGAAAAACTCTCTAAGAAAGCTCAAGAACTTATTTTGCATGGCTCTGGTGAAGATACCATTCCATTTGAATATCTCAATGAAAAGGGTCGCTCGGTGGTTCGTGAGCACTCATTTGAAGGAATCCTGGCCAACTTTGAACGTCGTTATCGCGAAACCGACTCTGCAGCAGTGCGTGAGGAGTTGGCGCGTTATCAAAATATCCGCTCCTGTCCTGATTGCAAGGGGACACGGCTTCGAAAAGAGGCGCGTTTTGTCAAAGTGGGTGAAAGTAAACAGGCCCGCGCTATTTACGAAATTAGCGCCATGCCATTACGTGAGGCACAAAACTATTTTGCTGAACTAAATCTCAAAGGCGCTAAGCGCGAGATTGCTGACAAAATTGTTAAAGAGATTGGTTCCCGGCTTCGCTTTTTAAACGATGTTGGTTTGGATTATCTTTCTCTTGAGCGCAGTGCCGATACTCTCTCCGGCGGTGAGGCGCAACGAATTCGTTTAGCCTCACAAATTGGCTCGGGACTGACTGGGGTGATGTACGTATTAGATGAGCCATCGATTGGTTTACATCAACGCGACAATGATCGTCTCATTGCGACTCTCAAACATTTGCGGGACCTAGGTAATAGCGTTTTAGTTGTAGAACACGATGAGGATATGATCCGCTCTTCTGACTACGTTATCGACATTGGTCCTGGTGCTGGTGTTCATGGCGGTCAAATCGTTGCGACCGGCACTCCAACGGAGGTTGAAAATAACCCTAACTCATTAACAGGCGCTTATTTATCTGGGCTAGAAGAAATTACCGTGCCTGAGCATCGAAATAAAAATGATGGGCGTTTCTTGAGCATCATTGGCGCAACAGGCAACAACCTCCAAAAAGTCGATGCGCAGATTCCAGTGGGCTTATTAACATGCGTGACCGGTGTATCGGGCTCCGGTAAATCCACCTTAATTAATGACACCTTATTTCATGCAGTTGCTCAACATCTCTATGGGTCAAGTGCTGAACCTGCGCCCCATGAACGAATTGAGGGCATAGAGTTTTTTGATAAGGTCATTAACGTTGACCAGTCTCCAATCGGACGAACGCCTCGCTCCAACCCGGCTACCTACACCGGGGTCTTTACCCCGATCCGAGAATTATTTGCTGGAGTGCCAGCAGCACGAGAGCGCGGCTACGAAGCAGGGCGCTTCTCATTTAACGTCAAAGGTGGGCGGTGCGAGACCTGCGAGGGTGATGGCGTACTTAAAGTAGAAATGCATTTCTTACCAGATGTTTATGTACCTTGCGATGTCTGTCATGGTAAACGCTATAACCGTGAGACCTTGGACATTCGTTACAAAGGTAAAAATATTCATGAGGTTTTGGCAATGACAATTGAACAGGCGCATGAGTTCTTTGAAGCAGTGCCTGTGGTCAAACGTAAACTTAAAACCCTGCTTGATGTTGGCTTAGGTTATGTCTGTCTCGGACAAAGCGCTACCACGCTATCAGGCGGCGAAGCGCAGCGTGTCAAGTTGTCACTCGAACTATCCAAACGGGATACCGGCCGCACTTTGTATATCTTGGATGAACCAACTACTGGTTTGCACTTTCATGATATTAAATTACTGCTGGGTGTTATTCACACACTGAAGAAGCAAGGCAATACAGTGGTCATCATTGAGCACAACTTGGACGTCATTAAAACTGCAGATTGGTTGATTGACCTTGGTCCAAATGGTGGCGCCGGTGGTGGTCAAATTATTGCAAAGGGATCGCCTGAAGACGTAGCTAATAACGCAGCAAGCTTTACGGGGAAATATCTGAAGCCGTTGTTAAAGGCTAAATCGCCATTACCAGCCAAAAAGAAAAAATCTTTAGAGCAAGCGAGCCTCAGCTAAATCGATTGATTCTGGGCTACCGGATAAAACCACAATATCACCTTGCTGTAAAACAGGGTCCTCGGCAAGGTCTAACTTTGTATAGTCCGATTCAGTCGATTTTCTGCGTACCGCTTGAATGCTAACCCCATCCTCGTCCAGTGAGAGCTCAGAAAGTCTCTTACCAAGTGCTTGAGCGCCTTCTTGCAAGGGAACAGAATGGAGATGCCAGGATTGATTTGCGCTTACCTCATCATCTTCGGCGCCTCTAAAATACCCACGTAATAATCCATAGCGCTCTTCGCGAGCATCCGTAATACGCCGTACCACCTTGCGCATGGGCACGCCCATCATCAATAAAACATGAGAGGCCAACATTAAGCTACCCTCGATGAGCTCTGGAATCACTTCAGTGGCACCAGCACTTTGTAGTTTTTCTAAATCTGCATCATCGCGCGTACGAACCAATGCGGTCATGCCAGGCTTTAAACCCTCGACCAAGCGCAGGATCTTTAAGCTAGCCGGCGTATCTGCAAACGATATGACTAGTGCTTTTGCACGAGATAAGCCCGCTGCTACGAGGACGTTCTCACGTGTTGCATCCCCATACACCACATGACTCCCCCCCGCTACAGCATCTGCGATCCGGTCTGGATCTAAATCTAGCGCTAGATAGGAAATGTTCTCTTGGTCGAGCATTTTGGCAAGCGCCTGACCCGAACGACCAAAACCACAAATAATGACGTGATCTTTATTGCGAACACTTTTTGTTGCCACCTTAGTTAAAGCAAGCGACTGTAATAGCCATTCATTACTTGCAAAGCGCAGTGCAATCTGATCGCTGTACTGAATTAAGAATGGGGCGATTAGCATGGATAGCAACATAGCTGCGAGCACGGCTTGACTAAAGGCAGGATCAATCATGTGTAAGCCGTCAATTTGATTCAGCAGTACAAAGCCAAACTCACCCGCTTGTGCCAAACACAAACCTGTCCGAATGGAAATGCCCGAACTTGAACCAAATCCACGTGCGAGGATGGCAATTAAGCCGAACTTAAATACCAAGGGCAAAACAAATAACAGTAAAACAAGAATCCATTGCTCATAGATAACTACTGGATCAAGCAACATGCCAATCGTAATAAAAAACAGGCCCAGCAATACATCTCGAAATGGCTTGATATCGTCTTCAACCTCATGACGATAGGGCGTCTCCGATATCAGCATCCCTGCCAAAAAAGCCCCCAGCGCCATGGATAAACCAAAATGCTCCGTCAGTGCTGACATGCCCAATACAATTAATAGCAAATTGAGCATGAATAGTTCTTGCGAGCGATACCCCGCTACAAACTTAAACCAACGACTCATGACGTTTTGGCCGATATAAAAAATCAATACTAAAGCCAGCGAAATTTTGACTAATGCGATTGAAATATCTGTAATGAGATCTTTACCGCTTTGTGCAAGCGAGGGAATCAAAATTAACAGAAAGACTACTGCAAGATCCTGAAATAAAAGAATACCGACTACATTGCGACCCTGCTCTGTTTCGAGCTCCATCCTGTCTGACAAAATTTTGGTGACAATAGCGGTCGATGACATCGATAAGGCGCCCCCTAATGCAAGCGCTGCCTGCCACGACATGGGGTAAATCCAGGCAATCATCAAGCCAATCGGTATTGTTAAAACGATTGTCAAAATAACCTGGCTAGCGCCTAGACCAAAAACGATCTTACGCATCGAGCGTAATTTATGAATATTGAATTCAAGGCCAATTGAAAACATCAAAAAGACCACCCCGAACTCGGCAAGATACTTCACGGTTTCTGAATCAGAAGCCAGGCCTAAAGCATGAGGCCCAATTAAAACGCCGGCAGCCAGATAGCCCAAAATGGGGGGCAAGCCAAAATAGCGGAAAATGAGGACTCCCGCCACACCAGAGGCTAATAAAAATAGGGTTAGTTGAAGAACGCTCGGCATATACTTACTCCATGATAGCTAAGAACCCACGTGCGCTTGAGTTGGCGTGCGATACCCTCGATATCGAAGCGGATGCTTTGCGCAAAATGCGAGACAGGCTTGCAAAAACTGGTCAAGATGCCCTTGTTTTATCGGTCACCCTCCTAGAGCAATGTCGTGGTCGCATCGTAGTTTCAGGAATCGGTAAATCGGGTCACATCGCCCGAAAAATTGCTGCGACCTTTGCATCCACAGGCTCACCGGCCTTCTTTGTCCACCCCGCTGAGGCTAGTCATGGTGATTTGGGCATGGTAACGCGGGATGATGTCTTTGTTGCCATCTCCAACTCTGGTGAGACTGAGGAGTTACTCACGATTGTTCCTATCATCAAGCGAACCGGAGCCAAGCTGATTGCCCTAACTGGTGATCCAAGCTCATCCCTTGCAAAATTAGCCGATGCCCATTTAGATGTTAGTGTCGACAAAGAGGCGTGTCCCTTAAATATGGCACCTACAACTAGCACGACTGCTGCACTTGCCATGGGTGATGCCCTCGCAGTGGCTCTCCTCGATGCGCGAGGTTTTAATGCCCAAGACTTTTTACGATCGCATCCCGGCGGGCGCCTGGGGCGTAAATTACTCATTCATGTATCAGAGGTCATGCGTGATTTTGCAAATACTCCCAAAGTTTTTGAGGGTAGCTCATTTCAGGAGGCTTTAGCAGAAATGAGTCGCCATAAGATGGGTTTAGTTGTGATCGTGAATGCAAACAATCAAGTGCTTGGTATCTTGACTGACGGTGATTTGCGACGCTTGCTCGAAAAGGGTGAAGATACAAAAACTATTCGTCTTGTACAGATCGTGACCGCAAACCCCAGAACTATTCCGCCTGATCTCATTGCTGAAGAAGCCATTGAGATGATGGAGCACCATCGAATTAATCATCTTATCGTTGCAGATGCCAACAAAACCCTCTTGGGTGCTTTAAATCTTCATGACTTATTTGCTGCGAAGGTGATCTAAAGATGTCGGTTGCCTTCAATGCCCATATCACCAATCCTATAAAAGCGCACCCGCAAGCTCTCGAGCGGGCTAGCACAATAAAGATGTTGGTACTAGATGTTGATGGAGTGCTCACGAATGGTCAGGTCTTTTTTGGGCCCGATGGTAAAGAGATGCTCAAAGGCTTTGATATACAGGATGGCTATGGGATTCAGTTGCTACAAAGTGCTGGCATACCGTGTGCTGTGATTACTGGGCGCCACTCAAAAATGGTACTAGCGCGCTGTGATGAGCTCAACATCAAACATGTATTCACGGGCGTAAAAGACAAAAACGCAGTATTAGATGAGCTATTAAAGCGAGTTGCTTTAAAAGCAAGTGACCTTGCGGTTATGGGTGATGACTGGCCTGATTTAGCAATCCTCATGCGTGCTGGTTTTCGAATTGCTCCAGCACAAGCCCATCTGGAAGTTTGTCAGATTGCACACTATATTACCGATGCCAAAGGTGGCTATGGTGCTGTTCGCGAAGCATGCGATGTGATCTTAAAGGCGCGCGGCCAATATGACCAGCTACTGATCTCTGCAAAAGGTCAGTCAGGAACATCATGAAATTCACTAGCAGGCAGATCTATCAGATTACAGTGCGAGGGCTGTTGCGTACTCTCCCCTTTTTACTGATGGGCTCTCTTACTTTAGCAACCTTTTGGTTGGTTAAGAGAAGTTCTCCACCAGAGGCATTGCTTTTGGCACGAGTTCCTCAACATGTACCTGACTACATCCTAAAGAATGCCTCACTATCTAACCTAAATGAACTTGGGCAAACCAAATATCGAATTCTTGGTAAAAAACTTACCCACTATGAAGATGATGCGTCGATGGATCTAGAGCTTCCCCGAATGCGTGCTTTTCAGGCTCAAGGCTCCGCTCCGGTCACTGTGAAAGCCGATCGTGGTCACATAGACGGAGATCTAACTATCTTGGATCTATTTGGTAATGGAGAAATATTCCGACCCGCTCAAGAGGCTACTGGCGATCTAAAAGCTTCGCCCCGATTACTGGCCCGCTCCAGCTTTTTTCAGGCCCTCATCAATGAGGATATTGTGCGCACTGATAAACCCTTAGAGCTTCAACAAGGCATGTCGATCATGAACTCGACAGGTGGTGGCACATTTAATAACGTACAACAAAGTGTGACACTAACTGGTCAGGTTCGCGGCCGTATTGAGCCCTCCGAACAACGAGGACGAAATTGAACCCCGCCCTTCGTATCTTGATGCTCTTATTGCCACTTTGGGTAGGTAGCGCCCTGGCCAATAAAGCAGATCAAGATAAGCCCCTTGTTATCAATGCGGATAAAGTAGATGTCGATGATGTCAAGCAAAGCTATCAACTTAATGGCGATGTTTTGCTAATCAAAGGTTCTATGATCGCAAAAGGTGATAAAGGAAGTATTCTGGTTGATCCCCAAGGTTATCAGAATATTGATCTCAAGGGAAAGTTAGAGTCCCCTGCTACGATGCGTCAGCGTCGCGAGGGCCTGGCCGATGAGTTTATGCAAGGAATTGGTCGAGATGTCTTTTATGATGACAAGAAAGAACAGGTTATTTTGACTGGTAATGCCACTATTAAACGCCTTCTCAATATGCAAATGCTCGATCAATTACAGGGTTGGCAAATTGAATATGAAGACATTAAAGAGAGCTACAAAGTAAGGCCTCAGAAAGTGGATACGAAGGCACAACCGCAATCTCGTGCGATCCTAGCCCCCCGCAAGAAGGTCGTACTTAATTAATATGATTTCACCAAAACCGTCTACTTTACTGGCCGAAGGCTTGCAAAAACGCTATGGCTCTCGAACCGTAGTGCGCGATGTCAGCATTGAAGTTAAAAGTGGTGAAGTAGTTGGTTTGCTAGGGCCCAATGGGGCAGGCAAGACCACATCTTTTTATATGATTGTTGGTTTGGTTCCTCTTGATGGTGGCAGTATTCTGTTAGATGGGGAAAAGATTAGTGGCCTGCCGATTCATCGGCGCGCTCGACTGGGCCTCTCCTATCTTCCACAAGAAGCGTCTGTATTTCGGAAACTAAATGTTGCCGAAAATATTCAGGCCGTTCTTGAATTGCAGGAGATTGATGGAAGACCGCTTAATAAAAAACAAATCCAAGAGCGCTTAGACGAGCTCTTAGGTGAACTACAGATTACACATTTACGCAATAACCCGGCGCTTTCCCTCTCCGGTGGAGAGCGCCGCAGAGTTGAAATTGCTCGCGCCCTAGCTTCGCATCCCAAATTTATCTTACTGGATGAGCCATTTGCCGGCGTTGACCCAATTGCAGTTGGTGAAATTCAACGTATTGTACGTTTCTTACGGGACCGCCAAATCGGGGTCCTGATTACCGATCACAACGTTCGTGAGACGCTCGGCATTTGTGACCACGCCTACATCATTAGCGAAGGTAGCGTGCTAGCAGAAGGTAAGGCGGATGAAATTATCCAAAATGATGCGGTAAGAAGAGTTTATTTAGGTGAAAACTTCCGCATGTAATCGTTTTGGCATTGAATCAACCAGCCGAAAAGACTAAACCTAGATTGGTGCATTGCGTCAGACTGAAGTAATTTTTTCAGTGAGATAGCTCTTTATATTCTAAAAACCATACTGGGATTGGCTCAGTGGTTTATGGTTGATCAAAAAACTTCCTTAATGAAGGGGGTATTGATTTTTCCCTATTGGTTTTATAAGAAATCGCTGATACCCTAGAGTTGCATGAAACCTCAGTATCTCGTGTAAGCAATCAAATTTCTAAGTTTTCTAAAGAGTCCAGGGTGAGTGTTAACACGAAGCGCTGTAGCGAAGTATCGGGAGTTGCTACGCATCCCCACCATGCATTTGCGTAGACCTTAATCATGGAGGTTTGTCATGCATTTAAGAATTAATAGCCGTCATCTTGAAGTTACTCCAGCAATCCGCACACATTTAGAATTCCGTCTTGAGCGCATTCGTAAGCATTTTGATCATGTGATCGATGCATCTGCATTTCTGATGGTGGATAAGGCCAAAGAGAAGAGCCTGCGCCAGACCGCTGAACTTACTCTGCACCTAAAAGGCAAGGAACTCTTTGCCCAGGCTCACCATGAGGACCTGTACCACGCAGTGGATGCGGTGATTGATAAACTAGACCGACAATTGGTCAAGCACAAAGAAATTATCCAAGATCACCACCATGATAAAAATAAGGTGCAAAGTATTTCTCAATAGAGACCTATAATCTAAGGTCATGAGCGTACTCACTGACCTTTTTACTGCTGATGGCATTAATCTCAATGGTTTGGCTAAATCCAAAGTCGAAGCCTTTGAGATTGCTAGTCAGTACTTTGCCAAAAAACTCGATATCCCCGCTGAAACCGTATTAGGATTTCTGGAAGCTCGGGAAGCATTAGGAAGCACCGGTTTAGGTGAGGGTGTCGCAATTCCCCATGGTCGCATTAAGGGGCTTAAACAGCCGGCTGCTGCCTTCTTTCGCTTAAGTAGTCCCATTGAGTTCAATGCCCCCGACGGTCAAGCTGTCTCTTTAATCATTTTTTTATTGGTTCCAGAAAAAGCAACTCAAGAACATCTTGAAATTCTCTCAGCGATTGCTCAGTTGCTTTCAGATGCACAAGTTCGCGAACAATTACTCACAGAGCCAGATCCACAAAAAGTCCAACAACTCATTTGCCATTGGGAGGCATAAAAATTGAGTCAACAGCTTTTACTCGAAGGGATAACAGCACAACAAATCTTTGATGACAATATAGCTGACTTAAAACTGTCTTGGATTAGTGGGCTTGAAGGTGCAGATCGCACATTTGATTCACAGGCTGTCAAAGCTGCGGCGGCCTCTTCTGATCTGGTGGGCCACTTAAATATGATTCATCCCAGCCGAATTCAAATCTTCGGGCTCCAGGAAGTGGATTACCACGCCAAACTTTCAAGCAGTGAGCGACAAGCACAAATGAGCTCACTAATTACTAGCAATCCTCCATGCATCATCGTTGCCGATGGCTGTAAACCGGATGAAGAGTTACAGCTGTATTGTCAACGGTCATCGACCCCTTTATTCTCAACGAGCACTTCGGCAGCAGAGGTGATTGACCATCTTCGGTTTTATCTAACCAAGATCGGGGCTCCGTGCAGCACCATGCATGGTGTGTTTATGGATATATTAGGTCTTGGAGTTTTAATTACTGGTGAATCTGGTCTTGGTAAAAGTGAGCTAGGTCTAGAGTTAATTTCTAGAGGTCATGGCTTGGTGGCAGATGATGCCGTCGATTTCACACGCCTCGGACCAGACTATATTGAAGGCCGTTGCCCAGAAATTCTGCGTGATCTTTTGGAGGTTCGTGGCTTGGGTCTATTGGATATTCGGACGATATTTGGTGAAACGGCTGTTCGGCGAAAACTTAAGTTGCGCCTTATTGTTCAGCTTGTTCGTCGTAATGATGGTGAATTTGAACGACTGCCGATTGAATCACAATTCATTAATGTGCTTGATGTTCCAATTCGTACTGTAAAGATTCAGGTGGCAGCTGGACGAAATCTGGCCGTACTGGTTGAGGCAGCTGTCCGCAACACCATACTTCAACTTCGTGGCATTGATACTCTAAAAGATTTCATTGAGCGTCAACGTAATCAAATGAGCTTGGATAGCGAAAATAATAAGAACCAGGGTCGTTTACTCTAAGATGCGAATCCAACTGATTACCGGCATTTCTGGTTCAGGTAAATCTGTTGCCCTACGAGCCTATGAGGATGCAGGTTATGACTGTATTGATAATCTTCCCGTTTCCCTCATCGAACAATTGGTCGCAACATTAGAATCGGAAAATTGCAAGCAAATTGCAATTGCCATTGATGCACGTCGCGGTGAATCTATTTCACAAGTACCAGCCCTCTTGCAAAAATTACGCGCACATCATGAGGTTAATATCCTTTTCTTAAATGCAGATACCAATACATTGGTACAACGTTTTTCTGAAACGCGTCGCCGCCACCCGCTCTCGAATCCAAATGAATCCACTACCTTGATTGATGTGATCGAGCAAGAGCGAACATTACTTGCCCCATTAGCCGACCAGGCCCAACAGATTGATACTGGTCATATTCCTGCGCACACCTTACGCAGCTGGATTTCCGATCATCTGAAAGAGAAGCCAATAGGTCTTGCAGTCATTTTTGAATCCTTTGCCTTTAAAAAAGGGGTGCCTAGCGAAGCCGATATTGTGTTTGATCTGCGTTGCCTACCGAATCCCCACTATGAACCACTGTTACGCGATCTCAGTGGAAAAGATGCGCCTGTTGCTGAGTATCTCAGCCGGTTCCCAGAAGTTACACAAATGATGGAGGACATTAAATCCTATTTAGAAAAGTGGTTACCGCGCTATTTACATGATGGGCGAAGTTATTTAACTGTTGCCATTGGGTGTACCGGCGGTCAACACCGATCAGTGTATTTGGTTCAACAACTCAAAAAGTATTTTTCTGAAAATCAGATGTTTAACGATATTTATTATCTAGAGCGTCATCGCGAGCTGGATTCTAAAAAAACACGGATTGGCTGAGGTAAGCCAATTTCGACTATGTTTGCTCGTTTAATCCAGATCAGATTAGGATGGCTTATTGTCCATTTTCGTTTTAAGGATACAAGGTAGGGATACATCTGCAAACGACGATGGCTAAATACATGCTGAATTACTGAACTGGTCTGTACTGACATAATTTGCTTGAAGTCAATATCAAGGGCTTTGTCGCCCAGCAGTGTTTTACTTAGTATTTTTCGAGCATTGCGCACAGTCATTAAGGCGATATCTTTGCTTTGCGGCTCCCATGGTAATTCGATTAAGGAATATAAGCCGCCCCAAATCGCTTTTGGCGCTCTTCGTTCCAGCAAAATAAATTCTCCGCTCTGTATTAAAAAGATAGAGGTCTGAAAGCTTGGAGAAGCAGACTTTTTTTTCTTTGCTGGAATCTTATCTACGCGATTAGTTTGGTAAGCAAGGCAGTTATTCATCATGGGGCATCGCGCCTCATCACTAATACACCTTGCTTGCTTTGAAGTGCACCATGTGGCCCCAAAGTCCATCAATGCCTGTGTATAGATTGGCATTTTTATTGATGCTTTTGGTAATTGTGCTTGCGCCCTTACCCAAAGTTGCTTAATTGTTTCTCGATCTTGAAGATCACCCTCTATTCCATGAAAACGACTAAGAACCCGCTTAACATTCGCATCCAAGATCGGGGCATGGACATCATAGGCGAATGCTGCGATCGCTCCAGCAGTTGATCGCCCAATACCAGGTAAGCTTTCAAGCGCATCGAGATCCCGAGGAAATTTTCCTGAATGCTCACTCATAATTTTTTGAGCACAACGATGAAGATTGCGCGCTCGTGAGTAGTAGCCTAAACCACTCCATAAGGCCATCACATCATCGATTGGTGCGTTGGCTAAGGAGCTCAAGGTTGGAAAGCGCTTCATAAAAAGTAGATAACGCTCACTGACTGTGCTTACTTGAGTTTGTTGCAACATGATTTCTGAAACCCATATCGCATACGGGTCGCGCTTGTTCTGCCAAGGCATGCCAACTCGCCCATGCTTTGCGTGCCAAGAAATTAATGCGTTTGCAAAGACAAATGCCATCGATTAACGCTTTTGACAGACTGGGCAAAAATATGTGGAGCGTTGCCCTTGCACAATTTGCTGTATCGGTGTTTTGCACACACGACAGGGTTCGCCTGCTCGGTCATAGACTTTAGTTTGCATCATGAAATAGCCTGGCTCTCCGTGTGCATCCACAAAATCACGCAAGCTACTTCCACCCGCTTTAATCGCTTTACTTAAAACATTTCGAACAGAATCAGCTAGACGAGCGCATTGGATTTTCGTTAACTTCCCAGCCGGGAGTCGCGGATGAATGCCCGCTTCAAATAATGATTCAGAGCAATAAATATTCCCGACGCCCACAACTGCCTGACCAGCTAAGAGAAAAGATTTTATGGCGACGGTTCGTTTTCGAGAGAATTGATACAGGCGGATAGCCCCCAATTCACCCGCAAACTCTGAAGCAAGGGGTTCTGGTCCTAATTTCTTTATTAATGGGTGTTCCTCTAAAGGCCCCTTTGAAAAAGGATGCCACAGGACAGCGCCAAACTTACGGGGATCATGAAGCCGCAGTCCAATGCGACCAAAGTGGATTAAGACGCGGTCATGCGGTTTAAGAGGATCGGTCATTGGTAAGACTCGCAATACCCCAGTCATTCCCAGATGGATCAATAAATAGCCAGAATCCATCTTGAGCAATAGATACTTTCCTCTTCGCTCAATCGTATCTAAACGTTGTCCAATTAATACCTTTGGCAATGATTTAGGGACTGGCCAACGCAAACGACCATCCACAATCTTTACCCCGGTTACCGACCGCCCCTCAATATGGGCTTGGATTCCTAAACGAGTGACTTCTACCTCTGGCAGTTCTGGCATAAATGAATTGTAGTTTCGGGGATTAGAATGTGCTTATGTACCTCAATTTCATGCAAAAACAAGCAAACAGGCTTGGTTTATTCTGCCTTTTTATGCTGTTGTTTGCCTTCTTGAGTAGTCAGCATGCGTATGCCCAAAAGCCACCCAAGGGCGCGACTAGTGAACAAGTATTTGAGATATTGGCCTCAGAAATCGCCCTGCAACGCGGCGAGGCTGGCTTGGCTTACCAAACCTATTTAAGCCTTGCTCGACAAACCGGTGAGGCAGATCTGGCGCAACGAGCAATGGAAATTGCGATTGCAGCCAATGCTCCTGATTTGGCACTAGCGGCTGCTCAAACCTGGGATGAGCTTTCTAAACCATCCCAAACTAGACCTAAAGAGGTCTTAGTAACCCTATTGATGCTCAATCAACGTTGGTCAGAGTCTGTAAAGCCTGCGGTGGCTCTTCTCAATCAACAGCCCTTGAGTGAGCGCGAGAAAACACTCAAGCAGTGGCAAGGCTTAATTGGTAGAGCCATGGACGAGAGCGCCGCGATGCTGGCCTATTACAAGATTATTTCAGCCTTAGTCCCACTGCCCAGTAGCCCCGATGTTTTGTATAGCTATGCATTAGCTGCCGAGAAAGCTGGTCAGTTTGAGGTCATGGAAAAAACCTTACGGATCATTCTCAAAAAAGATCCTAATAATGTTAATTCTTTAAATGCCCTCGGTTACTCCTTGGCCGATCGCAACATAAAACTCACTGAAGCCTATGACCTCATCTTGAAGGCTCACAAACTTTCTCCCGACGATGCTTTCATTCTTGATAGCTTGGGATGGGTCAACTTTCGTTTGGGTAAAACATCGCTCGCCCTAACGCAACTTCAAGATGCATTTCGCATGAAGCCTGAGGCAGATATCGCCGCTCACCTTGGTGAAGTGTTGTGGGTCTTAGGTCGACCCCTGGAAGCAGAGGCAGCTTGGCGCCAAGGAGAACTAATTGATGCAAATAATGCAACCCTCAAAGAGACTATAAGACGCCTCAAGCCAGACTGGATTATGTCCCTGGACAAATTAGCCAGTCAATGGGACGGACGCTTTGCTGTGAAGATGAATGATCGCCCCACCAACAATACACAAGGTGGAAGCGGTAGCTTTACGCTCAGCAAAACCGGTTTTAGCGATACCCTTGAGATCCGAAGCCCTATGGGTGGAGCGATTGCCAAGATTGTGATTAATCCAGGGGAAGCCATTTTAGAGCGCGATGGGAAAAAGGTAATGGCAATTGATGCTGATACCCTCATTCAAAATACGCTTGGACTGCCCTTGCCTGCCCGCGGTTTATCGAATTGGCTCAATGGTCAAGTTCGTCCCGGTAGTGCGGCTCGATTGGTGCGCGACGAACGCGGTCAAGTGAAAAATATTACCCAAGATGGCTGGGATCTAGCCTACAAGTGGAGTGATGCTCAAAAAATTGAGCGTCTTAATATGACTCGTAACACGAATACCGGCACTATCGATGTACGTTTGATATTTGATCAAGTGAATGACTAAAAAAATTGAGCTGTACGCTCCAGCCAAAATTAATTTATTTCTTCATATCATTGGCCAGCGAGACGACGGCTACCATCAGTTGCAATCTGTATTTCAGCTCATCGACTGGTATGACACTGTGTCTCTTGAGCTTATTGAAGCCGATGAAATTGTTAGGCCAGTTGGGGCAGATGGGGTTAATGCAGAAAACGATTTAGTTGTTCGTGCGGCGCGTATATTAAAAAAGTATGCATCTTACCCATATGGCGTAAAGATTCATCTAGAAAAAAACATTCCCATGGGTGCTGGTTTAGGTGGCGGCTCGTCTGACGCCGCATCAGTATTGATTGGTTTAAATCATCTCTGGGGCTTAGGCCTTCGTCAATCCGAGCTTACTCATCTAGGCTTGCAATTGGGTGCTGATATCCCTTTCTTTTTATTTGGACAAAACGCATTTGTTGAGGGCATTGGTGAGCAATTAAAAAGGCTTGATCTACCCGAGGAACAATTTTTAGTGATTTTCCCAGGGCAATCGGTTGCCACCAAAGACGTTTTCCAAGATGACACATTGACCCGCAATCATGCTCCGATTACAATTTCAGACTTTCTTGCTAGCTCCTGGAAGGATCCCAAATTTGGGAACGATCTTCAACCAGTGGCAAGCAAGATCTGCCCTGAAGTAAACCGAGCATTAGATTGGATCGCACAACAAGCTCCGGATTCTGTAAAACGAATGACGGGATCGGGTAGCTGTGTGTTTGCCGCTATCCCAAAAACGATTAGCGCACCTGAGGTCGATCGCATGCTGCAAAAACTTCCTTCTGGGTGGGTAGGTCGGCTTGTTCGGGGATTAAAACAAAATCCCGCTTACAATTCGGTTTAATCAGTATGACGCTACAGGGGAGTCGCCAAGTTGGTCAAGGCACCGGATTTTGATTCCGGCATGCGAGGGTTCGAGTCCTTCCTCCCCTGCCATCGTTATGATTGATAACTAACATTTAGCCAAGACCATGACCTCTGACGCGCTCACTATTTTTACTGGCAACGCCAATCCCGCCTTAGCCGAGGCAGTAGCCAAACAAATGAAGTTGCAGCTTGGCAAAGCCTTTGTAGGGCGCTTTTCAGATGGCGAGATTCAGGTTGAAATTCAAGAGAATGTGCGTGGCAAGAACGTTGTTGTAATCCAGTCAACCTGCGTTCCTACAAACGACAATCTGATGGAGCTAATGATCATGATTGATGCCCTGAAACGGGCCTCAGCAAACCGTATAACAGCCGTTATTCCCTATTTTGGCTATGCCAGACAGGATCGGAGGCCTCGATCGGCCCGCGTTGCTATATCGGCCCGCATTGTGGCCAATATGCTGCAATCTGTTGCTGGGGTTGAAAGGGTTCTAACCATGGATTTACATGCTGATCAGATCCAAGGGTTTTTCGATATCCCTGTAGACAATATTTATGCCTCACCGGTTCTTTTAGGAGATTTGCGGGCTAAGAATCAGGCTGATTTGACCGTGGTATCTCCCGATATTGGGGGGGTTGTACGAGCCCGCGCCTTTGCTAAACAGCTAAGCTGCGATTTGGCCATTATTGACAAGCGCCGCCCAAAGCCAAATGTTTCTGAGGTAATGCATTTAATCGGTGAGGTCGAAAACCGTCATTGCGTCATCATGGACGACATTATTGATACCGGGGGAACCCTGTGCAAGGCTGCCGAGGTCTTGAAAGAACGGGGCGCTAAGAGCGTAACCGCCTATTGCACTCACCCTGTCTTATCCGGTGGCGCTGCCGCCAGAATCGCTAAATCTGAAATTGATGAGTTAGTGGTCACTGACACCATTCCACTCAATTCAGATGCATTAGCAGTCAATAAAATCAGGCAGTTAAGTATTGCCCCCCTTCTGGCAGAAACCATTTCCCGCATCACAAAAGGTGACTCTGTGATGTCGCTTTTTGCTGACTAAGCTCTCTGTAGAGGGTCTTTTAGAGGTTTTTTAGCCCTTTCGGGCTATAATTTGAGGCTTTCCGTTTGGTCGCGAACGGAAATTTAACCTTCTTAGGAGTCATCATGAAAGTAGTTGCATTTGAAAGAAGCGTACAGGGCACTGGTGCGAGCCGCCGCCTGCGCAATTCTGGGAAAACCCCCGGAATTATCTATGGCGGAAAGCAAGAATCTCCCTGCGCAATCGAGTTGGACCATAACGCCCTATTTCACGCTTTGCGTAAAGAGGCCTTCCATTCCTCCATTCTGGACATCGAACTCAACGGTAAGGCACAAAAGGCCTTATTGCGTGACTATCAGATGCATCCCTTCAAGCCTCTCGTATTACACGTCGATTTCCAACGTGTTTCTGCGACAGAAAAAATTCATATGCGCGTTCCGTTGCACTTTAAAGGCGCAGAGGAATCTGAAGCTGTTAAGTTTGGTGGTGCGGTAGTTAGCCATATTGCCAATGAATTAGAAATTACGTGTTTACCGGCTGACCTGCCCGAGTTCTTGGAGGTTGACCTTAGCAAGATTGCTGTTGGTCAATCGATCCATGCAAAAGAGGTATCTTTGCCAAAAGGCGTTGCACTAGTCTTGCATATTGAACAAGAAAATCCTGTTATTGCAAATGCCCGTATCCCAACCGTTAAGGCCGAACCAGAGCCAAGCGCAGCACCTACAGCACCTGTGGCTGATGCCGCTGCTGGAGATAAGGAAGCAAAAGATAAAGAAGCAAAGAGCTAATCTCTCTTATTCTGATGTCTTGAAGAACCCGCCCTGTGCGGGTTTTTTTATTGGTCAATCCGACTCGTTTATAGTTTGATGATTGCTATAAATAATGATCTGCATTCTCATATGATTCGCCTAATCGTTGGTCTTGGTAACCCTGGTGCAAAGCACGAATCGGATCGTCATAATGCCGGATTTTGGTTTATTGATCGCTTAGCGAGTCAACACAAACAGCTCCTTCAGCCTGAAAAACGCTTTCTTGGCAAAGCAGCAAAGATTCGGGTGGAAGGGCAGGATATTCACTTATTAACACCCGATACCTATATGAACTTAAGCGGGGAATCGGTTGGGCCGCTGTGTCGCTTTCATAAAATTACACCCCAAGAGGTCTTGGTTGTTCATGACGAGCTCGATCTAAAACCTGGTATGGCTCGGCTCAAACAGGGTGGTGGCAATGGTGGTCATAATGGTCTCAAAGATATTCAGTCCCATTTATCAAGCCCACAATTTTGGCGCCTACGCTTTGGGATCGGCCATCCCCGTGATCTTCCTGGCGATAAAGCAAAGATGGATGTGGCTGATTATGTATTAAAGAAGCCTAGCAGCGAGGAACAAAGTAAGATTGATCAAGCAATCGATAAAGCCTTAAGAACACTTCCTTTATTTATAAAAGGTGATGTTCAAAATGCGATGCAGGCTATCCACGGGCCCGACTAATTAAACCGCGGCCTTTTTAATCTTGGTCAGCGTGTGATATTTACTCATTAGCTGTTCTTGAGTTTCTGAATAATTTGGATTTAATGGAATGCAGTCTACTGGGCAGACCTGACGACATTGGGGTACATCGAAATGCCCAACACACTCGGTGCATTTATTTGGATCAATCTCATAGATTTCAAGGCCCATGTAAATGGCATCGTTGGGACACTCTGGCTCACAGACATCGCAATTAATGCACTCATCTGTAATCATTAAAGCCATGGTTTAAACCTTTAGTGTACGAACCAAACCAGAATAGCTTATTTTGTCTTGGTTTGTGCGTTCTTTTGATGTAACCATTTTTCTACTGAGGGAAACACAAATTTACTGACGTCACCGCCCATTAATGCAATCTCACGCACAAATGTTCCTGAAATAAATTGGTACTGATCCGATGGCGTTAAGAACAAGGTTTCTACATCGGGTAACAAGTATCGGTTCATTCCTGCCATCTGAAACTCATACTCAAAATCAGAAACTGCACGTAAGCCCCGCACAATCACGCGCGCATTGTGCTCTCTTGCAAAATCTTTCAGCAGTCCGCAGAACCCAGCAATTTCTACATTGGGATAGTGCCCCAATACCTCTTTTGCAATTTCAATACGCTCTTCTAAGGTAAAAATCGGCTTTTTACTTCGACTATCAGCAACACCGACAATAAGCTTCGTAAAAATACTAGAAGCGCGACGCACGAGATCTTCGTGTCCACGAGTGAACGGGTCAAAAGTTCCTGGGTAAACGGCAATGGTCATAAGACACCCTTAATAATCTGAATATATAAGAGTTTAGCCCGAAGTGCGCCTGAATAATGCTGCTTTTGTTTGTGTTGTCTGCATTTGTCTTGAACAGGCCCAATTAGGCATTAACAACTCTAACTCTAAAAGATCTTGAGTAGTCGGACATTCAATATAAATTCCGCCCCCAGAGTGGTCATCACAAATACGGGCAGCTTCCACGACTGCCTGCTTTAAGAGCGCAGGCTGGTTAAAGGGTGGGTCAAGAAAAATCAAATGATAGGCTGCGGTGTTCGCTTGGCCCATATGGATAATCCCATCTCCCTGCATGACCTTTAAATTTCCTTGAATTGGGGAAGATAACAAAAGCTGATATTGGGATTGCAGCTGCGCAACGATCTTTTTATCTTTTTCGATTAAAACGACTTCTTTTGCATCGCGTGACGCTGACTCAAAACCAAGAGCACCTGATCCAGCAAAAGCATCAAGAACTTTAAGGCCACTTAGGTCTTGACCTAACCAGTTAAAAAGAGTTTCTCGGACACGATCAGAGCTAGGGCGCAAACCCTCTTGAGATAAGACTGAAATTTGTCGACTACGCCAGACCCCACCAATAATACGAATCCGATTGGGATGGCCCGACAATTACTGCGCCCCTCCAACCAGAATGCTAATCATGCGCCCCATATCTAAATGGCGCTGAAACGCTGCACGTACATCTTCTTTTTTTACTGCAGCCACTTGCTGAGTCCAAACATCCAAAGTATTAAGTGGCAATTGATTCCAAGTAATGGCAGACAAGTTATCCAATAATTTACGATTACTATCTAAACGTAGTGGAAATCCATTCATTAAATTTGACTTGGCCGCTGCCAACTCTGAATCACTAGGCCCCTCTTTAATAAAGCGAGCGATTGTTTCTTGTAAAACTACTAGGGCTTGATTGGCTTGATCGTTGCGCGTCTGCAAGCCCGCCTCAAAACTACCAGTTTCACGACCAGGCTGAAAATAGCTAAACACACTATAGGCATAACCTCGCTTATCACGAACCTCTCCAACCAATCTAGAGACAAAGCCACCACCCCCTAATACATAATTACCAACCAGGAGTGGAAAATAGTCAGGATTACTCCGCGTAATAGAACTCATTCCTAATGCAATATGAGTTTGCTGCGTCTGAAACGGGATACGAATTAGTCGATCGGCCTCAGGCGCAAGCGGTGAAGGAATAAAAGGGGGTAATGCTGGGATTGCTGGGCTCTGCTGTGGGAGCTGAGCGATTAATTTCTCAGCCACTTGTTTAGCTGTTTTTACATCTAAATCACCCACCATATTGATAATCATGCGATCTTGTCGATAGAAATTTCGATGGAATCGTTTTAGATCATCTGCGTCAATGGAAGCAATCGATAGCAAGCTGGGTGACTCCGCTAAGGGATAATCCCGGAATAACTCCTTACGAAAGCGCTTTTGCATTACTACTTCAGGCTTTGTATCCCCTTCTGCAATTGCCGAGGAAATCCGTTGTTTCTCCCGAGCAACAATCTGTACATCAAAAATTGGTTTTGAGATAGCAGCACTTAATAAATCAAGAACAGGATTAAATACATCTGGCTTACTCAAAGACCTGGCTCGCACAATAGTGCGCTCGCCACTTGCGGATGCGCTAATGCTTGCTCCTAGATCAGCAATAGCATCAGCTTGCATTGCCTCATTTAAAAGGCTGCCGTTCCATTCAATTCCTCGGGTTAATAGAGCTGCGGTTAAGCCTGCTAGGCCACTTTTTCCCTTTGGGTCGTAACGACTACCAGCGTCGACACTAATCTCAATATCAATCATTGGAATTGTGGTGGCCTGAACTAAATAAGCTTTACTGCCATTACTTAATGCGATCTCTTGAATGGGTAAGACGGCATATGCCTTACCCCATATACCGCACCCCAGTGCGATAAAAATAAGGAGGTAACGCTTAATATAAATCTGAACGATATGCATCATATTTTCTCAATGCCGCAAATTGCTAGGAAGGGAGGGAATAGGTTTCGGATTTGCCGATACGGTTCTTGCTTGTGGTTCTAGGGTGACAATCGTTAGACCGTCAACAATGAAATATCGCTTAACCGCTGCCTTGATTTGCTCTGACTGGATTTGCTGAATGCGCTCAATGATTCGATCCAAATCTTTCCATGAGACGTGGGCAATCTCAGCACTACCAATTTCCATTGCTTGAGCAAAAATAGAGTCACGCTTATAGATTTGAGAGGCTAAAAGTTGAGCCTTAATCCTTTTTAGCTCTGCCTCTGTGATCCCATTCATGGCAATCTCTTGTATAGTTTGTAAGATACCTTTTTCCAGATCAGAAACTGACTGTTCTTTAGCCACAGTTGCACTAATCATAAAAAGCTCTGGTCCGCGGCTAATGAGGTCGTAACTAGCACCCGCATTATTTGCCAGACGCTTACTACGAACTAACTCTCGATTGAGTCGGGAGTTATCATGGCCACTGAGTGCTGCAGACAAGACCTCAAGCGCATAGGGATCTGCATCATCCATTTTCTTTGGGTCTAATTTAGGAACTTTCCACCCCATCATTATTTGTGGGCTATCGGCCAGCGCTTTGAGATTAGCGCGTTTTTCTCCTTTTTGTTCGGGCTCTACTTGAGGCTTACGTTCTGGTAATTGCTTTGCAGAAATCGGTCCATAGTATTTTTCTACAAGCGCTCTCACCTCTAAGGGTTTCACATCACCCACGACCACAACAATTGCATTATTGGGGGCATACCAATCCCGATACCACTCCCTCGCATCATTGGGCTTCATGTTTTGTAAATCGTTCATCCAGCCAATAATGGGATGGCGATACGGAGAGCTTGTAAAGGCGGTGGCCATCATCAATTCCCGCATCAAGCCATTTGGGCTGTCATCGGTACGTAGACGTCTCTCCTCCATCACAACCTGAATTTCCTTTAAGAACTCTTCATCTGAAAACTTCAGATTTGCCATACGATCAGCCTCTAGTCGCATGACATCGGCAAGTTTTGATTTTTCAATCTGTTGAAAATACCCCGTGAAATCACGGGCAGTGAATGCGTTCTCACGCCCCCCGACTGCTGCAACCATTCTGGAAAAATCTCCCGATTTAACCTTTTCTGTTCCCTTAAACATCATGTGCTCAAGCACGTGCGCGACGCCGGTCTTGCCATTAAGCTCGTCCATCGATCCTGCACGATACCAAACCATATGAGCCACTGTGGGTGCACGACGATCCTCTTTCACTACTAAACGTAAGCCGTTTTTAAATTGATACTCGTGTGTATCTATCTTATTGGCCCACGCCCCTAGCGGTAAGCATGCACTGACGCATAAGCCCAACAGGATCAGAATCCTCAGGGTGGATAAGCAAACGAATCTAGGTGTGTTTAGAGTGACTATCATCTCATTGTTGACGTGGTCTTGAACTTGTTAAGATCTACCTAAAGGATTGTATCGATAATGTTTGGTTTACGTAAAACGCTTGGTTCCCTATTTGGTCTTCATCCAATTGATGAGTCCTGGTTTGAGCAATTAGAAGAAACCCTTCTAAAGGCGGATGTTGGGATCGCGACCACTAACGTACTTATTGCTAGCCTTCGTAAACTAGCTAAATCCCATTCGATCCAAAATGCTGAGGATTTAAAAGGGTTATTGGTTCAGGAAATTAGCCGTCTTTTAGCTCCTCTTGAAAATCCTCAAAACCCTCTTTTATTAAGCCAGTCAAACCACAAACCTGAAATCTGGCTAATCGTTGGGGTTAATGGTGCAGGTAAAACAACCTCTATCGGCAAACTTTGTCATCACTTTCAAGTGCAAGGTAAATCTGTTTTATTGGCTGCTGGCGATACCTTCAGAGCTGCTGCGCGCAATCAACTCAAGGAATGGGGGGAGCGCAACCAAGTCCAAGTCTTAAGCCAAGAAAGTGGTGACGCGGCAGCCGTTGCGCACGACGCTATACACGCTGCGATTTCTCGCCAAATCGATGTTCTGTTTATTGATACGGCTGGGCGCTTAGCGACCCAAGGAAATCTGATGGAAGAGCTCAAAAAGGTAAAACGGGTGATCTCCAAGGTGGTTCCAGATGCGCCCCATCAAATTGTCCTCGTTCTAGATGGCAATACTGGTCAGAATGGAATTGCACAAGTTCTGGCATTTAGGAATGCAATTGGTCTTCAGGGGATTATTGTTACCAAATTGGATGGTACTGCTAAGGGTGGCGTTATTTGTGCGCTTAGCAAAGCTCTTGAGACCCCCCCAGAAACGGGCACCTCCGCCTTCAAAACCTTTGTCTATGCCCTGGGTAAAGGGGAGGGTCTGTCTGATCTAGAGCCCTTTAATGCAGAAGCATATGCTAAAGAGCTTGTAGAATAACCATATTAATCAAGGTCTTATAAATTGATAGTAGGATTAGCACTCTCCTTGTAGGAGTGCTAGAATTAACATATTGCAATCAAACTAATCAATAAATCGATGACTTTGAATACAGCCTTAAAACCTATTAATCGCAATACTTCGGCAGGCGGTCTAGCTATGCCTTTGCCTGCGCTTGGCGTTGGAACGATTGACGCCTATTTAGCGCATATCAACCGCTTACCAATGCTGAGCGCTGCTCAAGAATTTACTCTTGCGCAGGAGTATCGTCGTTCTGAAAATTTAGATGCGGCTCGTCAACTGGTTCTCTCACATTTGCGCCTAGTGGCCTCTGTTGCACGTCAATACCTTGGCTACGGAATTCCTCATGCCGACCTCATTCAAGAGGGCAATATTGGTTTAATGAAAGCAGTGAAGCGCTATGATCCCAATCAAGGCGTGCGCTTAGTCTCCTATGCGATTCATTGGATCAAAGCGGAGATTCATGAGTACATCCTAAAAAACTGGCGCTTAGTTAAAGTGGCGACTACAAAAGCGCAACGCAAACTATTCTTTAATTTACGAAGTAACAAACTTTCAGCAAATGCTCTTACTGATTCTGAAATTGAGTCACTTGCTAAGGCTCTTGATGTTCGCGGTGCTGATGTCAAAGAAATGGAAATGCGCCTTGCAGGTGGCGACATCTCTATTGATGGCGACGATCAGGATGAAGACCAATTTGCACCCATTCAGTGGCTTGCGGATGAGCGCCATGAGCCCAGCGCTAGACTTTCTCAAAATGATCAATTTGCATTGCAGGGCCCCAAGCTACTGCAAGCTTTAAATACCCTAGATGTTCGCAGTCGGGAGATTGTGCAATCTCGTTGGCTCAATATGGATGCAGATGGCCAAGGCTGCAAAACCTTGCAAGACCTTGCACAAGAATATGGCATCTCTGCAGAACGGGTTCGTCAAATTGAAGTAGCTGCATTCAAGAAATTACGACTCGTTCTTAAAGACGAAGAATCCTTACTACATTAATTACTTTAGAAGTATTTTTAAATCATGGGCAATGGGGTCTGCCCCCTGCCCATGCTTTATATAAAGGCGAAGGTTTCCAGCAGGATCAAACACATAACTACCTGCTGTATGGTCAATCGTATAGTTTTTAGGATTGCTGCCAGGCACTTTGCTGTAGTAAGCCTTAAAGTCTTTTGTTATCTTCATTAACGCAGCTTCATCTGCAGGTCTCAAACCAATAAAACGGGGATCAAATGCGGGCGGGTACTGCGCCATTAACTCAGCGGTATCCCGTTCTGGATCGACCGTAATAAAAATAACCTGCACGCGATCGGCAAGTGGTCCCAAAACCTTCATGACTCCCTGCATCTCAATCAAAGTTGAGGGGCAAACATCGGGGCAATGGGTATATCCAAAGAATAGGACAACGGCCTTACCCTTGAAGTCGGCTAGTGTTTTATCTTTGCCTTGAGAGTCAAGCAACACAAAGTTGTTTCCAAACGACTTGCTGCCGGTAATATCAACATTTTTAAAACTGGGCTGTGAGCAAGCCGCCAATAAAGTAAGCATTGCTAATGTAAGTAGTTTCTTCATAGAGCTAAAGATAGTGATCAATCAAGATTGCAGCAAATAATAGTGCTAAATAGCTGATGGAGTATTTAAAGGTCTTACGCGCCAACTGATCGCTATAGTTTTGATAAAGACGAATCGCATAGTAAATAAATATACCGCTCAAAATAATCGCTGATACCAAATAAAAAATACCGCTCATTCCATAGATATATGGCAGGATCGATGCAGCTAACAAAATTAAGGTGTAAAGCAAAATATTTAAAAGAGTAAATTTCTCACCATGCGTCACGGGTAACATTGGTAATCCTGCTTGTACATAATCTTCACGACGGTACAGAGCAAGTGCCCAAAAATGAGGTGGCGTCCATACAAAAATAATCAGCACGAGTAGCCAAGCTTCGGCTGAGAGTTGATTGGTCACAGCAACCCAGCCCAAGGCGGGGGGCATCGCTCCTGAGAGGCCGCCAATTACAATGTTTTGTGGAGTTGCGGGCTTTAGGAACCAGGTATAGATAACCGCATAACCAACAAAGGTGGCAAAGGTAAGCCACATCGTTAGGGGGTTGGTATAAAACCATAGAACGACCATACCAGCGCCACCAAGCCCGCATGAAAAAATAACAATTTGGAGGGGGGTAATTTCTCCGGTAGCAGATGGGCGCCATGCTGTACGGCGCATCTTGGCATCAACAGCTTGCTCAATTAAGCAGTTCACTGCAAACGCAGCACCTGCTAGCAACCATATACCGATGGAACCTCCAATCAGGATGGGCCACGGAACCATGCCAGGGGTTGCCAAAAACATACCGATAATGGCACAAAAGACTGCAAGTTGAGTAACCCGTGGCTTTGTTAAAACCCAATACTGACGCCAACGGGGCATTGGTGGGCGCTCAAAAGACGAAGTGCTCACGATGACCTCTGCCCATCCACATCACGACCCGAGAAAAAAGAACAGTCACTTCCTGCACTCAGTCGTACTAAGCAAAATAAGATAGCCGCTGCTCCACCGGTATGGAGAAGGGCAGCAACTAAAGGCCACTGGAATACAACATTCGATATGCCCGTAATTATTTGTAAGGCTAACAAACCGAGAATAGCCTTGCCCCAAAAAGAAATATTTGATTGGCTATGGCGTAATGCTTTGATTGCAAGCAAGAGCAAAACAATGGATGCAAAAATGGCTCCAACACGATGAGTCCAGTGTATGGTTACCAAAGCCGTCATCGGAATCACCTCACCTGATTTTGCTTGACCAAGTTCACGCCATAAATAAAATGCGTTTTGCCAATCCATGGTGGGATACCATGCGCCCATACAGGTTGGGAAATCAGGGCAAGCCAATACAGCATAGTTTGTGCTAACCCACGCCCCCAAAAATATTTGAATAAGTAAAGTAATCGTAGCGAATGCAATCCATGTAATGGGTAATGATTTACCTTGAGTCTTTGAAGATATTGTTTTGCTATCGTTGCGCTGAGCAAACCAAACCATACTAGAAAATAAAAGTAGGGCCAAGATCAAATGCGTACTCACAATAATGGGTTGCAACTTCAAGGTTACCGTCCAAGCACCGAAGGCGCCCTGTAAGCACACCAAGACCAGTAGAAATAGACTGCCTTGAATGGCTAATCTGCGTTGCGCCCCTATTTGCTTAAAGGCTAAAACTACTTGAGCAATGATTAACACCCCTACACTCATTGCTAAATAGCGATGGATCATTTCTACCCAAGCCTTAAATACGGTTACAGGTCCTGTGGGCATCGCTACCTCAGCGGCGCGGATCTCCTCCATCGCCCTCCAGGGATTTGAGGTGCCATAACAACCTGGCCAATCCGGACAGCCCAGACCTGAATCACTCAAACGCGTAAATGCGCCAAATAAAATGAGGTCGAAGGTTAAAAAGACGACTGCCCAATTTAGTTTCTGAAAAATATCTAAGCCTTTTCTACGCGCCAGATAAGCCAAAGGTAAACCGGCAAAGACAAAGGCAATTCCAGCAAGCTCTAAAACTAATAGAGCCGATTCGGAAATCATATTTTTTCACCTTTACGATTTAGCTTCAGTAGACGATCTAAATCTTTACGCATTCTGACAAAATCTTTTGACTCTGCTTTATCGGGGAACACCATCATCTTTTCGCCACTGGGATCTAACAACTGAATCCCGCTCCCTAGGTTCTGCTGATTTAACCAGGTCAACCAGGCTGTGCTATTTTTTGGATCTGGGGCAGGAACAATGATAAATCCAGCAGTTTCTGGATCGTAGGCCTGTTTGATATCAGGATCTACGGGCAAGCGATCGCTGACCACCCAAACAAGCTGTACGCGGTTCTTCTCTTTCCCCAATGCAAGACGTACTTGTCTCATCAGATATAAGAGCTCTACACAAGCATCATTCCCTTTGCGACACTCGCTGGCGGGGCGTGCTACCAAAAGAGTCCACTTTCCGCTAAAGGAAATATCCAGCCAGCTGGGATTAATTGCCTGGGGAGGCTGTATCAGAGTCCCATAGTTTGTTTTTCCACCCTCAGGCTTAAAAACATAATAGGCTAAGTAGGATGCAATGACTGGAGCAGCACAGGCCAATAAAAGCAAGATCATCTGGATTCGACCCCGTCGCGTTCTTGCGTCTACCGCTTGCCGATCCACTTGACTGGCTGGTATTAGTAAATCTTGATCATTCACTGGCGTCTTGTCCCATTAAAACGATTTATCTTTATTGCGGTAACGCATAAAACCGGTTGTAAACCAAAACACGAGGGCCGCTGCTGCTAAAGCAAACCATTGAAAAGCATAAGCATAATGGCGATCAACTCCAACCGTTGCCGGTGGCCAATTTCGTAATAAGCCATCATTACGATCTGGGTCATTCTGTCGAATCACAAGTGGGAGCTGCGGGTACTTTAACTGCTTTTCTTCATATGCAAGATCAAGATTTTGTTGAATGCGTGGACGATCTTTGGAGTTTGGTTGGTCACCCAACTCCAACACCTTTCCAGCACCCGCAAATGCCACTCCCTCTATCGTGACCCTGCCTGTAGGCGTATTAATACTTGGCAATATGAGTCGATCCTGACTATTCCGAGGAGCCCACCCACGGTTTACCCAGATGACCTGAGTGACCGGTCCGTCCAAGAGAAATGGCATCAATACATAGAAGCCGGAATGCGCCTGACTTAGGCTACCGTGGTTTGGTTTAGGCCGATTATCTAACCATACAATCTCGTTGGATAAAAACTGACCGCGCGCCTGGACAGCCCGAAACTCGACTTCTGACAAAGTCCATGCCTTGGCATTTAGATCAATCCGTTCTTTAGCGGCCATCGTAGCAATTTGATTAGCCAACACTATTTTTTGCTCCGCCCGACTCAATTGCCAGCGCCCAGCAAGGAGGCCAATCGCAATCACTACGATTGCCGCCACAGTCGCTACTCTACGCTCTACAATGAAGACAGAAAAAAAACTCAAGGGCTCGGTACCGTAATGAAATGGATAATTGTTTTGGTCCTGCTGCTTGTTATTGGCAGCCTAGGATCAGCGTTGTACTTCATGATGAAAGATAAGGGCAACAGCTCCAGGATGGTTCATTCTCTAATGCTACGAATCGGCTTATCCATTGCCTTATTTATAGGCATTTGGATCGCCTACTACTTTGGCCTAATCCAATCCACCGGTCTAAAGGTTGCCCAATAAAAATGGTAGCCGAAGCTACCGCTAAAGACTCACATCCAGTAAATGACGATGTAAAGACCCAGCCAAACAACGTCAACAAAGTGCCAATACCACGCAGCACCCTCAAAACCAAAATGATTATCGGCTGAGAAATCTCCACGGATTAAACGACGCAAGATAATAGCCAGCATCAGACCACCTAGAAATACATGGAATCCATGAAAACCGGTCAACATAAAAAATGTGGAGCCGTAGATACCAGAGCTTAACTTGAGATTTAAATCCGAATAAGCATGAATGTACTCATAAGCCTGAAAACCTAAGAAGATCACTCCCAGAAGTACTGTAGCAAATAAGCCATAAATTGCCTGTTGGCGATGCCCTTCACGTAATGCGTGATGTGCATAGGTGACAGTCACCCCAGAGCTCAGTAGCAGCAAGGTATTAATTGTGGGGATCGGCCAAGGCCCGATCGTACTGAATTTCTCGACGAGGCCTGTTGGGCCAAGTGTGGGCCAAGCCGCTACAAAGTCTGGCCACAATATCTTATTGTCCACATCGCCCAACCAAGGAACTGTAATGCTGCGTGCGTAGAACAGGGCTGAGAAAAAGGCTGCGAAGAACATGATCTCAGAGAATATGAACCAGCTCATCGACCAACGGTATGAGATGTCAACGTTAACACCGTTCTTACCCGTATTGCCTTCAGAAATTGCATCTCCAAACCAGCCGTACAGCACAACCAAGATATAAATTACTGCGCCCAAAACCAAAGGGCCGCCCCACGATAGGTTATTAACCCATGCAGACATACCACCACCAAAGCCAAGCAAGCCGATGCTTGCTAATACAGGGTACTTCGAGGGACTTGGAACAAAATAATAAGGAGTGGAGTTCGAAGACATCGTGCTCTTTCTAGCTTAAAAATTAATTTGATACAACTAACTGAACAATCAACAAAAGAATTGCCATAAAAATTATGGCGCCCAACACACCAGCAATAATGATGTGAACAAAACTAAGACTAGCAACATCGTTTTGTAGTTCTGAGTTCTTGCGTACGCCCAAAAAGGCCCATAAAACAGCACGGATCGATTGAAGAAGATTTAATTTCTTTTTCACGATCCACTCGCTTTTGATGGCTGCGTCAGTGCAACTGGTTTTGCTATGCCCGTTTCAAAAAAAGTATATGAAAGCGTAATTGTCTTCACATCTTTAGGCAAATTAGGGTCAATAATAAACACCACTGGCATTTGGCGGATTTGATGGGGGTTAAGAGCCTGCTCTTGAAAACAGAAACACTCAATCTTTGTAAAAAATTCGGTAGCTGCCTTTGGGGCATAACTGGGAATTGCCTGAGCGGCGATAGCACGGTCTTTAGTATTAACAACCTCATACACAATTTCATGTAGCTCGCCGGGGTGTACTTCAAGAAAATTCTTGACTGGCTTAAACGCAAAAGGTCCACGGCTATTTGAGTCAAACTCAATCGTGATCTTACGCGAGTAATCGACCTGCGTGTTTCCGGGCTTGCTTGCGCCATGCGCCCGAACACCATAATTATTTTTGCTCGTAATCACATTGATACCAGTGACTTCACACAGTGCTTTATACAAAGGCACCAAGGCATACCCAAAACCAAACATCAAGACAGCTAGCAAAAGGAGCTTGAGTAAGATTTGTTTATTAAGGGAGCCGAGGTTACTAGCCATAGATCAACCAAATATCCAGTACTTCACGACAATTCCCAAGAAAAACGCCAACGCAATTGATAACAACACCGCCGCGAGGCGGCGGTTGGTCATCATTGGATTGGATCGTTGGGTCACTAAGAACTCCATTTAACTAACTTTGGGTGGTTGTTCAAAGGTGTGAAATGGTGCTGGCGATGGAATCGACCACTCCAAAGTATTGGCTGTTTCCCAAGGGCTATCTGGTGCTTTCTTACCATGGCCACGATAGGCGGGCAAAATGACAAACAGTAAAAAATATACCTGCATCAAACCAAATCCCAAACCACCAATCGAGGCAATTAAATTGAAATCGGCAAACTGTGTTGGGTAGTCTGCATACCGACGTGGCATGCCAGCTAAGCCCAAGAAGTGCATGGGGAAGAAGGTTAAATTAAAGAAAAACATAGAGCCCCAGAAATGTACTTTTCCACGGAACTCATCTGCCATGCGACCAGTCCATTTTGGACACCAGTAATAAAAGCCTGCAAACATTGCAAATAGAGATCCTGCTACTAATACGTAGTGGAAATGGGCAACAACGTAATAGGTATCTTGCAATCCAATATCAATGGGCGCCATGGCAAGTACTAGTCCAGTAAATCCACCAATTGTGAACACAAAGATAAAACCAATCGCCCACAGCATGGGGGTCTCAAAAGTCATTGAACCTTTCCACATGGTGGCTACCCAGTTAAATATCTTGACTCCCGTTGGCACGGCGATCAACATCGTGGCATACATGAAGAAAAGTTGGCCAGTCACAGGCATACCAGTAGCAAACATATGATGCGCCCAAACAATGAAGGATAAGATGGCAATCGACGATGTCGCATAAACCATTGAGGCATAACCAAACAGTCTCTTTCTTGCAAAGACAGGTACAACCTCACTGATGATGCCAAAGGCTGGCAAAATCATGATGTACACCTCGGGATGGCCGAAGAACCAGAAAATATGTTGGTACATTACTGGGTCGCCACCACCGGCAGCTGAGAAAAAGCTGGTACCAAAATGACGATCGGTGAGAACCATGGTGATGGCGCCCGCTAGTACGGGCATCACGGCAATTAATAAATAGGCTGTAATTAACCAAGTCCAGCAGAACATTGGCATCTTCATGAGAGACATGCCGGGTGCGCGCATGTTCAAAATGGTCACGATGATATTAATCGAGCCCATGATGGAAGAAGCACCTAACAAATGGAGAGCAAAAATAGCCATGTCCATGCCAGGGCCCATTTGTAAGGTAAGAGGCGCATACAGTGTCCAGCCACCCGATGGTGCTCCACCTGGAACTAAGAAAGAGCCAAATAGCAATAAAGCAGCAACTGGCAAAATCCAGAAACTAAAGTTATTCATGCGTGCGAATGCCATATCCGAGGCACCAATTTGCAATGGGACCATCCAGTTTGCAAAGCCAACGAAGGCTGGCATGATGGCGCCAAAGACCATCACCAAACCATGCATGGTTGTTAATTGATTAAAGAATTCTGGACGCAGGTATTGCAGGCCAGGTTGGAATAACTCCAAACGGATACCCAAGGCCATGACACCGCCAGCTAATAAACTCACAAAGGAGAAGATGAGATACATCGTCCCAATATCTTTGTGATTGGTAGCAAATAACCAACGTCTCCAGCCATGGGGATGGTCATGTGCATGATCGTGAGCGTGATCGTGGGTTGTGGATATGCTGCTCATACTTTGCTCCAGTTCAATATCAATCGATAAAAATAGTTCATTAAATTACTTTGCAGCACGTGCGGTTGCAAATTCTTGGGTCTGAATCACGTCACCTGTTTTGTTACCCCATGCATTACGGGTGTAAGTCATGACCGCCGCTAATTCACCATCAGAAATCACGCCGCCCCATTTAGGCATGGCACCTTTTCCATTAATTAAGATGTTGTAATTTGCAGCCTTTGGCCCCATCACTAACTTACTACCATCTAAGGCTGGGAAGGCTCCCGCACCCTTACCATTTGCTTGATGGCAAGCAGCACAGTTGCTAGCGTATACCTTAGCACCACGATCCATCTGCTCAGCAAGGGTATATACCTTACTTGGATCATCCGCTGTGGCAGCCATTTCTTTTTTCTTCTGAGCTACCCATTGGGTGTATTCCTCATCAGAGACAACCTTGACCACGATTGGCATAAACGCATGTTGCGCACCACAAAGCTCAGAACATTGGCCACGATATGTGCCAACCCTATCAGCCTTAAACCAAGTATCTCGAACAAATCCTGGAATAGCATCTTGCTTCACACCAAAAGCTGGAACTGCCCACGCATGAATAACGTCGTTAGCTGTGGTGATCATCCTAATTTTTTTATTTACAGGCACCACCATTTCATTATCAACCTCCATCAAATATGTTGGGCTCTTTGGCGCCAAGTTATTGATGGCTTCACGTGAGGTAGACAAGGTTGATAAAAAGCTAATTCCTTCGCCTTCACCTTTAATGTAGTCATAGCCCCACTTCCACTGGTATCCAGTGGTTTTAATTGTGATGTCTGCATTAGTTGTGTCTTTCATAGCCACCACTGTTTTTGTAGCGGGTAAGGCCATACCAATCACAATGAGCAAAGGAATTACAGTCCAAATAATTTCAACCGATGTACTCTCATGAAATGAGGCTGGCTGGGCTCCCTTTGATTTGCGGTGTTTGAAGATGGAATAAAACATCACGCCAAATACACCAACAAAAATGACGACACAAATAATCATCATGAACCAATGCAGCCAATGGATCTCTTCCATTATTTTGGTTGCTGGTGCTGTGAAATTTAATTGATTGACCTTTGGGCCCCCTGGCATATCTTGCGCTGCAACACCAAAACTCCAAATGCTGAATCCAAGAAATAGCCACGTTTTTGCAAAGAATTTACTAATGTTCATTTTTTTCTCAAAATTTACCGAGGCACCCGAGATTAAGTGAAGTGCCATTATTGCCATTAATCACAGTTTAGACACTCGATTATAGGATGATTTGCCTGACAGGCTTCATTTTGGAAAGGGGCTCGGGATAAACCCTTTCTACAGATAATTAAATGTGTGTACTTACTTATAAAAGAGATTTGCAACTATTTACGTTTAATTGCATCTGGGCGAATATATGCTGTTTTCCCATCCGATTTACTCAGATTCTTACCAAGAACCCATGCGTGTCCATAAACAATTTCTAGGGTCATTCTTTTTGCTCTCAGTGCCCCGCTCAGGGCATCTGGGGGCGCGCCAGGCTGAACGAGCCCAATAGCAAGGGCATCCCTTAGATAATTAGTTTCCGATTCATATTCCAAATACAAATACTCCATGTCCATCACGGGATCAGAGAAGCCTTTTTGGACAAGTGCATCCCCAATGTCATGCATATCCAATGCCCCCGGCAAACTCTTTATATAAGGGCTTGATTTAAGTGATGCGCGTAGTTCTTTTCCAGTATCTGGTCCCAAATAGCTAAAACACAGTAAGCCATCCTCACATATTTGCCGATATGCTATCTCAAGCAAATCGTGTGGTCTTTCGAACTGCTGAAACTCTAGGGCGCTGACAATCAGCCCATAGTGATTTTCTAGATCACTCGGCCTTTGGCCAAAGAGCCTCCCCCGACCAAACAAAGCCCCCAAGGCACGATGCATACGAAGCCACATTACCTGATTAAGGCTTAAATGAGGGTCAGCAACGGTATCAATTTGTGCCTTTGGAAATCGTCCTGAGAATTGCCCAATACGAAGACCCGGAAAATCAGGTCCGATCAAGATTGCCTTGGGCTGTAATTTAATAGGCTCTAATTTTTCGAGCATCCGTTGGTAAATTTCAGCCTGTAGCCATGAGAGAGACGTGGACATGGGCTCAGTATACTCAGCGCCCCATGCATTTATTTACCCCCTTTGTTGAGTTTCTGCTTCCAACTTTGTGCATGGCATGTGAACAGGTACAAACTAAATTGCTCTGTGCTAATTGCCTAGCAAAAATTACACTGAATATGCTAAGTAGACCGCCGTGTTGTCCTACTTGCGGCATACCTATTGCAACACCCGAGTCACCATGTTTTAGCTGTGTAAAACATCGCCCAGCCTATGACGAGACTTTTTATATAGACTCGTACGCTGGTGTCTTAAAAACTGCTCTTCATGCCTATAAGTACCAAAGGCGACTTGCCTGTGCGACAGGCTTCTCCTATATTTGGAACCATTGTGCCGCTAAGGTCACCCTACAAAGTTCGGCCGACTATCTTCTACCAGTCCCTCTTGGGGTTCGCAAATTAACAAAACGAGGGTTTAATCAAAGCTGGGAGATTGCGAAACGTATTCAGCTACCTAAAACCGTTCGCAAGATACCCAATGCCTTAGGTCGCATCGACGATGAGACATCGCAAGCGCAGCGGAATCGAGAGATGCGCAAAGAGATGGCACAGGACTTGTTCTACCTAAACACAGACTGGTCCGAGCGCTTTAAGAACCAAAGAATTATTGTTTTTGATGATGTAATGACCACTGGGGCAACGATGAATGCAATCGCATCCTTATTAAAAAATCATGGCGCTAAACATGTAAGCGCTTGGGTTGTGTTGCGAACTATACCCAAGAGTGATCCATTTGCAATATGATCGCAACATGTTTAATGTTGTTTTATTTGAACCCGAGATTCCGCCAAACACGGGGAATATTATTCGCCTCTGTGCCAATACTGGAGCAAGACTTCATCTAATTGAACCGCTTGGCTTTCCGCTCGAACACGCCAAGTTAAGGAGGGCGGGGTTGGACTATCACGAGTTTGCAAACATTATGGTTTATCAAAGCTGGACTGATTTTCTAGAGAAGAGTAAAGCAAATCTATCGCGTGTATTTGCCTTAACAACGAAAGGGCAGTCATCCCTGTTAACCAGCAAATTTCTTAAAGATGATTATTTTGTCTTTGGCTCAGAAACAAAAGGGGTTAGTGCTGAGGTAAGAGCGGCTATTCCTAAAGACAATCATTTACGACTGCCCATGCTACCTGCAAGTCGAAGTCTCAATCTTGCAAACTCGGTTGCGATTGTGGTCTATGAGGCGTGGAGGCAACACCAATTTACTGGAGGTCTTTAAGACTCGGCCTTGGGTTCGCGTCCCATGAGAGCCTGCACGCCTTGCTCAACGGTTAATTTGCCATTTAAAACCTCCACAACGGTGGCACAAATTGGCATTTCTACCTGAAGGCGCTTTGCTAAATCAGTCACTGCTTTAGCGCACAAGACACCCTCTGCCACATGGCCTAATGCGTGTAAAACGTGTTCTAGATCTTGGCCCGCTGCCAAGGACAAGCCAACGCGCCGATTACGTGATAAATCACCGGTTGCGGTCAAAATTAAATCGCCTAAACCAGTTAAGCCCATGCAGGTCTCACTCTTACCGCCGGCTGCCTTGGTTAAACGCATCATTTCTGCTAAGCCACGTGTTAGTAATGCAGCCCGTGCATTCATTCCCAAGCCTAGTCCATCACCAATTCCTGCGGCAATCGCGAGGACGTTCTTAATCGCGCCGCCTAGCTCCACTCCAATTAAATCATCGCTGGCATATACACGAATATTTCCATGGTGAAAGACCTGCTGGACTAATTCACAGAACTCTTTTTGATGGCTGGCGACCGTTAGCGCACACGGCAAACCTTCACCGACCTCTCGCGCAAAGCTCGGGCCTGACAAAACTCCAAAAGCATGCGCATGGCTTGGATGCTTTGCTAACTCACGCTGTAATACTTGATGCGGCAATAAGGCTGTATTGGGCTCTAGTCCTTTGCATAGGTACAAAATATTGAGCGGATGTTTCGCTTGTATCAATACATCCCCTAAGATTTGGGACAACCCAGACATTGGTGTAGCAATAACCAATAGGTCGCCTAAGCGCAATCTGCCCAGAGCTTTTTGAAAATCAGCCTCTAATAGAAGTTCCGTAGGGAGCGAAATACCGGGTAAATATTGTTTGTTCTCTGCATGAATTTGCAGTGCCTGCATCTGTTGTGGATCACGCGCCCATAAACAGACCGAATGAGGGGCAAGATGGCGGGCTGCTGATAGGGCGATTGCCGTACCCCATGCTCCACCACCAAGAACCGTGATATTCATTAGTTGGGCAGGATAATCTTGCTTTCTGCGTCACCAGAACCCGCTTGAGCACCATGCGCGGCTTGGGCTTGCGCCAAGCGATGCTCATACATACCATGAAAGTTAACATCTGAGAGATGAATGGGCTGAAAGCCTGCGCGGCTAATAATATCGGCAACATTTGAACGCAAATATGGGAAGATGATTGTTGGGCAGGTAATCCCAAGCATCGGGTCAATCTGCTCTGGTGGAATATTTTTGAACTCAAAAATACCTGCTTGTTTTGCCTCAACCAAGAACATAACCTTGCCATCCACTCTCGCTGTAACCGTACTTACTAGCGCAACCTCAAATAACTCATCGGTCAAACGATCTACTGCAATATCAAGCTCTACCTGAATTTGTGGTTCGCTTGCGACCAACAAAATGCCCGGCGCATTAGGCTGTTCTAAAGATAAATCTTTTAAATAAACGCGTTGAATCACAAAGGAGGGATCATTAGTACCCGTTGCAGAATTAGGTGCAGCATCACTCATGTTAAATCTCTTTCTCTAGATAAGATGGGAGTAAGAACTAAAAATTATCCTAGCAGGGGATCAAGCCCGCCTGCGCGATCTAATGCCGCAAGATCGTCATAACCGCCAATGTGGTGATCACCAATATAGATCTGTGGAACTGTTCTGCGACCCGTACGGGTCATCATTTCTTCGCGCCGACTGGGGTCGACATCAATCAACACTTTCTGAAGATTCTGTACACCTTTTTTTTGCAAGAGCTTTTCTGCCATTACGCAGTATGGACAGACACGGGTGCTATACATCAATACTTCTGGCATAAAGGCTCCGTCTACTTGATCAAAGGCAAACCGGAGGTCTGCCAGGCACCAATTCCACCGTCTAAAACGCCCACCTCAGCAAATCCTAATTTTCGTAATTCTTTGGCAGCCTTTTGGGAATGCGCTGATCCACGACCAATCAATACTACTGGCAATTTCTGATCCAATTTCAAAGCCTTCAGGCCGGCATCAAGGCTCTCCAAGGCTAGATTTTTAGCATTGGGCAAATGGCCCGCCTTAAAATCATCCTCCGATCGCAAATCAATTACATTTGCTTTGCGACGGTTTATCCAAATCGTCGCATCGGTAGGGCTTAGGCCCTTGCCAGTCATTAGGGTTGATAATGTCGGCATGAATAGAGCCATACCTGAAATGATCATTAAGGCGGCGAGTACTAAATTGTCTGTTTGAGCTAAGAAGTCCATTGCTAGATTATAGAATGCATCTATGAAACAACTCATCCTTGTGCGCCATGGCCAATCTGCGTGGAACCTTGAAAATCGGTTTACGGGCTGGGCCGATATCGATTTAACCCCCACTGGCGTTGAGCAGTCCCTGAATGCCGGAAAGCTTTTAAGGGAGGCGGGTTACGAATTTGATATCGCCTATACCTCGGTTCTCAAAAGAGCAATTCGGACCCTCTGGCATATCCAAGACTCCATGGATCTAATGTGGGTGCCGGTGGTACACAGCTGGCGGCTTAACGAACGGCATTATGGCAGTCTTACCGGTCTTAATAAGGCCGAGATGGCAGCTCAGTTTGGGGATGAGCAGGTCTATATCTGGCGCCGCTCTTATGAAATTCCACCCCCACCGCTAAACCAAGAACAGCGCGCAGAAATTGCCAAAGACCCCCGCTATTCCAAGCTAAACGAGCAAGACATCCCCCAAGGGGAATGCCTAAAAGATACCGTGCAGCGCGTTTTGCCCCTATGGAATGAATCTATTGCTCCAGCCCTAAAGCTAGGTAAAAGGGTTATCTTGGTTGCTCATGGTAATAGTATTCGTGCCCTGATCAAGCATCTAGACCAAGTCTCCGATGAGGCCATCATGGGCATTAATGTCCCCAATGGCAATCCCTTGATCTATGAGCTAGACGATGAACTAAAACCACAACAACATTTCTATTTAGAGGCAAAATAGGGGCATGCGCCAGCTATTTAGAAATATTGCCCTCATAGGAATCGGATTAGTCGCCGGGATTGCCGCGACCATTCAACTCTCTGCTACTGCTCAACAGGGAACTAATACCCTTCCTTTAGATGAGCTCCGGACACTCTCGAATGTCTTTGGGCAAATTAAACGCGAGTATGTAGAGCCCATTGAGGATAAGCAATTGTTAACTGATGCGGTCAAGGGCATGGTCAGCAGTCTTGATCCACACTCCGCCTATTTGGATAAAAAAGATTTTTCTGAGATGCAAGAGCAAACTGCTGGCAAGTTTGCGGGTCTCGGTATTGAGATTACCTCGGAAGACGGTTTGGTTAAGGTGCTTAATCCAATTGAAGGATCGCCCGCTGCAAAGGCAGGTCTCCAAGCAGGTGATCTAATCACGCGCTTAGACGATAAGCCCGTCCGTGGCATGTCTTTAGATAAAGCAGTGCGCACTATGCGCGGCACCCCAGGTACCAACATTACCCTCACGATTTTCCGCAAGAGTGAAGAACGCACCTTCCCGGTGACGATTACACGTGCAGAAATTAAAGTGCAATCGATCAAAGCAAAAATTGTGGATAACAATATTGCATGGGTTCGTATTACGAGCTTCCAAGAACGCACCATTCCTGATCTTGCTAAAAAATTAGCTGAGCTTGCCAATAAAGATCCAAAGCTAAAAGG
>JACCDM010749720.1_pt1 | contig 51625 bp, 48 predicted proteins | sample 7445851 | NCBI WGS metagenome assembly JACCDM01 (sample SAMN15323438, study PRJNA562643) | freshwater metagenome | isolation source: river surface water | place: USA:Blue River Watershed | collected 2017-08-16
ATAACAATTCCTTCTTGAATTCTTACCCCGTAGCCTTTTAGAATTTCTTTTGCTTGGTATTCGTGAATATTCATTTAGTAAAAATTTTAATTTCGTGAAATTACTATTTATTTGCCAAACTTTTAAATTGTTATTATTTCAAATTCATTTTCATAGAATAACCCAATAAAATGTTAGAATTAAAAAATATTTCCAAAAGTTATGGAACGCAATTAATTCTAGATAATATTTCGTTCGTTGCTGAAAAGAACTCTTTAGTATCAATACTAGGTCCCTCTGGTTCAGGCAAAAGTACATTATTACAAATTATAGGCTTATTAACTAAATCAGACTCGGGCGAAATTCTATTAAACAATTATTCTTATTCTAAATTTACGGAAAAAGAAAAAGAGAATTTCAGAAACCTCCACATCGGTTTTGTCTTCCAATTTCATAATCTGTTAAGTGAATTTACGGCACAAGAGAATATATTAATGCCTCTAACTATACGAAACAAGCCATTGGATGAATCTGATTTTGAATTATTGATAAACATAAGTCAAAGTTTAGGCCTGGAGCATTTATTAAAAAAATATCCTTCAAATTTATCTGGAGGCGAACAACAACGTATTGCAGTAGCTAGAGCTTTAATAACTCAACCAGCACTATTACTTGCTGATGAACCAACAGGTAATTTAGATAATAGAAATGCTGAAGATTTATATGAATTGTTTTTAAAAATTAAAACTGAGAGAAACCAACAAATCATCATGGTTACTCACAATGAAAAATTGACATATCAATCTAACAATGTCATTTTCCTAGATTCTGGTAAAATTCAATAGTATTTACTGACATTATGTCATAAATTTGCATAGTAGTTATATAATTATGCAGGAGTTAAATATAGTTTCAAAAGAGATTGAAAATAATCTCGATTCACCTCGTATATCAATCGATACAAGAGAAGACAATTATTTTGGTAAAGTTTACATTGAAAGTTATGGTTGTCAAATGAATTTTGCTGATTCTGAAGTTGTAACCTCAATTTTAATTGATAAAGGATATGGTACAACTTCAAATATTAATGAAGCAGATACTATTTTGTTAAATACGTGTGCCATAAGAGATAATGCTGAACAAAAAATAAGACATCGTTTACAAACTTTTAAAGCAATCAAAACTAAAAATCCTAAAGTAGTTATAGGAATTTTAGGTTGTATGGCTGAAAGGTTAAAAACTCAACTTATTGAAGAAGAAAAATTGGTTGATTTAGTCGCTGGACCAGATGCGTATCGTGATTTGCCTAATTTATTAGATCAGATAGAAAATGGCCAAAAAGCAATTAATGTATTTTTATCTAAGGAAGAAACCTATGGAAATATTGAACCCGTAAGATTACATACAAATGGAGTTAGTGCTTTTGTTAGTATTATGCGTGGTTGCGATAATATGTGTTCCTTTTGTGTAGTACCCTTTACTAGAGGTCGAGAGAGATCACGAGATTTAAATTCTATTTTAAATGAATGTATACAATTATTTGAAAAAGGATATCGTGAAATAAATTTGTTGGGTCAAAATGTAGATTCATATCGATGGACTAATCCTGACACGAATGAGACTATCACATTTGATTTGTTATTGATTGCTGTAGCAAAAATTAATTCTGACTTGAGAGTTAGGTTTTCGACCTCGCACCCCAAAGACATAACAGATGATGTTTTATATGCTATGGCAAAGTATTCTAATATCTGTAAAAACATACATTTACCTGCGCAAAGTGGAAGCAATCGAATACTTACGCTCATGAATCGTACCTATTCAAGGGAATGGTATATGGAACGGATTAATTCAATTCGAAACATTCTTGGTGAAGAATGCGGTATTTCACATGACGTAATTGCTGGATTTTGTAGTGAAACAGAAGAAGATCATCAACAAACACTTCAATTATTAAATGATGTTGTATACGATTTTGGATATATGTTCACCTATTCGGAACGACCTGGAACTCCGGCAGCAAAAAAATACAAAGATGACGTACCTGATGACGTAAAATCTAGAAGATTACAAGAGATAATAGATTTACAACGTAAGCATTCAGGTATTAGAAATGAGCAAATGATAGGAACAATTCAACGTGTACTAGTTGAAGGAAATTCTAAAAAATCAGATTTACATCACTTCGGGAAAACAGATAACAACAAGGTTGTAGTCTTTAAGAAAAAGGAAGAAAATAAAGGAGATTACGTGGAAGTGAAAATTGTGGCTTGTACAACTGGCACTTTATTAGGCGAACTTGTTTAAAGGTGATTAATTATGGATAACTCACATATTTCAAGTATAAAAGCTAGATTCGGGATAATAGGAAATTCCCCCGCATTAATTCATGCTATATCTATAGCTGAACAAGTGGCTGCTACCGATATGACTGTTTTAATTACAGGAGAGAGTGGATCAGGAAAGGAATCCTTTTCAAAAATAATTCATGCTTTATCAAAAAGAAAACACGGTCAATTTATTGCAGTAAACTGCGGAGCCATTCCAGAAGGAACTATTGATTCCGAATTATTTGGACACGAAAAAGGTTCTTTTACCGGTGCGATTGAAGCACGAAAAGGATACTTTGAGGTAACCGATGGAGGTACCATATTTTTGGATGAAATTGCAGAAATGCCATTAGGTACTCAAGCTCGATTATTGCGTGTTTTAGAGAATGGAGAATTTTACCGTGTTGGATCCTCAAAAGTACAAAAGACAAATACACGTGTCGTAGCAGCTACTAATTTAAATCTTCAAGATGCAATTGAAAAAGGGAAATTTAGGGAAGATCTATATTATAGATTATGTACTGTACCCATATATGTTCCGCCTTTAAGAGAAAGAGGAGCTGATATTGAATTGTTATTTAGAAAATTTACAACTGATTTTTCAGAATCACATCGAGTTAAACCGATATCTCTTACGAATGAAGCCAAGTTATTATTAGAGAAACAACGGTTTCCTGGTAATATTCGACAATTGAAAAATTTAGCCGAACAAATTTCTGTTTTAGAGGTAGGCGATAGAATTCTTGATGAGGAAAAACTACAGGAATATATTCATTTTAATGAACCAAAAATCAAATCGACTTTAGCCAAAGGAGATCAATTTCATGGGTCTGAAGGAATGAATGAACGTGAAATTTTATATAAAATACTGTTTGATTTAAAGCGAGATGTAACGGAGTTGAAGAAAATTCTTCTTAAAGTAATCGAATCAGGAAATAGTAATGCTTATGATGTTATAAATGATAATTTAGATTTATTTGCAGACATAAATTATACACCTGAATCCAATGTAAAAAGCATAAGTCAATCTGTTAATATTAATCCTCCTATTTTAGAGAACCCAATTTCAATAATACCCGAAGTAGAGGAATCTAATTTTGAGGAAATAATTACACCAAGTCAAGACGTAACTTTATCTTTGGAAAAACAGGAAAAAGAAATAATTATTCGAGCACTTAGGAAGAATAGAAATAAACGTAAATACGCTGCCAAAGATTTAGGCATTTCAGAAAGAACTCTATATAGAAAAATTAAACAGTATGATTTGGAAGACTTGGCATAAAAGTATCAGATTAATCTTTTGTTTATTTACGCTAGTAAACTTGTGGGCTTGTTATAGTTTTAAAGGAGCTAGTTTATCTCCTGATCTAAAAACTATACAATTTGCTAATGTTCGCATGGAAACAGCTGGCGGACCAAGTAATTTAAGTCTAACCATCAATGAAAAGTTAAAAGAGTATTTTCAAAGAAACAGTACTTTAAAAATTACTAACCAAAATCCGGATTTATATATAGAAGGTACAATTGTTGGTTACGAATTAACACCTCAAGCTCCTACATCTGATGATAAGGCAGGATTGAATAGACTTACATTAAGAATTCAATTTCAATTAACAAATCGCTTAGATGAAACAAAAAACTTTGATCAGGAATTTTCTTTTTACCAAGATTTTCCTCAGAATCAAACATTGAGCCAGGTTGAGAAAACTTTAATTCCAAAATTAACTGATCAAATTATATTAGACTTGTTCAATAAAATAGCTGGAGATTGGTAAATATGAAAAGTAATAAGTCGCAAGATTTGTATTTATTATTAAGCAAGTATGATCGCAACAGCGAGCTTAATATAGAAATTAGTCAAGAATCGGGGGATAATTATCCTTACTTCTATTTGTTAAATTGGAATTTCCAATTTAATGAATTTGTACAGCGAAAAATAGCATTACAATCTCCATTTAGGTCACAATATTATTTTTCAATTTGTGATGCACCATTAAATAATCAAGTAAATGTATTTAGGGAATACAAGGATGCTTTAGGACAAGAAGAAATAATAAATGAATTCTTATCCAATCAACCAAGCATTACGCGATTGAAGAAATCAAATGACGAAATTACCATTACCGCTGATTTATCAAATGCGCCTTTTTCACCTCCTATTTCAGAAACATTTGCAATGATATTAATTAAGCAAGGTAAAATTTCACTGGCCATAGACATATACCATAAATTAATCTTGTCAAAACCTGAAAAAAGGCTTTACTTTGCAACTCGTATTTCAGAATTATCAAAAATATTAACTCAAGAATAATCTATGTTTACTTTATTAATTTCTTTAATTGTTCTTTTTTCTGCCTTATTGATCGTATTAATTTTAGTTCAAAATCCGAAAGGAGGAGGAATTAGTGGTGAATTTTCATCATCAGGAGCTACACAAATGTTTGGCGTTCAAAAAACTGGCGATCTTGTAGAGCAATTAACTTGGGGATTTTCTATTGCCATATTAGTGTTGGTATTAGTTACTAATTTTACATTATCATCTGGTAATACAGAAGCAGTACAATCAATTAATGTTGAAAAAGCCGCGGGAAAAACTATTCCTAGTGCTCCAGCTCCGGTAAGCACTCCTGCTCCAGCATCGAAATAATTAGACTGACATAATTTCAGTCATTCTTGCGTGGCATGCATATTGTGTATGATGTCACGCATTTCTATTTATTAGAAATAATTAACTGTTTATAATCTTTTAATTTATACAAATATGTCAAAATTAACTATTAAGCCCTTAGCAGATCGGGTTATCGTTGAACCTGCTGCAGCTGAAGAAAAAACAGCCTTTGGAATTATTATTCCAGATACAGCTAAAGAAAAACCCCAAAAAGGAATTGTAGTAGCTATTGGTAATGGTAAAAAAGATGAACCGATTACTGTAAAAGTTGGTGATGAAGTTTTATATGGTAAATATTCTGGAACCGAGATCACAATCGAAGGCAAAGATTATTTAATCATGCGTGAATCTGACATTTTTGCAGTTTTATAATTATTTAAACCGAATAATCATTTATACATATTATGGCAAAGGAATTATATTTTGATAGCGAAGCTCGCGAAAAAATGAAAAGAGGGGTTGATACCCTTGCTAATGCAGTTAAAGTTACTTTGGGGCCAAAAGGTCGTAATGTAATTATTGATAAAAAATTTGGATCTCCTTCTATTACAAAAGATGGTGTTTCTGTTGCTAAAGAAATTGAATTAGAAGATGCAGTAGAAAACATGGGAGCGCAATTAGTGAAAGAAGTGGCTTCGAAAACAGCAGATCAAGCTGGAGATGGTACAACTACAGCTACGGTGTTAACTCAGGCTATTTATACGATCGGTTCTAAGAATGTTGCAGCGGGTGCTAATCCAATGGATCTTAAAAAAGGTATCGAAAAAGCTGTAGAAGCTATTGTAAATAACTTAAAAGGCCAATCTAGACCTATTACTACATCAAATGAAATTGCTCAAGTTGCAACTATTTCAGCTAATAATGACTTTGAAATTGGGACAATGATCTCAAATGCAATGGACAAGGTAGGTCGTGAAGGTGTCATTACTGTTGAAGAAGCTCGAGGTACAGAAACTGAAGTAAAAACAGTAGAAGGTATGCAGTTCGACAGAGGCTATTTGTCCCCATACTTTGTAACTAATACAGAGAAAATGGAAGTTGAATTAGAAAAGCCATTTATCTTAATTTCAGAAAAGAAAGTTTCTTCAATGAAGGAATTATTACCTGTTTTAGAGGCAGTAGCTCAGACAGGACGTCCTCTGTTAATTATTTCAGAAGATGTAGATGGAGAAGCTTTAGCAACCTTAGTAGTTAACAAAATTCGTGGAGCTCTAAAAGTTGCAGCTGTAAAAGCTCCTGGTTTTGGTGATCGTAGAAAAGCTATGTTAGAAGATATTGCCATACTTACTGGTGGTACTGTCATTGCAGAGGAAAGAGGTTTTAAATTAGAAAATGCTACGATTGAATATTTAGGACAAGCAGAAAAGATCATCATTGATAAAGATAATACGACAATCGTAAATGGTGTTGGATCATCAGATGATATTTCAAATCGTGTCAATCAGATTAAAGCTCAAATTGAAAATACGACTTCAGATTATGATCGTGAGAAATTACAAGAGCGTTTAGCTAAATTATCTGGTGGTGTAGCCATATTATATATTGGAGCAGCAACAGAGGTTGAGATGAAAGAAAAGAAAGATCGCGTTGATGATGCCTTACATGCGACTCGTGCCGCTGTAGAGGAAGGTATAGTTGCTGGTGGTGGTGTCGCTTTAATTCGTGCTATCAGTTCACTAGAGGGTCTAAAAGGAGAAAATGAAGATCAAACTACTGGTATTAATATTATTAGACAAGCAGTAGAGTCTCCGTTACGTACTATAGTTGCCAATGCAGGTGGTGAAGGTTCTGTCGTTATTAACGCAGTTAAAGCAGGTAAAGATGACTTTGGATATAATGCTCGTGAAGATAAATATGAAAATATGATCGCCGCAGGAATTATAGATCCAACTAAAGTTACTCGTCTTGCATTGGAAAATGCTGCTTCAATTGCCGGTTTATTATTAACAACTGAATGTGTTATAGCTGATAAGCCTGCCGCTGAGGCACCACACGCACATGCTCCAGGTGGAGGAATGGGTGGAATGATGTAGTAATCTATGTTTATATTCATAAAAAAACTCCTCATATTTGAGGAGTTTTTTTATTTAAAGCTTATATGAAAAGAATAGCAATCGATATGGATGATGTGATGGCGGATACAACCGTGAAAATCATTCAACACATTAACAATATTTGCCAGAGTTCATACACGTATGAACAACTTATATCATCAGATAATGATATAAAACAAGAATTTTATAAGCTATACCTAGCGAATAATGATTTTTTACATACTCCAGGTTTTTTCGAAGATATCCCTGTAAAAGAGAATGCGATTGAAGTGATAAAATCATTACAAGAAGTATATGAAATATTTGTTGTTTCGGCTGCTACAGAATTCCCTAATTCTCTCAAGGAAAAACTAGATTGGATGACGCAACATTTTCCATTTATTACATGGAAAAATATTGTATTCTGTGGGCATAAGCATATGATCCAAGCAGATTATCTAATTGATGATCATGAAAAGAATTTAGTAACTTTTACCGGAACTCCTCTCCTATTTACAGCGCCACATAATCTTCATATTAATGATTATGAACGCGTCTCTAATTGGTTAGATGTCAAATCAAAACTTTTATAATGTCTATGAAAAAAACTAGAATAGGCATTGGTATATTATTTCTTTTATGTGGATTAAATTTCGCTACTTGGGCAACTCGAATTCCCGATTTCAAGCAATTCTTAAATCTATCTGACGCTTCTTTAGGTACCGTATTAATGGGATTACCCATAGGGTCATTAGTATCTTTACCTTTAGCTGGTTGGTTAATTGCCAAATATAATTCAAAGATTATATGTTTAATTGCAGTGTGTATGTATGTCTTAATTATACCACTAATCGGTTATAGCCTAAATGCACTACACCTATTTGGTTGTCTATTTTTGTTTGGAATGTCAGGTGACATTTTAAACATTGCTATGAATACCCAAGTGGTTTCACTTGAAAAAAAAATAAACAAAATTATCATGTCATCTTTTCATGCCATATTTTCAATTGGCTTAATGTTAGGTGCTTTATTAGGTGGTCTAGTAGTCAGTTACCATATTGGGTTTAAGGAACATTTTTATGGAATTGCTTTACTTAATTTATTAATGATTCCAGGATTTTATTATTATCTATTGCCAGATGATAACTCAGATGATTCTTTCATTGAAAAACCTAAGTCTTCCATTTATAACTTAGGTTCTTATTTAATTATTCTATCATTTATTGCATTTTGCGGCATGTTATGTGAAGGTGCGATGGCTGATTGGATTACATTATATTTTAAAGAGAATGTGAATTCTAATTCATTTCCCAATACTATTGGATTTACAGCTTTTGCAGCAGCCATGGTAATTGGTCGATTCTCTGGTGATTACATGTCAAATAGATTTAATGTTAAAAATATATTAATTAGTAATGGACTTTTGATTTCTATCGGAATGGCTATTACACTTTGGGTGCCTGATATTTACATTAAAATTTTGGGCTGCTTCATCAATGGAATTGGCATTTCCACAATTGTTCCATTAATATATTCACAAGCTGGAACTCAAACCAAAATACTGCCATCTATTGCAATCGCTGGTGTGTCAACGATCGCCTATATTGGATTTTTATTAGGTCCAGTTGTAATTGGTTATTTATCTGATTTACTTAGCTTACAATTAGCATTAGTATTATTAATCTTTCTAGGATTAATAGCAAGTATAATTGCCAAAATCTATTTATCAAATACAGCAAAATAATATGTTTATACATTACCAAAAACCTATTGCTTCGCTTGAACCATATATAGATCATTTATGGGAGAAATCTGTGACGGAATTAGAAGATATCCCTTATGAGATTGAAACTATATTTCCAGAAGATCAGCTCAATATCACTTTCTCATTAGGTTTACCCTATTTTAGAGCACAAAAAGACCCAGCCGTATTTGAAGAAATTAATTCTAATGTCGTTGAAGCACTTCACACAATTCCGAGTTATTATAAACACCAAATAGGGAATCATATCTTTGGAATTAAATTTAAAATTGGTGGATTATATCCTTTTGTAAATACTTCTTTTAAATCAATTGTAAACACATATTTAGCGTTTACAGATTTAATAAATTTTGATTCATCCGTTATTGAACAAATATATCAGGCTTCGAAATTTGAAAATAGGTGCGAAATTTTTCAAAATCATTTTGCTGATTTACTAATTCCTAAACGTAAAGATAAATTTGAAAGGCTGGGTAGATTATTAAATTCAAATGAAGACTTTGCTCAATTAAATGATTCTGAGTATAAAACTGTCATGCGTTTATTTATAGATGTGACAGGAATATCTCCTAAAGAATACATTCAAATCAAACGAATCAACCAATCTCTTGCACAAATATCCCAAAAGAAAGATATCAAAAGTCACGAATTGGCAGATATGCTTGGATTTTATGATTCCGCGCATTTCACTAATGAGTTTAAAAAATATACAGGCAAGACTCCAAAGAGCTTTAAAAATGAAATTTCATCAACGGAATCAAATCAAATAGTGCAAGAATTTAGACAATATATATCACCAGAACATCTTTTGTTCTATACGTCCAAAGTGCACAGGAAAAAATAGTCCAAAATTTACAATGGTATATTTTTAAAATTAAACCATCTTGTACTAAAATTAATCGTATGAATAAACATGTAATTTTCTGGTCCATAACAGTAGGTTTAGGTGGTATGCTCTTTGGTATGGACATGACAGTCATTTCAGGAGTAGAAAAAACAATTAAAGAACTTTGGCATCTTGATGATTGGACACATGGATTTGCTATGGCTACCGCTTTATATGGAACTGTATTAGGTGCTGCTTTTGGAGGAATACCAGCAGATTTATTTGGTCGTAAAAAAACATTGTTTTGGATTGGATTAAGTTTTCTAATTTCTTCCATTGGTGCAGCTTTAGCTAACGATGTGAACAGCTTTATGTTATTTCGATTTTTAGGTGGTCTCGGTATTGGAGCTTCATCAGTAGTGGCGCCAATTTATATATCAGAGATTGCTCCTGCAAAGCATCGAGGCAAACTTGTAATATCCTTCCAACTTAATATCGTATTAGGTATTTTGGTAGCCTATGTTTCTAATTATTTTATTAGTGGCATGGGACCAGATGATTGGAGATACATGCTAGCCATTGTAGGCTTACCTAGTCTACTATTCTCTATATTAATTCTATTTACTCCGGAAAGTCCAACTTATTTGATTCTAAATAAGAATGATCTGGTGGGTGCTAAAAAAGTACTCACTTTGGTTGACTCGGAAGCTGATGATACCATTAAACGTATATTAGACAATAAAAAGGAAACTATTAAAAAGGAGCATTTATTTACAAATAAATATATCAGACCTTTAATTCTAGCGTTTTTATTCTCATTTTTCAATCAAATGTCTGGTATTAACGCAGTTCTTTATTATGCGCCAAGAATTTTTGAAAAAGCACACCTAGATAAATCTAGTGCTCTTTTGCAATCAGCAGGCATAGGTGTAGCAAATTTAATTTTCACATTACTAGGATGGTACTTAATAGATCGAGTAGGAAGAAAAATACTTATGTATATTGGTTCATTTGGTTACATTATTTCATTATCACTTATTGCCTATTCCTTTTATAGTGAATCTTTTGAATTAGTACCACTATATATATTTTCATTTATCGCCGCTCATGCAATTGGTCAAGGATCTGTCATATGGGTTTTTATATCAGAAATTTTCCCTAATTCAGTTCGTGCGTCTGGTATGGCTTGGGGTTCTTTAACTCATTGGATTCTTGCTGCATTAATCACTAATTTTTTCCCAATATTTACCACGCTTTTAGGCGAAACATCAATCTTTTCATTTTTCGCTATCATGATGTTGGCTCAATTAGCTTATGTTAAATTTTTAATGCCTGAGACAAAAGGTCAAACATTAGAAGAGCTCGAAAAACAAATCATTATACATTAATATAAATGATATGATTCAATTTGATCCACAAAGTAATAAACCTAAATACCAACAATTAATTGATGGCATTGTCAATGCTATTGATAATGGCGAATTGGGAAGAGGTAAGCAATTACCTTCAATCAATGCCGTAGCAAGTGAATTCGGAATGGCCAGAATGACGGTAACAAAGGCTTACGATGAATTAAGAGAAAGAGGTTTAATTACATCGCATCATGGTAAAGGATTTTATGTAGCCAGTACTGATACGAGAAGTGCCATGCATGTATTTATTTTAATGGATGCTATGACGCCCTATAAAGAAATATTACTAGATAGTATTTTGGAGAATTTAGGTCAAGATGTAACCCACTCTTTATTCTTTCATTATCATGACATCAGGATATTTGAAACACTCATTAATGACAACTTAGGTAAGTTTAATCATTACATAATACTACCACATTTTAATATATCTGTTTCTAAAATACTTGCAAAAATTCCTCGTGAAAAGCTATTAATACTTGATATTGATGTCAAAGAGTTTGGATCTGATTATTCAATTTTATATCAAAATTTTGAACAAAATATACAATCGGGTTTAACTGAATGTCTACCTAACATCAAAAAATATCAAAGTCTTAATTTAGTTTTAAGTAGTAAAAGTTTTCAATATACACCTCAGGGTATCATTAATGGATTTACGCAATTTTGCGAGCGTAATAAGATAACCTATGATATTATACCCGATTTAGAAGAAGCCTATGATATAGCTAAAAATAATGCGTATATCGTATTTCGAGAATTTGATTTAATCAAAATGATTAATTGGTGTACCAAAAACGGTTGGAAATTTGGCAAAGAAATTGGCGTTATATCTTATGATGATACCCCTTTAAAAGAAATCATTTCGGAAGGAATATCAGTCATTTCGAATGACTTTGCCTTAATGGGTAAACGAGCAGCCGAAATGATTATTAATAAGGAAAAAGGAAGGATATCGAATGACTACTATTTTATCAATAGAAATTCTATTTAATATTTAAATTAACATTAATCCATTCACCGTCTAACGTCGCATTATACTTTTTATAAAATTCGATAGCAGATGTATTCCAATCTAGAACTTGCCACATCAAACCTGTACAATTACTAAGTTTTGCTTCTTCAATTACTGTATTTAAGAGTGTTTTCCCAATACCTAAACCCCTGTAAGCCTCTTTTACATATAAATCTTCTAAATAAAGTCGTTTACCTTTCCATGTTGAGAAACGGAAATACCATAAACTAAAAGCTACTAGTTCTTCATCATAAAATGCCAAATTACATTCGAATAAAGGATTATCTTGAAATCCATTAATTAAGTAATCCTCATAAGTAACCGTAACTTCTTGCGGCGCTTTCTCAAATAAAGCCAACTCTTTTACTAATGAAATAATATCATTTATATCTGATATTTCTGCTCTGCGTATACTAATCATATCGAATTTAAACTTCTTAACTTTTCTAATAGTTGATTGAAATCATCAGGAAATTGACTCTCAAATTGAATCCAATTGTGAGTAATAGGATGTTCAAAACCTAATGAATATGCATGCAAAGCTTGTCTAGGACAAATTTTAAACATATTATCGACAAACTGCTTAAAATTAGACATTGTACTCATAAAACGAATCTTATCTCCCCCATAGGATGAATCCGATATTAAGGGATGACCCATTGACTGAGCATGTGCTCTGATTTGATGCGTACGTCCTGTTTCCAAATTGAATTTTACAAACGAACAAAATCCAAATGTTTCGATAACTTCATAATGTGTAATTGCCAGCTTGCCTTCTTCACTTCCTTCTGGCAAAATTGTCATTATTTTTCGGTCTTTCGGACTTCGAGTAATATTACCTCTGAGCGTTCCTTTTAATTCTTTGGGCACACCCCATATAATCGCAAAATATGTCCTTTCAATAGTATGGTCAAAAAATTGTTTGGCTAAATAGGTAAGTGCGAAATCAGTTTTGGCAACAACTAATAATCCAGAAGTATCCTTGTCTATTCTATGTACTAAACCAGGTCTAATTTCATTAGCACCAGCCAAATGTTGACAATGGTATAACAATCCATTGACCAATGTACCATTCCAATTACCATGTGCTGGATGTACAACCATCCCTGGCGCCTTATTGACCAATATAATGTCATTGTCTTCAAATATGATATCAATTGGTAATTCTTCCGCAATTACCTCAGTATCTCTAGGAGGTTGGGCAAATGAAACCGATATTGAATCAAATGGTTTAACCTTATAATTTGATTTGATTAAATTACCATTAACACGCACTGCACCAGCAGAAATACCTGTCTGGATTCTTGATCTACTTGTATTTGAAATTTTTAATAGCAAATACAAATCTATTCTCATTAATTGTTGACCTTTGTCAACTATAAAATTATAATGCTCAAATAAATCATCTTCAGATTCTAATTGATCTATTTCTTGGTCTATGGACATACATTTATTTGAAAATACGATATTACAACTACCATCTCCTATTCAAGAGATTCATCATTCTTCATTTGAAGCCGCCGATGTAAGCGTTTTTGTTAAACGAGATGATTTAATTCATCCAATAATTTCTGGTAATAAGTGGCGCAAATTAAGAGAATATATTGGCTTGGCGAAAGAAAATAGAGATTTACCCTTATTAAGTTTTGGTGGTGCATATTCAAATCATTTATATGCATTGGCTTATGTAGGAAATCAATTTAATCTATCGACCATTGGAATAGTCCGAGGGGAAGAATTAACCATTAATAGCAATCCATTTTTAAAACAAATGTATCAATGGGGAATGGATTTACACTTTATCAGCAGAAGTCAGTATAAAGAAAAAACAAATCCAACATTAAAAAAAGTAATTGAAATTCCTGAGGGAGGATTTGGAGAAATTGGAATAGCTGGAATTTCCAAACTTGTAACTGAAATCAATTCCTTTAACCCAAGTCATATAATTACAGCTGTAGGAACAGGTACAACAGCTTTGGGTTTAAATAAATTCTGGAAAAAACCTGTTATTGGTATATTAACCTTAAATAATATGTCTGAAATTTTGTCACATGAAAAAGAATTCATGTTGAAAGACAATATATGGATCAGTGATTACATCATGGGTAAATATGCAAAAGACTCCGACATTATAAATCAATTTTGCAAAACCTTTAAACTAGAGCATCAAATCGAAATAGAACCGATCTATACAGGGAGAATGTTTTATGGTCTTTTTGATATGATTTCAAAAAAACAATTTCCTAGAGGATCAAAAATCCTTGCATTACATAGCGGTGGAATCAAATTTTAACCAACAGAGCCTTCTAAAGAAACAGCTAAAAGCTTTTGCGCTTCCACAGCAAATTCCATAGGTAATTGATTTAATACCTCTTTCGCATAGCCATTTACAATTAAGGCAACAGCCGTTTCCGAAGATAATCCTCTTTGATTGCAGTAGAATATTTGATCTTCGCCAATTTTAGAAGTTGTGGCTTCATGTTCTACCGAAGCAGTATTATTTTTTACTTCTAAATAAGGAAAAGTATGCGCACCACATTTATCACCTAATAAGAGTGAATCACATTGAGAGAAATTCTTTGCTTTATCAGCTTTTCTAGAAACTTGAACTAAACCTCGATATGAATTTTGAGAGAAACCAGCTGAAATTCCTTTTGATACAATACGAGATTTACTATGCTTACCTAAATGGATCATTTTAGTTCCCGTATCAGCTTGTTGGTAATTATTAGTTACAGCAACCGAATAAAATTCACCAATAGAATAATCTCCTTTTAATACGACTGATGGGTATTTCCATGTAACTGCAGACCCAGTTTCCACTTGAGTCCAAGATAATTTTGAATGAGCACCGTCGCAAATACCACGCTTTGTAACAAAATTATATATACCTCCTTTACCCTCTTTATCTCCAGGATACCAGTTTTGAACAGTAGAATACTTAACCTCTGCTCCCTTGTGTACAAAAATTTCTACGACAGCAGCATGCAATTGATTTTCATCACGTTGAGGCGCAGTACATCCTTCTAAATAACTAACATATGAATCTTCATCTGCTATAATCAATGTCCGTTCAAATTGACCTGTACCAGCCGCATTAATTCTAAAATAAGTAGATAATTCCATTGGACAACGAACTCCTTTGGGTATATAACAAAAGGATCCATCTGAAAAAACAGCTGAATTTAAAGCTGCAAAATAATTATCCTTAACGGGTACTACACTCCCTAGATACTTTTTAACTAATTCAGGGTATTCTTTAACGGCTTCAGAGATTGAGCAGAAAATAATTCCTTTTTCAGCTAACGTTTCTTTGTAAGTAGTCGCAACGGAAACAGAATCTATAACCGCATCCACAGCTACAGCGACTCCAGAAATACGTTTTTGTTCATCTAATGAAATACCCAACTTATTGAAAGTCTCTAATAATTCTGGATCGATCTCATCCAAAGAATCAATTGTTTTCTTTGGCTTCGGAGCTGAGTAATATTTTAATGCTTGATAATTCGCAGGCGTATAATTTAAATTAGCCCATTGAGGTTCTACTAATGTTTTCCAATGTTTAAATGCGGCTAAACGCCACTCAAACATCCACTCCGGCTCATTTTTTTTATCAGAAATAAATCGAATTGTGGATTCATCTAATCCTATAGGTGCTTCATCTGTATCAAAATGAGATTCAAATCCATATTTATAATCTGAATTCGTAACCTCTAATAAAATGTCGTCTTGATTCTCTGCCATTTCGATATAATTTATGAATCACAAAATTACAAATGAAATTTAAGAAAAACAGAGATTATTTAGAATTACTCTAAATAGATTAAAATAAAGGCGTATTTCTTATTAAACTCTCCTCTAATGAAATAAATGTTTCTGTCCGTTGAATACCTGTAACACGTTGAATTTTATCATGTAGCACTTCGCGTAAATGTTGGGTATCACGACAAATTATTTTAGCAAAAATACTATAAATGCCAGTGGTGTAATGAATATTAACAACTTCGGGAATAGCTTCTAGCTGTTTAGCTACGTCTTCATATAGCGAACTTTTATCTAGATAAATCCCTAAAAACGCAGAAATATCCCAACCTATTTTCGAATAATCAATTAACAACTGCGCGCCTTTAACAATACCTAGTGCCTCCATTTTCTTCATACGTACATGTACTGTACCACCCGATACATCTAACCTTTGTCCTATTTCAGTATACGGTAAATTAGCATTGGCTACTAATATTTCAAGGATTTTATAATCTAAAGGATCTAAATCTATTTTCTTATCCATACAATATTTTTAATAAACAGGTTAAATTTTTATAAATAATCCAACAAACTTATATTTTTTTTAAGAAATTTTGAAAATATAAATTGATTGCCCTATATTTGTAGCGTAATAATTACGAAGGTAGTTATTTTTCACTGTAGGGTGATGAAACTGGCAGACGTGCCCTCCTGTCTCGGGGGTGGTGATTCTAGGATAAACACGGCATAATGGGTTGACCACTAAATCAGTTCTGTGTCGCGGCTAACTACACCTTGGAGGTTCGAATCCTTCTCCTACAGCATTTTTATTAATTTGTTTTTAGTTTGTTGATGAAGTGTAATGTTAAAAGCAATTTTATTTTAGAATTGCTTTTTTATTAATCTTTTAGTCTATAAATTTAGTAGAATAATAAATAATTATAAACTAACCCCCCCACTAGTATGTCATTACGTTTAGGCGATATCGCACCGGATTTTAGTGCTGAAACAACACAAGGTCCAATACATTTCCATGAATGGATAGAAAATTCATGGATATTACTATTTAGTCATCCAGCAGATTTTACTCCTGTTTGTACAACAGAGCTTGGAAAAACAGCTTTATTGTCTGGAGAATTTGAAAAAAGAGGAGTTAAAGCCATTGCAATATCTGTAGATGACTTAGATTCACACAACAAATGGGTCCCTGATATTGAGGAGGTAAACAATGTAAAAGTAAATTTTCCAATCATAGCGGATCCCGAGAAAAAGGTAGCCTTACTGTATGACATGATTCATCCAAATGCTTCTGAAAAGGCAACTGTAAGGTCAGTATTTATCATTGGACCAGACAAAAAAATAAAATTAACTCTAACATATCCAGCTTCTACTGGTAGAAATTTTAACGAAATTCTACGAGTTATTGATTCATTGCAATTAACCGCAAATTATCAAGTTGCAACACCTGCTGATTGGGTTCATGGTGAAGATGTCATAATCACACCAGCCGTTTCTAATGAAGATGCTTTAACTAAATTCCCAAAAGGATTTACGTCAGTTAAGCCTTATCTAAGAAAAACACCTCAACCTAATTTATAGGTTCACTAATTGACTTTAAGGGATATAAGCACAGCTTGTATCCCTTTTTTTATTAGCCAATAAAATTGTATTTTTGAGAATATATAAGCCAAAAGTAATTACAAAATGACATTATCAAACATCGCTTTTTCTCAGACAAAAGCTTTCCATAATTTAAGAGAAGATCGTAAACGCCTGGATGGGACTACTATAAAAAACCTGTTTCAATCAGATTCAAATCGTCAATTAAATTTTTCAATTTTAGACCAGGATATTTTATTTGATTATTCTAAAAATATAGTTGATCAAACAACCTTTAACCATTTGATTGACCTAGCTAATGAATGTCAATTATCAGAAGCTATAAAAGCTCAATTTACAGGTGAAATAATAAACCAGAATGAAAACAGAGCGGTATTGCATACAGCACTTCGTGCTAAATCCAATACATCCATCCTTGTCGATGGCGAAAATGTGATTCCTAAGATTCAATCTGTAAAATCTCACATGAAAGATTTTACAGATCAAGTTATTTCCGGCACATGGAAAGGTTATACGGGCAAAACTATTACGGATATTGTTAATATAGGTATTGGTGGTTCCGACTTAGGTCCTGTTATGGTTACCGAAGCATTAAAACCATATAAGAATCACTTAAACATCCATTTTGTAAGCAATGTAGATGGTACACACATTGCAGAAACACTAAAGAAGGTAAATCCTGAAACAACCTTATTTCTTATTGCTTCAAAAACATTTACAACGCAAGAAACCATGGCAAATGCATTCTCTGCACGTAATTGGTTTTTAACCTATGCAAAGGATGAGCAAGAGGTATCCAAGCATTTTGTTGCGTTATCCACAAACTCTAAAGCAGTTAGTCAATTTGGCATTGATGTGGCTAATATGTTTGAATTTTGGGATTGGGTTGGCGGTCGCTACTCTTTGTGGTCGGCAATTGGTTTATCCATCGCATTGTCAATTGGATATTCAAATTTTGAGAAATTACTAGAAGGGGCCAACGAAATGGATACTCATTTCGCTACAGCATCTTTTGACAAAAACATGCCCGTAATATTAGCTTTACTAGGCATATGGTATGTTAATTTTTTTGATGCTAGTACGCATGCCATTTTGCCATATGACCAATATATGCATAGGTTTGCAGCTTACTTCCAACAAGGAGATATGGAATCCAATGGAAAATCTGTAGACCGCAATGGAAATCGAGTTAATTATGCAACAGGGCCGGTAATCTGGGGAGAACCTGGTACTAATGGCCAACATGCATTTTATCAATTAATACATCAAGGGACACAATTAATACCTGCCGATTTTATTGCCCCAGCCATTACTCACAATCCTATTGGTAATCATCATACCCTGTTAATGTCAAATTTCTTTGCCCAAACAGAGGCATTAATGAACGGTAAAACGAAAGAGGTCGTAGAAGCTGAACTGATAAAAGCAGGCTTAAATCAAGCTGAAATAGCTAAACTGAGTCCATTTAAAGTATTTGAAGGCAATAAGCCAACGAATTCTATCTTAGTTAAACAGATAACCCCAAAAACCTTAGGTGCATTAATTGCCATGTATGAGCACAAGATATTTGTCCAAGGTGTAATATGGAACGTATTTTCGTATGATCAATGGGGAGTAGAATTAGGCAAGCAACTTGCTAACTCGATTTTGCCAGAATTAGAAAATAACGAAAAAATCCATTCGCACGATAGTTCTACAAATGGACTAATCAACCAATTTAAAGAATGGCGATAATTAAATAATTGATTGAACTAAACCTGAAATGGAGAGCAAATTTTGTTCTCCATTTTTCATATTTTTTAATGTAACAGTTCCGTCCTTAATTTCTTGTTCACCAATTACACCTACGAACGGTATACCTTTTTTATCCGCAAATTCAAATGACTTCTTAATCTTTGCTATATCTGGATAAACCTCGGAAGCTATACCATTCTTCCTTAATTCATTTGAAATTCTTATGGCCACTGATTGACCTATTTCATCAAAATAAGTCATTAAAATTTTACTAGCACTTAATTGTATTTCAGGAAATAAATTTAATTCCCGCATCACATCGATAATACGTTCGATACCAAAAGATATACCTACCCCACTCATATTTGGCAAACCAAATGCTTCGGTCAAATTATCATATCGACCACCACCAACAATTGAACCAAACGGAAGATCACATGCTTTTCCCTCATAAATCAAACCTGTGTAATAACTTAAACCACGGGCTAATTTAAAATCAAATATCACATTAGAATTATCGAAACCATTTAATGCAGTATGAGTAAGTACCGTGTTAATTTCTTTTAATCCTTCTTGGCCAACGGTATTACCTGCTAAAAAATCAGACAAAAATTGAATTTTCGCCTTATTATCTCCCTCGAATTGGAAAAGCCTCTTAAGTGATTCCGTCTGATTTAAGTTAAAACCATTTGATTGCAATTCAGATGCTACTGCTTCCCAACCAACTTTATCTAATTTATCAATAGCTACAGCAAATGGAATAAACAATTCAGCAGCTCCTAATGCATCAACAATTCCAGTTAGAATTTTACGAGAATTGATAATCAAATTGGTCTTTAAACCTAAAGCTTGAAATATAGATTGAAACAAAGCAATCAACTCTGTTTCATTTACTAATGAATCTGAACCGATAATATCTGCATCACATTGATAAAATTCGCGATAACGGCCCTTTTGAGGTCTATCAGCACGCCAAACGGGTTGAATTTGAGAACGTCTAAATGGAAAAGCTATCTCATTACGGTTCATGGCTACAAATCGAGCAAATGGTACCGTCAAATCATACCTTAAACCCTTTTCGGAAATTTTAGGCATCAATACTTTTGATCCAGCAATAAAATCAGAGGATTCAGCTTTACTTAAATAATCACCTGAATTGAGTATTTTAAATAATAGCTGATCACCTTCCTCCCCATATTTACCTGTTAATACATTCAAGTTCTCCATGGCTGGTGTTTCAATTGCTTGAAAACCAAATGCCTCAAATTGCTTTTTAATTATTGAAAAGACATGGTTCCGAAGAGCCATCTCTTTGGGACCGAAATCTCTTGTACCACGTGCATTGTTTGGCTTTTGAATAACTTTCATAAAACAAATTTAATTATTCGAAGCAGATAATTTGATATATAAGCAATAATTCCTATTTTTGCAGACCAAAATTATTATCGACATGGCCGTAACTAGACTAAAAAGAAAAGACAGAAGAAATAAAGCAGTAGCTAACAATAAAGTTGAAGCTATTAAAATCTTAAAACAAAGACCAATTATTAAATTAGTGGATGTTGAAGCTATCAAAGCTTCATTTGCTAAATAATAAATAATTCTTGAAATTGGAACCGGTAATTATTACCGGTTTTTTTTTGTTCAAATTAATTCAATCCTACTTTATGAAAAACAATATTATCATAGCAACATTAGCAGGAATAACGTTAAGTTTTGCTTCATACGCTCAAGATCACCGTCATGTTGTAACAAATCCAACAAAACCAGGAGTGACCGAATATTGGGATCCCGAGGTACGTGTGGTTACACCAGGCAAAGTACCTTCAGATGCGATTGTTTTATTTGATGGAAAAAATCTAGATAATTGGGAATCTATAAAAGATGGAGGACCTGCTCAATGGAAGGTTGAAGATGGAAAAATGACTGTTGTAAAAGGTGCGGGACATATTTCTACGAGGCAGAAATTCACCAACTATCAATTACATATTGAATGGCAATCACCCATGGAACCTGAAACCTTAAAAAGCCAAGGAAAAGGAAACAGTGGAATTTTCATGCAAGGTATGTATGAAGTTCAAGTATTAAACTCATACAATAACCGCACATATAGAAATGGCCAAGCTGGAAGTATTTATAAACAATCAGCTCCATTAGTCAACGCAACCTCTCCAATGGGCGAGTGGAATGTATACGATATTATCTATACAGCACCTGTATTCACAGTAAATGGAGGAGTTGAAACTCCGGCTTATGTTACGGTTATTCACAATGGGGTTGTTGTCCAAAACCATACAAAAATTCAAGGAACTACAGAGTACATTGGCCAGCCCCTTTACCCAGTACACGGTGCTGGACCAATCAGTTTACAAGATCACGGTAATGCAGTAAGTTTCCGCAATATTTGGTTGCGCGAAATGTAATACATTTAAAATTTTCATTAGGAAGGTTTTTTATCTGAAAGACCTTCCTTTTTTTTGTTATATGAAACATATTATCAGCTGGGTACTTCGACACATTCCAAGAAAAATTATCCAATTATTTGCACATAGGTTATTGAAAATTTACAGCCTGTTTTTGGCCGGAAATAAAGTTTATTGCCCTGTCTGTGATCATAAATTTTCTAAATTTTTACCTTATGGGCGATTGCACCCTAGAGAAAATGCACTATGTCCATCTTGTTTAAGCCTTGAGCGTCATCGTTTGATGCACTTATTTTTAAAAAATGAAACAAATTTCTACACAAGCAAGCCTCGCGTTCTACATGTGGCTCCAGAATACTGTTTCATTGATCGCTTCGAACAATATTTAGGTGACAATTATATTACAGCAGATATAGAATCTCCATTAGCAAAAGTTAAAATGGATTTACACAACATCCCTTTTGAAGATAATTCATTCGATGTTGTATTCTGCAATCATGTTCTTGAACATGTACGCGACGATGTACGTTGTATGCAAGAAATTAGACGTGTATTGAAACCTGATGGATTTGCCCTATGTCAAAGTCCACAACGTTATGATCTAGAAACCACTTACGAAGATGCTAGCATTACAGATCCACGTGAAAGAGAAATACATTTTTTACAAGATGATCATTTACGGATATATGGTCGTGATTTCGGCAACCAATTAGAAAAATCCGGATTTAAAGTTTTACCATACGACTTAATCGAGACTTTAGGAATTAACGAAAGTAATCGCATGGCCTTACCATTAGAAGAAATCATATACCAGTGTAAAAAATAAGATGCGCTATAAACCTTTCCCCGCTGACTTGTTCATTAAAAACCGCAGTAAATTAATTACTGAACTTCCACCAAAAGCAATTGCCATAATAAGCTCTAACGACATTATGCCAACAAACGCTGATGGAAGTATGGGTTTCAAACAGCAAACAGACTTGTTTTACCTATCAGGACTTGACCAAGAAGAAACCATTCTATTAATCTACCCAGATGCCCCTGAGGCTCACTTACGCGAAATAGCGTTTGTCAGAGAAACCTCTGAATTGATATCAATTTGGGAAGGACATAAGTATACCAAAGAAGAGGCAACGGCAATAAGTGGAATCAAAAATATCCAATGGACATCAACCTTTGAAGCCATCTTAAAAACATTAATATATTCGGCTGATTCAATCTACATGATTGATAATGAGCATATGCGAAATAGTTCATTAGTAGAAACACAAAATGCCAGATTAGTAAAAGAATTAAAAAATAAATACCCACTACACCACATTGGTCGCTTGGCTCCTATCTTAAATACATTACGTATGACGAAGGAAGAAGCTGAAATCAAAGCTTTACAAACCGCAATCGATATAACAGAAAAAGGATTTAGACGTATTTTGAATTTTACTAAACCTGGAGTTTGGGAAAATGAAATTGAAGCTGAATTTATTCATGAGTTCATAAAATTACGTAGTGGAGGCTTTGCATATACTCCTATTATTGCATCTGGCTCAAATGCTTGTGTATTACATTACATTGAAAATGAACGCATTTGCCAAGATGGGGATCTTTTACTTCTTGACGTAGGAGCCTGTTATGGAAATTATAATGCAGACATGACCAGAACAATACCTGTTAATGGTAAATTCTCCCCGCGACAAAGACAAGTATACCAAGCCGTTCATGCCGTATTAAATTTTGCAACTGATCTCATGCGTCCAGGTGTTTTCTGGGTTGATTATCAAAAAGAAGTTGAGCGATTTATGGAAAGCCAACTTATAGAATTAGGATTATTTACAAGACAAGATGTTGAAAATCAAGACCCTAGCAATCCTCTTTTCAAGAAATACTTTATGCATGGAGTAGCTCATCATTTAGGACTAGATGTTCATGATGTATGGGATAAATATAAGCCATTTGCAGCCGGCATGGTACTAACCTGTGAACCAGGTATATACATTCGAGAAGAAGGAATTGGAATCCGGTTAGAGAACAATCTATTAATAACGGATGGACCAGCTATTAACTTGATGGCCAATATTCCAATCAATATTGACGAAATAGAAGCATTAATGTCTAAGTAATGATTTCCGGGGAGCTCTCAATCTTTATTTGTTTGATCATTATGTTAGCAGGTATCTTCTACCTCGCTAAATCAAACAATAAATTAACCAAGCTAGTATTTACAGCTATTCCTCCATTACTTTTTTGTTATTTTCTACCTTCCCTGTTTGTCGAATATGGTTTAATTGAAATAGGAACAAGTGACTTAAATGGAACATTAGCCAAAACTTTGCTTCCATTTTGTATCTTTTACTTTACGCTTGGACTGCCTATTAAGAAATTAAAAGCAATTGGTAAACAGCCAATCATTTTATTTCTTGTTGGAGCATTAGGCGTTATTATCGGTGGACCAATCTCATTAATTATTAGTCATTATTTTTTTCCATCAGATTTTAATGCACAGTCATATCAAGGAATGGCAACCATTGCGGGATCTTGGATAGGTGGAACAGCCAATCAAATGGCATTAAATGCAATATTTTTACCTAAACCTGATGAATTAGCCAAAGCTGTTACCGTAGATGTTTTTTTTGGCGAACTCTGGTTAGCTATTTTACTATTTTTAATACCATTCCAACAAACAATAAATAACTATTTAAAAGCGCGATTTGATAACAGTTTCGTTGCCAATAATTTGTCAGAAGAATTTGTTGTCAAAAAATTCACATTCAATCATTTAATATTTATTCTAGGCTTTGGTTTCTGTATTACTGCCCTGAGTACATTTACAAGTAAATATATAGCTGAATTTGTAGGAATTAGTTTCTTAAATAACAGCTTTTGGAACTTCTTAACGTGTACCATTGCAGGAATCTGCTTGGGTCAAACTAAACTTAACAAACTATTTAATGAAGGCGGTGATGTAATTGCTACCTTGTTTTTATACTTTATAATCGCATCCATTGGACTAAAGATATCCTTAAGTCATTTATTTTCTACTCCTATCCTATTATTTACAGGTTTTATATGGATAAGCATCCATGGCTTAGCTATATTTGCAGTTGGAAAATGGATTCGTGCTCCCTACCACTATATGGCGATTGCATCACAGGCTAATGTAGGTGGCATTGCATCAGCTTCGATAGTAGCCACGGCATTCAGTCCAATACTTACTCCTTTAGGTGTAATTCTAGCATTATTAGGATATGCGGTAGGAACATATGGAGGGTACATTTCGGCTTTACTCATGCAATGGGTAAGTCAAACCTATTAGTAGTAAAAAAGATACATGAAAAACATTCGTAATTTTTGCATTATTGCACACATTGATCACGGTAAAAGTACCTTAGCTGATCGATTGATTGAGTTTACCAATACCGTACAAAAACGGGATATGATGAACCAATTATTGGACGATATGGATTTAGAGCGTGAACGCGGAATTACTATTAAGTCTCATGCCATTCAAATGCAATATCCGAAAGATGGCGAAATTTACACCTTCAATTTAATTGACACTCCTGGACACGTTGATTTTTCATATGAAGTTTCGCGTTCCATCGCAGCGTGTGAAGGAGCATTACTAATTGTAGATGCATCACAAGGTATAGAAGCTCAAACGATATCCAATTTATATTTAGCGATTAATCATGATTTAGAAATTATTCCGGTACTTAACAAAATTGATCTTCCTGGTGCCATGCCTGATGAAGTGTCAGACCAAATCATTGATTTAATTGGATGTAAAAAAGAAGACATTATTCATGCTTCTGGTAAAGAAGGAATTGGTATTCAGGATATTTTAGATGCGGTTGTAACACGAGTTCCTGCACCACAGGGTGAACCCAATGAACCCTTACAAGCCTTAATATTTGACTCAACATTTAATTCCTACCGTGGAATTGAAGTTATTTTCCGTGTTTATAATGGTGAAATTAGAAAAGGTGACCGCGTTAAATTCATCAATACAGGTAAAGAATACTTTGCTGATGAAATTGGTATATTAGGTTTAGAACAAGAACCTAAATCAATCATTAAAACAGGAGATGTAGGCTATTTGATTTCAGGAATCAAAGAGGCAAAGGAAGTTAAAGTGGGTGATACAATTACACAAGTTGCCAATCCATGTCAAGTAGCCATCCAAGGTTTCGAAGAAGTTAAACCCATGGTTTTTGCTGGAATTTATCCTGTAGAGACATCTGAATTTGAAGATTTGCGAGATGCCATGGAAAAACTCCAACTAAACGATGCATCGTTAGTTTGGGAACCAGAAACATCCGCGGCACTTGGTTTTGGTTTCCGATGTGGATTCTTAGGAATGCTGCATATGGAAATTGTCCAGGAGCGATTAGAACGCGAGTTTAATATGACTGTCATTACGACAGTGCCTTCTGTAAAATTCAAAGTCTTAACCACAGCTGGAGAGACACAGTGGGTTTCTGCACCAAGTGAGTTACCAGAACCTAATTTGATCAATGTCATAGAAGAACCATATATCAAAGCCCAAATAATCACCAAATCAGAATATACCGGTGTTATTATGAGTTTGTGTATGGACAAACGGGGTATATTAATTAATCAAATCTATCTAACAACTGATCGCGTTGAACTAACGTTTGACATGCCATTATCTGAAGTTGTTTTTGATTTTTTTGATCGACTTAAAACTATTTCACGTGGATACGCATCCTTAGATTACGAGTACAAAGGGTACGAACCTGGCTACATGGTCAAGCTAGACATCATGTTGAATGGAGAAAAAGTAGATGCTTTATCCGCGATCGTACACCGAGATAAAGCTTATGATTGGGGTAAGCGGTTGTGTGAAAAGCTTAGAGAATTATTACCGCGCCAACAATTTGAAATAGCCATTCAGGCAGCAATAGGTCAAAAAATCATTGCTCGTGAGACTGTTAAAGCTTTGCGTAAGGACGTTTTAGCTAAATGTTATGGTGGAGATATTTCACGTAAACGTAAATTATTAGAGAAGCAGAAAAAGGGAAAGAAACGTATGCGTCAAGTAGGTAATGTTGAAATTCCTCAAGAAGCCTTCATGGCGGTTTTAAAACTAGATTAACGCAAATAATTTTAAAAAAATGTTTTATAAAGATGCGTTTAAAGCGTATTTTTGCAACTCAAATATAAAAGCATGGCTGAAGTTATAAGAATGCCCAAGATGAGTGACACCATGGTAGAAGGTGTTATTGCTAATTGGTTGAAAAAAGAAGGAGACGTTATCAAGTCTGGTGACATTATTGCTGAAGTGGAAACAGATAAAGCAACAATGGAATTAGAAAATTATGAAGACGGCACCTTGTTGTATATAGGTGTTAAAGCAGGAGAAGCGGTACCTGTTGATGGTATTATCGCTGTTGTGGGTACACCAGGTGAAGATTTTGCTTCTTTATTACAAGCAACAGTAGCATCAGCACCAGCAACTGAAGTTTCCCAACCAGCTGCCACAGTTTCAGAACCAGCAGCGGTTGCATCTACCCCAACTATTGATCTCAGTGGTATTAAAGCGAAAGCAGTAAGAATGCCTAAAATGAGCGATACCATGGTAGAGGGAGTTATTGCCAAATGGTTGAAAAAAGAAGGAGACGTTGTTAAAAGTGGAGATATCATCGCTGAAGTTGAAACAGACAAAGCGACGATGGAACTTGAAAACTACGAGGACGGAACGTTATTATATATTGGAGCAAAAGAGGGTCAAGGAATTATCGTAGATGGTATTATTGCCATTGTAGGTGAACCTGGAACTGATTTCAGTCCAATATTAGCTGCAGAAACAGCTACTCCTGCTCCAGCACCCGTAGTCGTTCAAGCTGCTGCACCTGCTCCAGCGGCTATTAAAGCACCAGAAGCTACAAAAGTGTCGGAAACTAAAACGACTACACCTGATTCTACTAAGGCTAGAATTACGGAAGATTCAATCAAAGCATCTCCATTAGCTCGTGCGTTAGCGAAAGAAAAAGGATATAATTTAACCTGGATTCAAGGAACTGGTGAAGGTGGAAGAATTACAAAAAGTGATGTAGAAGATTATAACCCAAGTGCAGGTGGAGCCATGTCTACATTTGTTTCTGGGGTTGAAAGTTTCGAAGATATTCCAAATAGCCAAATGCGCAAAACAATTGCGCGTCGCTTATCAGAATCTAAATTTAGTGCTCCAGAATTCTATCTTACGATGGAAATCAATATGGATAAAGCTATTGAAGCACGTGTTAGTATGAATGAAGTTCTTCCAGTTAAGATTTCATTTAATGACATGGTCATTAAAGCAACATCTTTGGCCTTAACCAAACACCCTAAGATTAATTCTTACTGGATGGAAGACCGTATTCGTGTCAACAAACACGTACACATTGGTATGGCAGTTGCTGTTGAAGATGGATTGTTAGTTCCTGTTATTCGGTTTGCCAACGAAAAATCAATTGCTCAAATTTCAGCAGAAGCTAAAGAATTGGGTGGTAAAGCTAAGAGCAAACAATTGCAACCTAAAGATTGGGAAGGTAATACCTTTACAGTTAGCAACTTAGGTATGTTTGGCATCGATCAATTTACGTCAATTATCAACTCACCTGAATCTTGTATTTTGGCAGTGGGTGGTATAAAAGAAACCGTTGGTGTTAAAAATGGTCAATTTTATGCGACGAATATTATGAAGTTAACCTTAACATGTGATCATCGGGTTGCAGATGGTGCAGCAGGAGCCGCTTTCTTGCTAACACTAAAACAATATCTCGAGGATCCACTTAAAATGTTCTTATAACATCTAATTTAGCAAGCCTCGAATCATTTCGGGGCTTGATTATTTTAAGCATATCAAACCAATGGAGTTACCAAACATTAGAATTGCCGTACAAAAGTCTGGACGTTTAAGTGAAGAATCACTTAAGCTATTCAAAGAATGTGGAATAAAATTTGAATCTGGTGGATCTAAATTAAAATCCGTTTCCAGTAATTTCCCAATCGAATTCTTGTTTTTACGTGATGACGATATTCCAGGCTATGTAGAAGATGGTGTTGCCGACCTAGGCGTCATTGGAGAGAATGTATTAATGGAACACATTCGCCAAGTAGATGTAGTCAAAGAATTAGGGTTCTCTAAATGTAGATTATCACTTGCGATACCTAGAAATGAAGAATACACAGGTTTGTCCTATTTTCAAGGGAAAAACATTGCTACTTCCTATCCTAATTTAACGAATGCCTTCTTACAAAAACAAGGCATCATAGTCACTACACATGAAATTTCAGGATCTGTAGAAATTGCTCCTAGTATTGGCTTGGCTGAAGGTATATGTGATATCGTATCCACCGGTGGAACCTTATTAAGCAATGGATTAAAAGAAGTAGCGACTGTATTCAATAGTCAGGCAGTATTAATTGCCAATAAAAATTTAGATACACATAAAAGAGATATTCTGTCCAAACTATTGTTTAGAATAGATTCAGTGCAACGAGGACAAAATGCTAAATACGTTGTCCTAAATGCTCACGAAGACAATATTGATAAAATAACGGCTTTATTACCTGGAATGAAGTCTCCATCCGTTATGCCTTTAACGGAAAAAGGTTGGTTTTCATTACACTCTGTGATTTCTGAAAATGATTTCTGGGAAATTATCGAATCCCTTCGCACAGCAGGAGCGCAAGGAATACTCGTTTTACCAATTGAAAAAATGATTTTATAGCATGTTTGACATAATCAAATATCCAGCTCCATCTCAGTATAATGACATCTGTGAGCGTCCTTCATTAGAATCTAACTCTTTAGATACACTTATTGAGGATGTGTATAACCATGTTAAATTACAAGGAGATCAGGCCTTAATTGATTACACAAAACAGTTTGAGAATAGAATAATATCAGACATAATTTATTCTGCTTCTGAAATAGATTCACTAGCAGAACAAACGAATAGTGATTTACAAGAAGCAATTCGAGTAGCCTATACTAATATATTTGCCTTTCACCAATCGCAGGTATTGGCTGAAAAACGCATAGAAACGAGCCCAGGAGTAGTTTGTTGGCAAAAATCAACTCCTATTGAAAAAATAGGCATCTATATTCCTGGTGGAACTGCACCCCTTTTTTCAACGATACTTATGTTGGCTATACCTGCTCAAATAGCCGGATGCCAAGAAATTATTTTATGTACTCCTGGAATTCACCCAGCCTTATTTTTTGCTGCCAAATTATGTGGTGTAACGAAAATGTGCAAAGTTGGAGGAGCGCAAGCTATAGCAGCACTTGCTCAAGGAACTCAATCAATACCGAAAGTATATAAGATTTTTGGACCAGGAAATCAATATGTAACTGCTGCCAAAATGATGGCAAATAGTATGGGAGTTGCGATCGATATGCCTGCTGGTCCATCAGAAGTTGCCGTATTCGCAGATTCAAGCGCAAATCCGATCTATGTGGCTGCTGATTTATTATCACAAGCAGAACATGGAAATGATTCTCAAGTCATGTTAATTAGTACCGATGAAGCTATTATTAATCAAAGTATTGTTGAGATTAAGCGTCAATTAAATGATTTGCCTAGAAAGGCATATGCCGAAAAATCTTTAGCATATTCCAAGTTCATACTTGTAAGAAATGAAGCAGAAGCTGTAAACATCTTGAATACCTATGCTGCTGAGCACTTAATATTAGCCTGTGAAAATTCTGAACTCTTTTCAGATAAAATTCAACATGCTGGATCTATTTTTTTAGGACATTTTACGCCTGAGGCAGCTGGAGATTATGCTTCTGGTACCAATCACACATTACCTACGAATGGATTTGCACATGCCTATTCTGGCGTCAATTTGGATAGTTTTGTTAAGAAAATAACTTTGCAATCAATAACAAAAGAAGGCCTTACTAATCTAGGTAAAAGCATCGTAGTCATGGCAGAAGCAGAATCGCTTCAAGGACATGCAAATGCTGTAAAATACAGAATGGACTGATGGATTTTCAAAAATACATACTACCACATATTTGGAATTTAAAACCATATTCATCAGCACGTGATGAATTTAAAGGGAAAGAAGGAGTCTTTTTAGATGCCAATGAAAACCCATTAGGCTCTGGTGAAATTGATGCTTGGAACAGGTATCCTGATCCGATGCAATGGAAGATTAAAGAACAATTATCAGAAATAAAGCAGTGTTCAGTTGATCAAATATTTCTAGGAAACGGATCAGATGAAGCTATAGACTTACTTATTCGGATGACTTGTGATCCAGTTAAAGATCAAATTATCATCTGCCCTCCTACTTATGGGATGTATGAGGTAAGTGCTTCGATCAATAATATAAATATTACTTGTGTAAATTTAACGGCTGAATACCAACTGAATGTGGAAGAAATTTGTTCACACATCCACGAAAACTCCAAATTGATATTTATTTGTTCGCCTAATAACCCAACAGGTAACAAATTAAATAGAGATGATATTTACGCAGTATTGGCCAAGTTTAATACGGGATTTGTCATTGTCGATGAGGCATATATTGACTTTTCAGATGAACCAAGTTTCATTTCTGAGTTGTCTAAATACCCTAATTTAATAGTTATGCAAACCCTTTCAAAAGCGTATGGTTTAGCATCATTAAGACTAGGAATGGCATTTGCGAATCCAACAATTATTAAATTACTAAATAAAATTAAGCCCCCATATAACATTGGAGGATCAACACAAGCTTTAGTAGAAAAGGCTTTGTCAAATAAAGAATTTTTAAAAACCTCCGTAGATACATTAAATAATGCGAAGAAAGCCTTAATTTCAAATTTGAAAGAGGTTGCAGGAATAGATCACATCTATCCTTCACATGCTAACTTTATACTGGTTAAATGTCAACAGGTCCAGGCTTTATTTGACTATTTAATTGAACAAAAAATAATTACGCGTAATAGATCTAATGTCACATTGTGTGAAAATTCAATAAGAATAACCATTGGGCTACCCGCAGAAAACAACCTATTACTTGAAAAGATAAAGCGCTTTTACGCATGAATTTAAAACACGTTAAACTTGCTTGCCTATTCTTTTTACTTAGCTGTAATGCGCCAGCCTATAGCCAATTACAAGAGTGGTCAGCTGGTTTTAGAATTGGAGAGCCAGGTGGTTTTATGGCGAGACGCTATTCAGATAATGGTATTAATGCATTAGAGGTTAATATTGGGACATATGGAGGATTGTGGGGGACAGACAGAAAATACCAAGACGGCACATTCAATAACATTGGATATTCAATCAATGTGTTGTATTTATGGCATCACCCAACCATCATAAATTCAGATTTACATACGTATTATGGTTTTGGGCCACAATTAAATTCAAGAGATTGGTATGCCAATAAGGTAGGTAATAATTTGGCAGCCAGTAAAAGAGCATCTGCAATGGGCGGTACTGCCGTAGGTGGAATAGAATATTTCCCTATTGATGCGCCTAACTTATCATTCTTTTCAGAAATCGGCTTTTACACCGAAATAGCCCCAAATCCATTCTTCTTTCATTTACAAGGAGGAATAGGCGTACGTGTAAACTTTTAAATGGGGATGTAGCTCAGTTGGCTAGAGCGCTTGCATGGCATGCAAGAGGTCGTCGGTTCGAGCCCGATCTTCTCCACAAAAAAAGGACTCATTTGAGTCCTTTTTTTATAGTCGATCTTTAAATGATTCATATCCAAAATGCTTGAATCGAATATATGCTCCTTCCCTATTGATCATACCAATATCCGGAAGATTAACACCATTAAAGGTAGTTGTCTTAACCATGGTGTAATGAATCATATCTTCAAATATAATTTCATCACCTATTTTAAGAGGTGAATCAAAAGAATAATCACCATAATAATCACCAGCTAAACAAGTCATGCCTCCGAAGCGATATGTTGGCTTTCCTGCAACAGGTTCCGAATCAGCATAACGAATTTTCGGCTTATAAGGCATTTCAAGCGTGTCTGGCATGTGTGCAGCAAAGGAAACATCTAAAATGGCAACATCAATGCCAGCAGAATGCACAATATCTAAAACACTTGATTTAAGAAAACCGGTTTGCCAGCCAACAGCCGAACCTGGTTCTAAAATAATAGTCAAGTTAGGATATTTAGCTTTGAAAGATTTTAAGATTTCTATCAGGTGATCTACATCATAATCTGCACGAGTTATCAAATGCCCTCCACCTAAATTTAACCATTTGGCTTGCAGAAGTAAATCGCCAAATTTATCATCAATTACTTTCAATGTCCTTTCTAATACATAGGAATCATTTTCACACAAAGTATGAGAATGAAGCCCTTCAATGCCATCGGGCAAATGGGCACCTAAATCACTTCGACGAATACCTAATCGTGAACCCGCAATGCATGGGTTATACATGTCGGTTTCTACTTCAGCATATTCAGGATTTATACGAATACCACAAGAAATGCCTTGAGACACCGCGCGACTAGCAAATTGATCAACTTGGTTAATCGAATTAAATGTCATATGACTCGCATATTGCATAAATTCATCAAATTCAGTCGCTAAATAAGCAGGAGTGTACGCATGACACTTCTCTCCCATTTCCTCAAATGCTAAACGAGCTTCATGCAACGAGCTTGCAGTGGCCCCTGCTAGATATTGACGGACCAAAGGAAATACATGATAAAACGAAAAACCTTTAAGTGCACAAATGATTTCAACATTTGCTTCCTGCTGAACTCGTTGAAGCAAAGTCAAATTCTTTATTAATAAAGATTCTTCAAGCACATAAGCCGGAGAATGAATAGCAGGATATTGAAGTTCCATCACTAGTATGTATGAGGTAATTCCCCATTTACTTCTTCATTCCAAGGTAATCCATGTACATTCAGTAGTTCCATAAATGGATCTGGATTAAACTCTTCTACATTATATACACCTGGTTTAAACCAAATTCCTTCACACATAAGTGATGCACCAATCATGGCTGGTACTCCAGTGGTATAAGAAACACCTTGAGCTTGGACCTCTTTGTAACAATCAGCATGGTGGCAATTATTGTAAACATAATAGGTAGCATCTTGACCATCTTTTATTCCTTTAATTTGACATCCAATAGATGTTTGTCCAGAATAATTTTCTCCTAAGGTACCCGGCTCCGGTAACACTGCCTTTAAGAACTCTAAAGGCACAATATCCATCCCATTAAACTTAATTGGTTGAATCGAAGTCATACCCACATTTTGCAATACTTCTAGATGCGTCAAATAAGCTTGACCAAAAGTCATCCAAAAACGAGCCCGCTTAATCGTAGGAAAGTTTTTAGTTAACGACTCTAATTCTTCATGATACAACAAGTAAGATTCTTTGGGTCCAATATTTGGATAAGAAATTGGCTTGTGAATTGACATTGCGTCAATTTCAACCCATTGTCCATTTTCCCAATATTTACCTTTTTGAGTAATTTCACGAATATTAATTTCAGGATTAAAATTAGTCGCGAACGCTTTCCCGTGATCACCTGCATTACAATCAATGATATCCAAATAATGCATCTCATCAAAATAATGCTTGTTGGCATACGCCGTATAAACACCCGTAACTCCGGGATCAAAACCACAACCTAATAAAGCCATCAAACCCGCCTCTTTAAAGCGATCTTGATAAGCCCATTGCCAAGAATATTCAAACTTAGCTTCATCTTTGGGTTCGTAATTAGCTGTATCCATATAATGAACACCCGTCGCTAAACAGGCATCCATGATAGTCAAATCTTGATATGGAAGAGCCACATTGATGACCATAAATGGCTTCTCTTTATTAAATAATTCTATCAAATCGGGTACATTATCTGCATCTACTTGACGAGTTTGAATCGCAGTAGGCAATCCTATTTGCTTTGCTTCTGCAGCAATTGCATCACATTTACGTAATGTACGTGAAGCCAAAATTACTTCAGAAAAAAATACAGGATTCATAGCACATTTTTTTGCCACGACATTTCCGACTCCACCAGCACCGATAATTATTACTTTTTTTCCCATGATTTATTTAAAAAAGAATGCAAAAATAACCTAACAAGCGCTAGAATCAAACAATCAATTTGAATTATTTTTAAAGGGACGAATGGCTTTATCAAACGCCTTAAACCAATAATTGGCATATAATTGATCCGAGCGTACCCCTTTACTTGTACTCGCATGAATAAATTGAACATCACGTTCCCCACGGACATTATTCACTAATCCAATGTGATTAATAACGGATGAACCATTTGTTCTAAAAAACACCCAATCACCTTTTTGTATTTTATTCAAAGGAATAGATAAACCATATTGGGCTTGTTGACCTGAAGATCTTGGAATTACAAAATTGTTATCTACATACACACGAAACAATAAACCAGAGCAATCCATCCCATTTTCGTCAGAACCTCCTACCCTATAGGGAATCCCTTCAAATCGATCTGCGTACTTAACCAATTGGTCAATTTCTAAATTTGAAAAATTCAAAGTAGTGTTGGTGGAGGAGCTAAACAATGAAACAACATGACGAATAGGCCGACAACACACCAGCAGATATATAAACAAAATGCAAGCAATCAACCTATACATAAACGGTAGTTAAATCATCTAAATACAATAAAACTGCAGGACCCACATCCTGACCTAATTGTCCTAATAGCATTTTATAACGACTAATTTGTTCTTGATGTTCTTCTTTCCGTTTACCTGTTTTAAAATCAATAATGATACTTTTTCCTTCTTTGACTATAACGCGATCAGGCCTAAAAATGGAACCATCAGGGCTAAGTATATCACGCTCCACAAATAATAATTCTTCATCTAAAAATAGTTGACCCAGAATTGGATCCGTCATAACTTGGTTGACTAACATCCGAATAGAATCATCTAGATTATGAAATATGGTCGATTGATTAGATGACCAATAATTTACACCTTTAATTTGAGCCAGTATTTGATGTAAATAATCGCCTTGCGTTCGTTTGGCTTTACTTTGCGAATACAAATCTGCTGCTTTCGCTTGAAGCCGGAATTCTAACGCTTGTTCTAATTCAGCATGCAAAGTAATATTTCGATCTTTTTGATGTAAAAATGGCTTTGAAACATAGTTGATAGAATCAGCTTCGTTCAAACGATAAAAGTCTGTCAAATCACTTAATTCATTTTGTAAATACAAAGGTAATTTCTCCAATTTTTGAGAAGTATTACTTGCAAATTGCACCAAAACTTCAGCTAAGGACTCTCGATACATCTGTTTTGTTTTAGGTGCGGATTCTTCATCTGGTAGGGTTGTTAAAATATGTAATCGTTGCTTAGCACGGGTAAATGCCACATACATCATATTTAACGAATCTAAAAATATACTATGCTTCTCTTCAACGCTTTGAATCAACAATGATTCCTCATCGGCTATTTCTTTAGCAGCTACCCGACCGAAAGAATAAGCCAATTTGTGATCGTTCAATTCCAATTCTGGTATATCCGCATTAGACAGATTATACCAAATCCGTTCATTACTTGCTTGGTGAGTCCAATTTGCAAAAGGAATTATGACAACTGAATACTCTAATCCTTTAGATTTATGAATACTTGTAATTGTGATTGCATTGATCCCCTCCGGACTAGATATCGTAAAAGAACCCTTATTTACTTCATAATAACTTAAAAATTCATTGAGATCATCTGATTTAGTCACAATGAATTCCTGAATAACATCTAATAACTTAAATACATACTCCGTCCCTTCATGTTGATTGAACAAGTCAAAATGATCAATTACAGCATAAATAGTTTGAATAAGAGTGAACTCTTCGAATTCTTTAGTAGAAATATGCCAATCAAAATAATTCAAAACCACTTCAATAGGCGAGGAAGAATTCTTTATTTGAAATTTATAGTCATTAACAAGTTCTGTTGTAATTAATTCATTTCTCAATTCCAGCGTTTGAAATAAAATTTCAAGCGCTAAAAATTCATTAGGTGGATTTGATTTTAGTTTTAAAAACGAAATAATAATCCCTACTAAATTTGAGTAATGAATTAATAAAGAGTCAGAAGAAATAACGGGATAACCCTTTTCCTTTAATTGAATCGCTAAATACCTCGCATGTTTATTTTTACGGGTTAGGATAGCTATGTCAACAAATCTAAATCCTAATCGAATATTTTCTTCAATCTGATTAATCACTTGTGCGAGCATCCAAATTTGCTCCAAATCCTTAGAATCTGAATCCAATTTAGGTTTACGCAAAACGGTTAAATCAACGGAACCTGTAAATTTATCTGAAGAAACCTGAGGAATCTGAGTAAGTAGTTTTCCGTAAATTGGCTTAATCAAATGAGATTGCTCCGTGTAAAATACCTGCTCCGAAATCCATGTAAAAAATGAATTATTAAAGGAAACAATCTCTGCCGCACTACGATAGTTATAAGCTAAATTTTCATTCGAAATCGAATCCAGTAAATAATCGAAACGCTCCTCATCAAAGGAACCTTGGTTAAGTTTGGATTCAATGATTGTTTTATCAGATTGTGTTAAGGACGCTATAAGTCCTACTTCTCCTCCTCTAAATTTGTAAATGGATTGTTTGGCGTCGCCCACAAGCAAATTTTGATGACCTAAGGAAACCGAATTCTCTAATAATGGCATGAAATTTTGCCATTGCAACATGGAAGTATCTTGGAATTCATCAATTAAGATATGTGTATACCGATCCCCCAATTTTTCATAGATAAAAGGTACAGGGTCATTTGAAATTACTTGATAAAGTCTTTTAGAAAACTCGGAGATCGAAACAGCAGCATTATCATTTTGATATTCAATTAGCTCCTCTGAGACTGAGGCCAACAATGCAATTTTCTTAATATCCTTGGCTATCCATAATAACAGTTGATTCCGATTTACATTAGCCTCAAAATGCTCAACAAAGTTTCGACCAATTGAATTTAATGCATCCGCTAAATCATTAATCTCTGCAGCAGAATTCTTATCAATCTTACTGGCTGCCCATTGATTGGATTCTATAGATTTTTTTAAAGCTGTAAATACAAATTCACTCGTTTTTTTATTCGTTAAAAACTTTCTGAAATAATGAACTGCACTATAACGTCCACCACTAAAATAATTATCAGGAATTTGAAGTGGATTAATATAACTAATAAATTCAGAAGCAATTTCAAGCAATCGCTCTTCAACAGCATTAATTTGATTCCTAATTTGAATTTCAATTTGTCGAAAATCCTCCATGGAAAATACATCCATGTGAGGCTTGATTTGATGATAAGATTCATCTAAGCAAATACGCAAGAATTGATGCAAATTAGTACGAAGCAAATTCCAAGAACGTCCTTCCGCTACTTCTGTTTTAGCAAAGTCAATTAATAAATCTGTCAGAATTGGGTCACCAAGACGATTAACCTTTTCTAATAATTGATCAATCAACTGATCCATTAATCCATTAGAATCTAAAATAACCTCAAATTGACTAGGTAAATTAAGCTCCTCTATAAATGTTGAACTTAATCTTTGGACAAAACTATCAATGGTCATCACTGAAAATAAACCATAGTCTTGTAATATCTGTTGGAGCGCCACATAAGCTCGCTTTGAGATATCTGTCCGAGTTAAGTTAATTCCATCCTTCTGAAAATCATTGTAAATCAAATCAAGTATCTCTTGATCTGCCGCATTTCTAGGATTCGAGATTCCATGTAAAAATTCGATAATTCTCGAACGCATTTCCTCTGCAGCTTTTATGGTAAACGTAACTGCTAAAATGCGCCGAAAATATCCACGACGATCTTCTTCTCGCAACGCTAATTTAATATACTCCAGAGTAAGCGTAAACGTTTTCCCAGAGCCAGCTGAAGCTGAAAAGAGTTTTATGGACATAGAAAAATTAAAAATTCGAGACGAATGCAAGATAAAATAAAAATAGGATTAAATCGGTGTGGTATTTATTCCTATCTTTGTTTCCCGTAACCAAATAATGAATTATTCGAATGTCTGGCAAGGGATCTCTCAAAAAATCAAAGTACATTTTCGTTACGGGTGGCGTAACAAGCTCACTCGGAAAAGGCATCATTGCCTCTTCACTTGCTAAGTTATTACAGGCGCGCGGATTAACATGTACCATTCAAAAATTTGACCCTTATATCAACATAGATCCAGGCACACTAAATCCATATGAACATGGGGAATGTTATGTGACCAATGATGGAGCAGAAACTGATCTAGATTTAGGCCATTATGAGCGTTTTTTAAATACCCCAACTAGCCAGGCCAATAACATAACCACGGGGCGAGTTTATCATAATGTAATCACCAAAGAACGTAGAGGCGATTATTTAGGTAAAACAGTTCAAGTTGTTCCACATATTACCGATGAGATCAAACGTAATATTTTGATTTTGGGTGAGACAGGTAAATTCGATATTGTAATTACTGAAATTGGAGGTTGCGTAGGTGATATTGAATCATTGCCGTTTATAGAGGCAGCTCGTCAATTAAAATGGGATTTAGGAGAGAAAAACACATTGTTTATACATCTTACCCTTGTTCCCTATTTAGCGTCTGCGGGTGAATTAAAAACAAAACCGACTCAACACTCCGTTAAACAATTATCAGAATCTGGAATTCAACCAGATATTTTGGTATGCCGTACAGAGCACCCACTTCCTCAAGAAATGAAAAGGAAAATTGGTCTTTTCTGTAACGTAAGTGAACAAGATGTAATTGAGGCTAGAGATGCCGAGACAATTTATGATGTTCCCATGTTAATGAAACAAGAACGTCTAGACAGCCGAGTTCTATATAAATTAGATATCTATAATGACAAGGATAGTAATTTGACAGCTTGGTCTAAATTTTTAGATAAGCTTAAGAATCCTAAATTTGAAATTACAGTTGGTTTAATCGGAAAGTATGTCGAACTAAAAGATTCCTATAAATCAATAGCAGAGGCATTTATTCACGCCGGCGTAGCTAATGAAATAAAAGTTAATGTCAAATGGATTTCATCTGAAACGATGGAAGACATCGATGTTTCAGAAGCATTAACTGGTTTAGACGGTATTTTAGTGGCACCTGGTTTTGGAGAACGTGGAATTCAAGGTAAAATCAATGCTGTAAAATATGCGCGTGAAAACAATATCCCCTTTTTAGGTATTTGTTTAGGTATGCAATGTGCTGTCATTGAATTTGCGCGAAATGTTGTTGGACTCGAAGATGCTCATTCGTATGAAATGAATCCAGAAACACCATATCCAGTGATTGATTTAATGAAGTCACAACAAGACGTCTCAGAAAAAGGCGGAACCATGCGATTAGGTGCTTATCCATGTAAAATTGAAAAAGGAACGATGGCCTTTAAAATTTATGGTAAGACTTCCATCCAAGAAAGACATCGTCATCGTTACGAATTTAATAATGACTATTTAGCTCAATTTCATCAAGCAGGAATGGTCACTTCAGGAATTAACCCAGAAGCAGATTTAGTTGAAATTGTTGAACTCCCAAATCACCCATTCTTTGTAGGTGTTCAATTTCATCCAGAATACAAATCTACGGTAGAGGCTCCCTCTCCTATTTTTGTTCAATTTATTAAGGCTGCGTACCAACATGCAGTTCCATTTATCAAAAATTCAAAATAATTTATGGATAAGAATTCAATATCCGGTATCGTTTTAATTATGGCCATGTTACTTGGCTATCAATATTTCTTCGCTCCGGTAGAACCTGTAAAAACAGAAGTAGTTGCTAAAAAGGCAGAAACTGTAAAAGCCAAAGTAACATCAGCTACTCAAACACCGATACAAGTAACATCCGATTCAAGTGTTCAGATAAAAGAACAATTGGTCAAATTAGAAAACAAGAATTTGATCGTAACGCTATCAAATTTTGGCGGTAAAATCGTTTCAGTTCAACTAAAGAATTACCGTAGTTATGCTAATTACAACGCAGGCAAAAATATTGGCATTCAAATGTTTGATGCCTCTAAAGACCAATTTGACATCGAGATTCCTACTGGAAATTCAAAAATCAAATTATCAGCGTTAGCCTATGAAGTCCAAGAAAACAAAGGAAATGTCATTTTTACAAGCACCTTAGCCTCGGGTCAAAAAATCAGTCAAACCTATGTTTTAGGCTATGATAGTTTTGAACTAGGTTATTCCATAGACGCCAAAAATGCAGCTAGCCTAATCACTGGTACTGATTATACCATTCATTGGAAAGAAAATCTTGTTCAAAATGAAAAAGATATCAATGAAGAACGTAAGGCAACAATCAACTACCTTTTAACCGAAGATGAAGAATTTGATAATTTAACTGAAAGTCCAACTTCCGTTGAAACTGAAAATTTAGATAAATCGACACAGTGGGTATCATTTAAGAAAAAATATTTCTTAACCGGTTTAATTCCACAAGGCTTTGAATTCAAAAAAGCTAATTTAACAAGTACCCCAAATTTAGCTGACTCACTTCATCTAAAAACATTAGATGCTCAATTAACTGCATCCACACAAGATTTAATTCAAGGTAAATCGAACTTCAAATTTTACTTTGGCCCAAATGATTATTCAATCATAAAAACAGTAGCTCCCTCATTCGGCAAAAATGTTAAGTTGAGTTATGACTTTTTATTACCGATCACAAAGTACATTTTCGTTCCACTGTTTGATTTCTTAGAGAGCATCGTATCCAATTATGGCTTACTGATTATACTATTAGTTTTAATCATTAAAACAGCGCTATTACCATTAACTTACAAATCTTATGTGTCCATGGCTAAGACACGTATATTGGCACCTGAAATTGCCGCTATCAAAGAAAAAATTGGTGATGATCCTGCTCGTGTACAGCAAGAAACAATGAAGCTTTATGGTGAGGTGGGTGTGAATCCATTAAGTGGATGTGTGCCCGTATTAGCTACCATGCCTGTTTTAATGGCCGTATTTATGTTATTCCCGAACTTGATCAATCTTCGTCAAGAATCATTCCTTTGGGCAAATGACTTATCAACTTTCGATTCGATTTTAAATTTACCGTTCAACATACCTTTCTATGGCAATCACGTAAGTTTATTTTGTCTTTTAATGACAGCTTCACAATTAGCTTACGGATATTATAATAATCAAATAACACCTGATCAACCAGGCCAACCTGTTAACATGAAAATGATGGCTTATATCACGCCTGTGATTTTTATGTTTGTTATGAATTCATTCTCTGCAGGTTTAAGTTTTTATTATTTTGTTTCAAATTTGGTGACAATAGGCCAACAATTAGCGATTCGTTATTTTGTTAATGAAGACAAAATCAAAGAATTATTAGATGCTAATCGTGTAAAAATTGCTGCTGGTGGTGGAGCCAAAAAATCTCGTTTCTCCCAGTACCTTCAAACTCAATTGAAGACGATGGAAGAGCAACAAAAAGCTGCAGCTACACAAAAGAAACCTAAGAAGAAATAATGGCTACATTAAGTTCAAGCTATTTTGAAAAAGCAAAAACTTTAATTCCAGGTGGGGTAAATTCTCCGGTTCGCGCTTTTAAATCAGTTGGTGGAACTCCTGTTTTTATGCAATCGGCTAAAGGAGCCTATCTGCATGATGTAGACGGGAATACCTACATCGATTTAATTGGATCGTGGGGACCGATGTTATTTGGTCAAGCACATCCAGTTATTGAGCATGCTGTAAGAGAAGCATTAGCAGATGGTTTTTCCTTTGGAGCGCCTAGTTATAAGGAAGTATTGATAGCAGAAAAAATCTGCTCCATGGTTCCATCCATCGAAAAGGTACGATTAGTTAATTCAGGTACTGAAGCGACCATGGCTGCCATTCGTTTGGCTCGTGCTTATACCAAACGAGACAAAATCATCAAATTTGAAGGCTGCTACCATGGTCACGGCGATTCCTTTCTCATTGCTGCCGGAAGTGGAGTGGCTACATTAGGTACACCTGATAGTCCTGGTGTTACCGTTTCCACAGCTAAAGACACACTTACGGCCGTTTATAATGATTTAGATTCGCTAAAGAACTTATTTGAGGCTAATTTAAACCACGTAGCAGCGGTGATCATTGAACCTGTAGTAGGCAATATGGGCTTAGTTATTCCCAATGAAGGCTATTTAGCGGGTGTACGCCATTTATGTAATCACTACGGAGCATTATTGATATTTGATGAGGTGATGACAGGATTTCGACTTTCACCTAGTGGATATCAAGGAATTTGTCAAATTCAACCTGACCTAACCACATTAGGTAAAATTATTGGTGGAGGTTTACCGGTAGGCGCTTATGGCGGACGATCTGATATCATGGATATGATTGCCCCTTCTGGCCCTGTCTATCAGGCAGGAACTTTGAGCGGAAATCCCTTAGCGACAACGGCTGGATTAGCCATGTTAAATCATATCACCGAAAATCTGGATGTTTACAATCGATTATCTGCCAAAGGAGAAAAATTGAAAGCTGGAATTCAGTCTCAATTAAAAGCACTTGGTTTGTCTTATACGATTAACCAAATAGGCTCCATGTTTACTTTATTTTTCACAGAGCATGCGGTTCAAAATTTTTCGGATGCCAAAACATCAGATACCACTTTATATGGTAAATATTTCCATGGAATGCTTGAAAAAGGTATATATCTTCCTCCATCACAATACGAATCTTGGTTTATTTCTGATGCCATTCAGGATGAAGAGTTATCTAAAATATTAAAAGCGAGCGAAGAGACACTCCAACAGATGTTTGCATAACAATGTTTTTTAGCCTTATTATACCGGTCTATAATCGCCCTCAAGAACTTGATGAGCTATTAGCGTGTATAAAGAAGCAAACGTATACCAACTTTGAAGTAATCGTTATCGAAGATGGAAGTGTCGAAAAGGCCGAACATATAGTAGCGAAATATACAAAAACCTTAAATCTTCATTATTTCATTAAAGAGAATGGTGGACAAGGTTTTGCTCGTAATTATGCCTTTGAACGAGCAAAAGGTGATTTTTTTATTATTCTAGATTCCGATGCTCTCATTGAGGCTACTTATTTGGCAGAAGTTCAAAAAGGAATTGAAAGCCAACAATTAGATCTATTTGGAGGTCCAGATAAAGACCATACTAGCTTCACCCCTACTCAAAAAGCCATCAGCTTTGCCATGACGAGTTTATTCACTACAGGTGGAATTCGAGGTAAAGCAACAAATGTAGGTGGCCAATTTCATCCGCGCAGTTTTAATATGGGCATCTCAAGGAAAGTTTGGGAAGCTACCAAAGGATTTATTATTACACGAATGGGCGAAGACATCGAGTTTAGTATTCGTTGTATATCTTTAGGTTTTAAATCAGGTTTAATCCCTGAAGCATTTATTTACCACAAGCGAAGGACTAGTTTTAAGCAATTCTACCATCAGATACATTTCTTTGGTCGAGCTCGAATAAATATCAGTCGATTCTTCCCAAAAGAATTAAAATGGGTTCACTTCTTCCCTGCTTGTTACTTTATCTATTTTTGGAACACACTTATACTCAATGTACTTGTGCCTCCTATAGGCAACCTAATGTTTATTGGTCTATCCATTTACTGGTTAGCCATATTTATTGATGCGCTTAAACAAACAAAAAGCCTAAAAGTGAGTCTTTTAGGCTTGATAGCTGCCAACATACAATTGTTGGCCTATGGACAAGGATTCATCGAAGAAGGCATAAAAAAAATTACCAATACTTCCCAGGTATAAGGTAGTTTTGAACATAATCTTTCACACCATCTTCTAGGGTATAAAAAGCTTGATCGTATCCAATTGAGCGCAATTTAGACATATTTGCTTCTGTAAAATATTGATAAGTATCCCGAATATCTACAGGTGTATCGATGTAATTAATTTGAACAGGCATATCCATTGCCTTAAATGTAGACGTACCTAACGCATTAAAAGAACGAGCAATTCCTGTCCCCAAATTATAAATACCAGAATTCTTCCGATGTTCCATCAAAAAGACGCAAACAGAAATCAAATCCTTCACATAGATAAAATCACGCATTTGTTCTCCGTCAGCGTACTCAGGTTTATGTGATTTAAATAATCGTAAACTTGCATTCGCTGTAATTTGATTAAATGCATGCCAAATAACAGAGGCCATACGCCCTTTATGGTATTCATTGGGACCGTAGACGTTAAAGAACTTTAAACCTGCCCAGAAAAAAGGCTTTTCTTCTTGCTGTAAAGCCCAAATATCAAAGTCATTTTTTGAATCACCGTATGGATTCAAAGGCTTCAAATGAGGAATATCTGCTTCGTTATCATCATATCCTAACTCACCTAAACCATAAGTTGCAGCAGAAGAAGCATAAACCAATGGAATCTGATAATCAATACATTTTTGCCAAACCATTTTAGAATAATTGACATTCAATTCGTCGAAAATAGCTTTATCAAATTCAGTTGTATCCGTACGGGCGCCTATGTGAAAGAAAAACTCTACTTCACGATAATTAGCATCTAACCAACTCGCCAATTGGGTTCTTTCGACACGATCTTTAATTTTCTTACCTTCTAAATTTTTGTTTTTCTCTGGAAAGGAAAAATCATCAACAGCAATGATGTAGTTAAAATTTAACTCATTTAATCGAGCAATTAAACAACTTCCAATAAAACCTGCGGCACCAGTAACAATGATCATATAAACGTATTAAAAAACAAATTTACGCATATTCTAAATAGCTTTTGTACCTTTGTGGAATATTTGGATCGTCTGCTATTGTTTTCCCAGACATCCGTCACACAAACTGAAAACAATGGTATACGTAATCCGAAAGGAACATTTCAACGCCGCTCACCGCCTATTCAATCCTGCCTGGAGCGAGGAAAAAAATCAAGAAGTATTTGGACTTTGTGCGAATAACAATTGGCATGGTCACAATTTCGAATTGATAGTTACTGTCAAAGGAAAACCAGATGTAGATACTGGATTTGTTTTTGACTTAAAGCTATTAGGCGATATTATCAAAAAAGAAATTATAAATAAGGTAGATCACAAAAATCTAAACTTAGATGTTGATTTCATGCAAGGTAAATTAGCTAGCTGTGAAATCCTTATTATGGAGTTTTGGAAAATTTTGGCGCCTGCCATAGAGTCGGTTTCCCAAACAGCCAAATTACATAAATTGCATTTAATCGAAACCAACAAAAACTCAGTTGAATATTACGGAGAAGACTAAATGAAATATTTTATTTTAGCAGGTGAAAAATCAGGTGATTTACATGGATCAAATTTAATCCATGAAATTCGTCTATTAGATCCAGAGGCTGAAATAAAGGGTTGGGGCGGTGATATGATGGAGAAAGAAGGTGCCGAAATTCTTATTCATCATACTGAATTAGCTATCATGGGCTTATTAGGAGTTCTTCAAAACCTCAGCAAACTAAAAGGGCTATTTACTAAATTTGGGCATCAAATCGAATCCTTTAAACCAGATACAATCATATTCATTGATTATGGAGGATTCAATCTTAAAGCAGCCAGGATCGCCAAATTAAAAGGATTTTATACACAATTCTATATTGCACCTAAAGTATGGGCTTGGAATAAAGCTCGTATAGAAGACATCAAAAAATGGATTGACCAATTGTATGTTATATTTCCTTTTGAAAAGAAAATGTTTCAAGAAAAGGGAATTTCAACGCACTACGTTGGCAACCCTTTACAAGACGCTGTTACTAAATTCAATGAAAATATTACGCATTCATTAGACTTACCATCCCCCTATGTAGCCTTATTACCTGGAAGTCGAAAGCAAGAAATTAAATCAGCTCTACCGGTTTTCAAGCAATTAGTAGAAGAAAATCCGCAAATAAATTTTGTGATTGCTGGAGTAAGTGAATGGAGTGATTTAATTAAACAAACGGGACTAAAATATGTATTGGATGATACTTATCAAGTCCTTTCTCAATCGAAAGCTGCTGTCGTGACATCTGGAACAGCCACATTAGAAACAGCATTATTGAATATTCCACAAATTGTTGTTTACAAAACAGATTGGCTATTTTATTCGTTGGCTAAGGTCCTTGTCAAAATTAAATTTATTTCACTTGTGAATATTATTTTAGACAGAGAAGCCGTACCTGAATTGATTCAAACTGAATTTTCCAGTGAGCACATAGGTGCCAAATTATTACCTTTATTAACGGAAGGAAATCCCAAAAGAATCGCTCAATTATCTGCCTACAATGAACTAAGGGAGATTATTGGCTCCAGTGGTGCATCCCAAAAAACGGCTGAAAAAATTGTAAGTTATACGCGATCAGCTAAATAATTCTTGATCCAAGATTTCTGGACACCAGGTACTGTTCGGTAATATTCAGCGATAAACAATTTATCTACTTCAAAATCACCTGTTGGCATAAACGGTTCCTCAATTCGAACTTGTTTATTAACATAATCAAATCCGATCATAACGATTGGTACCTTCGCTTGAACAGCAATGTAATAAAAGCCCGTTTTTAAAGCTTCTACATCTTTACGCGTACCTTCAGGCGCTAAAACAGCATGAAAAGAATCTTTAGAATTATAAATGTCGACGATGGCGCCAACTAAATTGTTGTTTTTAGAACGGTCTACTGGATAGCCACCGAGCCAACTAAATATTCCTCCCATCAAACCATCAAACAATTCTTTTTTACCCCAGAAGTATATCGGAAGATTCATCATGGAACGTGCCCCAAGCCCAATCGGGAAATCAGTCCAGGAGGCATGCGGACATACAATAATTAAACTTTTTGGTAAATGTGTGGGTACATTGCCAACTAATTTCCATCCCGAAATTCGAAATGCAAAATCGAAAAGAGCAGATTTAATTAACATATTGACTTAAATGGGTTCTAATCTGGTAAAAAGAATTTGATGGATCAATTAAAACAGCATCCCAGCCAAATTCCTGTGCTGCTTGCACATTCAATTTATTATCATCAAAAAACACAACTTGTTTGCCATGTAAATGATGTGAATCTACGACTTGTTGGTATATTTTCTTATCTGGCTTCGATACACCCATATTATATGAGAGATGCACAAAATCGAACAAGGAGAATAATGAATCATTCTTCAGAAATAAATTAGAATGAATACGACTCGTGTTGCTTAATAAATAAATAGGAAAATTAGCCTTTACCTCTTGAATAAGTTCCACTACATTAACAGGAAAGTCTAAGAGCAAAGCAGAAAATGCATAATCAAACTCCTCATCGCTACATTCTAACTGAAAACGTGCTCGTAAGCGTTCTCTAAATTCTTCACAAGACTCTAATCCAGATTCATACGGAATCCATAGTCCTTCTTGTTCCGTTATGTATTGAATTTCTTCAGGTGAAAAATAGTGCGTGTATGAAGCAAATGCAGCATACGTCAGATCCAACCGTATAGGCAATAAAACATTACCTAAATCAAAAACAATAGCGACCTCGGCCCCCATCCTATTATTCAACAACAACACCCATCTGACCGAATTTTTCAATCCGAGACATAATGCGCTCTTGTGGATCCATTTTATTTAAAATGGCTAATTCTTTTTTGATAACATCTTTTACTATGGCTACAGCGGCATCCATGTCCAGATGAGCCCCACCTAAAGGTTCCGGAATAATTCCATCGATTAAACCATTACCTAACATATCATCAGCTGTTAATTTTAAAGCCTCAGCTGCTTGTTCTTTATAGTTCCAACTTCTCCATAAGATCGACGAACAAGATTCTGGGGAAATAACGGAATACCAAGTATTTTCCATCATTAATACGCGATCACCTACAGCAATTCCTAAAGCTCCACCGGAAGCTCCTTCGCCTATAATAATACAAATCACCGGAACCTTTAACATGAACATATCACGAATATTGCGCGCAATAGCTTCACCTTGTCCACGTTCCTCTGCCTCTAAACCTGGAAAAGCCCCCGGAGTATCAATTAAACATACGATAGGCTTATTAAACTTCTCAGCCATCTTCATTAAGCGAAGTGCCTTACGATATCCCTCAGGATTTGGCATACCAAAATTCCGCAATTGACGTTGCTTCGTGTTCCGACCTTTTTGTTGGCCTATAAACATCACCGAAAATTCATCATCAATATTTCCGAAACCGCCGACCATAGCTTTATCATCTGCAACAGAACGATCCCCATGGATTTCAATAAATTCAGTACACATCTTTTCGATGTAATCGAATGTGTAAGGTCGATCTGGATGTCGTGATAGTTGAACGCGTTGCCAACGGGTCAAATTTGCGAACGTTTCCTTTTTCAATTCTAAAATTTTATCAGTTAGTGATGCGACAGCGCTGGTTACATCCACATTATTCTCAAGAGCTAGTTTGCGCATTTCAATCAACTTATCTTCTAATTCCGCAATTGGCTTTTCAAATTCTAATAAAGTTCTCATAAGAGGATTTTTAATTCAATACAAAAATAAAATTATAGGTCGAAAGTATCGTGCTTTGAGGGTAAAATAACTTCCTTAAATCCAAGTTCATGTATTTTATCTTTAAATTCTAGCATACTTTCCTCCTCCCCATGGGATAAAAAGATCTTTTTAACTTGGTTTGGGTTTTGATCTTTTATAAAACGAAGTAAACCTGTTTGGTCGGCATGTCCTGAAAACACATCTATTTTTCGAATTTGTGCATTAACACGGTATTCGCGATCCTTAACACGAATAATATCGGTTCCTTCTAACAATTGTTTTCCAAGAGTACCTTCGGCTGAATAACCTATCAATAAGATCGTACAATATGAATTACCTATATTATCAGCAATATGTTGTTCCACACGACCACCCGAAATCATACCAGAAGAGGAAATAATAATACAGGGTTCGTGGTAATTCTTGATTGCCCGCGTTTCTTTTTCTGTTTGTAAGAATACTAAATTCTCAACATCAAAGATATCATCGTATTCTTTGTGGAAAGCGCGCGCCTCTGGATTTAAATAAGCTAAATTCTTACTATAAATACGAGTAGAACTACGTCCCATAGGGCTATCGGTAAATACACGAATCGCCGGGAAATTTTGTTCCTCAATTAAACGGTTCATGGTATATAAAACCGCTTGCGTACGACCCACAGAAAAGGCTGGTATGATTAAACGTCCTGGCTTATCTATACAAGTTTCCTTAATAACCTTAGCCAACGCGTCCATGGGAGAAGTTTTATCTTCGTGAACGCGATTACCGTACGTACTTTCACATACGATATAATCACATGGAGGTAAGGTATGTGGATCAATATGCAAAGGGTAATCAAAACGACCTATATCTCCACTAAAACCGAGCGTTTTAGTTTCACCATCTTCTGTGATTGAAAAGTAAACATGCGCTGCTCCTAATAAATGACCAGCAGGAATAAACGTAATTTCTAGACCCGGCTTAACAACAAAACGCTTGTTAAACTGAAGCGTTACAAAATTGTCTAATGAATCTTCTACGTCTTTTTGAAGATATAAATCCCCTCGACGCAACAAGCGATCCATTTGCTTATGCTTCTTACGACTTTCACCTTGCGCAGAACGTAAGCGACGTAAATGCAGATTCGCAGAATCCATCAAAAGTAATTCGGCTAATTCAGCAGTGGGTGGCGTACAAAGCACTTGACCTTCATAACCTTCCCGGTATAACATAGGAATGTTGCCAGAATGATCAATGTGGGCGTGGGTAAGAATGACCAGATTAATTAAAGAAGCATCAAAAGGAAAAAAAGAAGTGTTTTCCAAGGGAGATTCATAATCGATCTCCCGCTCCATATCCGTACCACAATCAATTAATATTTTATAACCATCAGCTAACTCAAGCAATGACATGGATCCAGTCACTTGTTTGGCAGCTCCTAAGAATTGTAACTTCATAAATTAAAGAAAATAGGGCCTAAAAAGGCCCCAATGCACTACAAAAATACATTATATTTCCTTAAATACGAATTATTTTACCTCTTGTGAAAATTTAGCTTGCGCCAGATCTAATTCATCTTTACCTAAACTACGATCGGCGATGATTGTACGATAACGAAATGTAAGCTTCTCCCCTTTTTTCATCGTATAATTTAATTCCGATTTACCATTAGAGAAAACCTTCACACCTAACGGATTGACAGCAAATAAACCATATCCACGGGCATGCCAATAGGAAGGATAGCTAATGTTCGCCGGGTGATCCAATATGGCCACATTGACCGTATGCTTATCTAATTCTCCAGTTAAATTCATCCATTTCGCTCGTGTACTCCAAACAGCTTCACCTTGGATTCCTTCACTACTTACATAGTTTCCGTTAACACCTGTATTATCCATGACAGGAACTTTAGTTTCCACACCGTGTGCATCCGTAAATACATCTGGCTTATTAGAGGGAATTTCTAATTGGCGAGCCACTCGAATCGCAAACATCCCATCCTTCACATCTTTGAATGTAACAACATCAGCGACTGCAACCAATGTAGTTATCCGATCAATAATACGTAGATCTTTTGAACCAGAAAAAACATAGGTATTAGTTTCATCTAATACTTTTTTCCCTTTACCATCTTCATCTACCCAAGAAGCGGTAACGTCTAATTGACCAGTTTTACCAGGCTTCGTAGCCACAATCTTCTCATGTTTAATCGTCCCCATCTTATGCGATTGTAAAGATGCAATGATGTTTGTCGAATTATTCCAATAGTCATATCCATTCACATCCTCATAATTCAACCACATACCTACATGATGCGGATGATCTACTCGCTCTCCTGCACGAGGTGCGATCGGATAACCTCGCGTAATTGTACTTCCTTTTGCAGATAGAATTGGAAATAAAACAGCTTTCTTTAATATTGATTCGCCGGGAAAATAATACGAAGTAAAATATTTACCTCCAATCAATACATCTAATTTATCAGCCTGCTTTTTAAATGTGACAGCCTCATTTTGTGCAAACATTCCAAAGGAAACCAATTGCAAAACGATTAATAATTTTTTCATAAGAATTAGGCTTAAAGTAAAATTCCGGAGAAAAATCCTCCGGAATTATTACAAAATAAGG
>JACCDM011656516.1_pt1 | contig 51553 bp, 52 predicted proteins | sample 7445851 | NCBI WGS metagenome assembly JACCDM01 (sample SAMN15323438, study PRJNA562643) | freshwater metagenome | isolation source: river surface water | place: USA:Blue River Watershed | collected 2017-08-16
CTGTAGCGTTATCGGCCAATTTGAAGTGCTGATGCACCATGCCAATACCAAGCGCGATCGCATCTTGAGGGGACTTTAGAGTTACATCTTTTCCAAAAGCTTTAATGTTTCCCGAATCTGGGCGGATGAGTCCGTAGAGAACCTTCATCAAAGTTGATTTTCCGGCGCCATTTTCGCCGATGATTGCGTGGATTGATCCAGATTTAACTTTTAGTGACACATCCCGGTTTGCTACGACTCCCGGGTACTTCTTTTCGATACCAACTACTTCTAGGACGTTATCCATCACGCTCCTGTACTTAAGACCAAATTGCGGCCATATATGAGACAAAGCGCGCCATGGAAGCCATGACGCGCTTTGGTTACTTCATTCTCTTACTTTATGCCTTTGTTGGATCGGATGGAACAACCACCTTGCCACTAGCAATTTCGGAGCCGTAGTTATCAATAACGGCAGAGACATCCTTTAGATATCCACCGGTCTTGGTATAACCAACGCCACCTTGCTTGAAGCCCCAGGTCTTTAGTCCTGCAGTCTTCTTGCCAGCGAGAGCATCATTTACGAAGCCACGCACGCCAAGATCGACTCGCTTCAACATCGAGGTAAGGATTGTGGACTTGAATGCTGCGTGTGCTGGATAAGTTGCCTCATCAGCATCAACGCCGATTGACCACTTCTTCAATTCAGAAGCGGCACGGTGCATTCCAGTTCCAGTTCCACCAGCAGCTGCGTAGACGACGTCTGCGCCATTCTGGTACATACCCTTTGCTGCTTCATAACCCTTTGCTGGATCATTGAAGCCAGAGAAATCTGGGAAGTTGGAGATGTAAGTTGATTGGATCTTAATCTTTGGATTAATTGCCTTTGCACCAGCAATGTAACCTGCTTCGAACTTCTTGATGAGCGGAGTATTAACGCCACCAATAAATCCGATGCGGCCACTCTTTGTGGTCATTGCAGCAGCAAGTCCTACAAGGTATGAGCCTTCTTCTTCCTTGAAGACAATTCCTTGAACGTTTGGAGCCTTAACGCTCGAGTCATCCACGATTCCCCATTGAACTTTCGGGAATTCTGGCGCAACCTTTGCGAGTGCTGAAGCATAGGTAAATCCAACTACGACGATTGGATTTGCACCGCGCTTCGCCATTAAGCGAAGGCGCTCGGCACGCTGATCATCAGTAGCGGTTGGATTGTCCTGTGATTCGATGAGCTTTAGAGCTTTGTTCTTCTGCAAAATCGGTCGAACACCGATGTATGCAAGTTGGTTAAAGCCAGGTACATCGCGTCCACCCAAGCTATAAGCAATACCAATTGTCTTGGTTGCTGCTTGAGCTGGAGCGATTGCCATCATTCCCGATAGCGCAACTGCGCCAGCGAAAATTGAGGCACCGAGCCTGCGAAGAGTTTTCTTCTGCATTCAGTTATCTCCTTAGTAGTTGTTTAACTGCGGAACTATTCGCACAAAGAAGATGGTGGTAAGAGTTCGTATCGCTGTGACGACATGTCGGGCCACAGGAGCCGACCTTCTTCTTTAAAGCCATCGAGCTTTAAAGCCATCAGGATTGAGCTACATAGGGGGAATTCCGATAACTTATCGCGTGGAGTATCTTCTAGTCCAGCAACTGCAGGATTAGGAAGAGAGGGGTTTCGCAATTATGAATTTTCTTTATAAAAAGGCCCCGGAAATCGTTGTTGTCGGAAGCACCATGATGGACATGATCGCTTACGTGAAGCGGGCTCCCAGCTCAGGGGAAACTGTGATTGGAGACTCATTTTCATTGGGATTTGGCGGAAAAGGTGCCAACCAGGCGGTCATGGCCAGCCGCTTTGGAGCCAAGGTAAAGATGATCAATACCTTGGGAGATGACGTTTTTGGTGAAACCACTTTAAAGAATTTCCAAGAGCAGGGAATTGACACTAAGTATGTGAATCGGGTACCCGGTGCTAGCGGGGTTGCACCTATATGGGTAGAAGCAGATGGATCAAATCGAATTATTTGCGTTCCTGGAACAAATTTCGCGATGACTGTTCCGCAAGTTCAAAGCGCGCTCTCAGAAATTTCCGAAATTGATGTTTTGGTTGGGCAATTAGAGATTCGCCAGGAAGTAACTGCTGCCGCTTTTGCCGCGGCGCGTGCGCGCGGGATCACTACGATTTTAAATCCTGCGCCGTTCGCACCACTTTCTTCCGAGCTTGTGAAAAATTCAGATTGGATAATTCCAAATGAGACGGAATTTGCCGGTCTCGATAATTCTGGCAGAGCGCCAGATAGCGATGAAGTAATTCTGGAGCTCGCAAAGTCTCTTGGTTGCAAGTTAGTGGTGACTTTGGGAGAAAAGGGAGCGGCGTTAGTAGAGAATGGCAAAGTCGTGCGAGTCGCTGCACCTTCGGTAAACGCGATTGATACCACCGGCGCGGGGGATGCTTTCGTGGGTGCATTTTCAGTTGGGTTGGGACTTGGTTTTGAGCCAGAAAAGGCGGTCAAGCTGGGCTGCGAATCGGCCTCACTAAGTGTTACTCGTAAGGGCACCCAATCCTCATACCCAAGTCGGCAAGAGGCGACGCAGATTATCTCCGGGATTTAAATTCCGATGGGGTGCCAGACTGTCTTGTACTCCATAAACGAGAGCATTCGATTTGGTGAGACATCCTTATTAAAGCGATGAATCCGCTTGAGGTTCTCACTGCCGGCGCGCTTAATTTCGCCATCAAGAGTCTTTGCAACTCCCGAGATATCAATTCCATCAACTTCCATATGTCCGGCCAACCAAGGAACTAACTCACTCCGCTTTCCAGTAAGAATATTTACAACTCCACCAGGCAGATCACTTGTCGCAAGAACTTCAGCGAGTGTGATTGCCGGTAGCGGAGCAGATTCACTTGCGATTAGTACTGCAGTATTTCCACCAGCAATGACTGGCGCTAGTCCACGAGTTAGGCCAAGGAGAGATTCTTTCTCTTCAGCAATGACTCCAACTACTCCTAGCGGTTCTGGAATAGTGAAGTTGTAGTAAGGGCCAGCGATTGGATTTGTACCGCCAGCAGAGGTAGAAATCTTGTCGCACCATCCGGCGTACCAGACCCATAAATCTATGGCTTCTTGAACTTGTTTCTTTGCTGAAGTTTGGCTTACACCTTCAAGGGCCGAGATTTCCTCAATAAATTGCAAACTTCTTCCCTCTAACATTTCGGCGATGCGATAGAGAATTTGGCCACGATTAAATGCAGTCGCATGGGACCATCCATTAAATGCGGAGCGAGCGGCAACGACGGCATCTCGTAAATCTTTTCGCGAAGCGAGCGCTGGGTTTGCAACAAAGTTGCCCTTTTTGTCTTTTAATTCGTAGGAACGACCCGATTCACTCCGAGGAAATGCGCCACCGATATAAAGTTTGTAGGTCTTCATCACATCAAGGCGCATCATTTAGCTCCCTTTAAATATGCAGCAAGGCCATGGCGACCGCCTTCGCGACCCCAGCCAGACTCTTTATAACCACCAAACGGGCTGGCGGCATCAAATTTATTAAAGGTATTTGCCCAAATCACTCCCGCTTTCAATTCATTAGCAGCCCAGAGAATCTTGGAGCCTTTCTCAGTCCAAACTCCTGCGGAGAGGCCAAAGGGAGTGTTATTCGCCTTCTCCATAGCCTCACTAGGCGTCCGGAAAGTAAGAACAGATAGAACTGGCCCAAAGATTTCCTCACGCGCTATTCGATGTGCCTGGGTGACTCCAGTAAAGATCGTGGGCGCAAACCAATACCCTTTTGTTGGAAGTGCACAAGGAGCGCTCCAAATCTGGGCGCCCTCTTTGCTTCCCGATTCTGACATTTCCTTTATCTTCGCAAGTTGTGCGCTGGAATTTATTGCTCCCAAGTCAGTGTTCTTATCGAGCGGATCGCCGACTCTAATTTTTGCCATTCTTACTTGGAGCCTTTCGATGAATTCATCAACGATGCTCTCTTGCAGAAGTAATCGTGATCCGGCGCAACAAACGTGACCTTGATTGAAAAAGATTCCGTTAATAATTCCTTCAACTGCCTCATCAATCGGCGCATCGTCAAAGACAATGTTCGCACCCTTACCACCAAGTTCTAGAGTTGCCGGAATTCCGCGATCCGCAATCGATTTAGCAATTAATTTTCCAACTTCAGTCGATCCGGTGAAGGCAATCTTGTCGATATCTTTATGGTTAACAAGCGCAGCTCCAGTACTGCCATCGCCCGTTACGATGTTTACAACTCCTGCTGGGAGCTCGGCCTGTTCACAGATGTCTGCAAATAAGAGAGCAGTTAGCGGAGTAGTTTCTGCTGGCTTTAAAACGACTGTGTTACCCGTTGCTAGAGCCGGCGCGACCTTCCAAGCCAACATCAATAATGGGAAATTCCACGGAATTATCTGTCCTACAACACCATACGGTTTTGGATTATCTCCGTATCCAGCGTAGTTAAGTTTGTCGGCCCAACCGGCGTGATAGAAGAAGTGAGCCGCTGAGAGCGGAACATCAACATCGCGCGTCTCTCGAATTGGCTTTCCATTGTCGAGCGCTTCGAGAACTGCAAATTCACGAGCCCGTTCTTGCAGTAATCGCGCTATCCGAAATAGGTATTTAGCGCGCTCCTTAGGCGCCATTTTCGCCCAGACTTTGTTGTAAGCGGAGCGGGCGGCTTTCACTGCCTTATCGATATCTGTTGCATCTGCGAGTGAAACCTTGGATAGGACCTCTTCAGTCGCAGGATTAATACTGGCAAATCTCTTCTTGGAGTGGGGAGCAACCCACTTGCCATTTATGTATAAACCGTATTCGCTCTTGATATCAACGATCGCGCGCGATTCTGGGGCTGGGGCATATTCAAAAATCTCAGTGCTCATTACTAATCCACCGTAACATAATTAGAACCCGAATATCTGCCATCCCGCAGTTTCATCCGCTGCATCAATAAATCATTTAGAAGCGCGCTCGCGCCAATACGAAATAGATCTGGGGTCAACCACTCTGGGCCTGCAGTTTCATTTACCAGGACTAATTGCTTGATTGCATCTTTAGTAGTTCTAATTCCACCTGCTGGCTTAACGCCAATTCTTTGCCCAGTTAACTTATAGAAATCCCGAACGGCTTCCAGCATGACGAGAACTACTGGGGCGGTCGCCGCGGGTGTAACTTTTCCAGTACTTGTCTTTATGAAATCAGCACCCGCTAACATCGCAAGATAGGAGGCCTTTCGCACATTGTCATATGTAGCAAGCTCACCAGTTTCAAGAATTACTTTTAGATGAGCCCTATCACCGCAAAGTGATTTAATTTCTCGGATCTCCTCAAAAACCTCGCCGATCCGACCAGATAGAAATGCGCCTCGATCAATGACCATATCAATCTCACTTGCGCCAGCCTCAATAGCATCCTTGGTATCGCGTAATTTAACTTCCATAGAAGCTCGCCCTGAAGGAAATGCTGTTGATACCGCCGCAACGGGAATATCTTGCCCGCCGATTGAATCTAAATGTTTACGCGCAATTTCAACCATATCGTTGTAAACACAGATTGCGCCGACGTGGGGAACGCTGGCATCTGTTGGATCGGGACGGAAACCTTTAGCGCAAAGTGACTTAACTTTTCCGGGAGTATCGGCGCCCTCTAGCGTTGTGAGGTCAACCATCTTGATGGCAAGGTCTATTGCCTTCGCTTTGCTAGTTGTTTTGATACTTCGCGTTGCCAACATCGCAGCTCTACCTTCTGCGCCTACTTTGTCGACTCCAGGGAGATTATCGAGGAAGGCTCGGAGTGAAGATTCGCTGCCATCAATTAATGATTTCACTCGTTAGTTCACCGCCATTAGTGCTCGAAATTCTCGCTCCACCGCATCAAGGATAGTAGTTGCCTCACTAACCTGATTAGTCACAACTTCGATGTAGCACTTGATCTTCGGTTCGGTGCCGCTGGGACGAACAATTACGCGATATTTCTCATCCAACCAGATCCGCACTCCATTTGTAGGGGGGAGGCCATCTTTTGGCCGCTCTAAGTCATCAACCTGTGTGACTTTAAACTGCGAAAGTTGGGTTGGAAGATTATTTCGTAATTTGCCCATGACTTTATCAATATCACTAATGCTTTGTGTCCTAACCGATATCTGCCGAGTTCCGTGAAAACCATATTTCTTCCAAATCTCGTTTAATAGTTGTGCAATCGTTTTTCCCTCACGCTTTAAATCTGCGGCGAGTTGGACAAGAACTAGAGCGGCGCTAATCCCGTCTTTATCATTTACCGAATCTGCGTCAACGGCATAACCCAGAGCCTCTTCATATCCAAAGCGCAGGTTCGCCACCTTTGCTAGATACTTGAAACCAGTCAAAGTCTCCACAAAGGGCAATCCATAAGATTTAGCTATCTTGCTCAAAATTGATGAGGAGACAATCGAATTAGCTAATACTGCACTTTTATCTTCACAAGTTCGGGCTAGATACTCACCCAATAAGGCACCAACTTCATCACCGCGCAACATCCGCCAATTCCCATCATTTATTGCGGCGGCACATCTATCAGCATCTGGGTCGTTTGCAATTACTAGGTCTGCCTCAACCTCCCGAGCAAGTTTTAGCGAAAGGTCGATTGCCCCAGGTTCTTCTGGATTAGGAAAAGCCACCGTCGGAAAATCTGGATCAGGTTCTGCCTGTTCCTTCACCAGGATAGGTCGGGTAAAGCCGGCACGATCAAAGACTTTTAGAACGGTCTCAGTTCCAACTCCGTGCATCGCGGTGTAGACGACCTTCAATTCAATTGGAGAATTTCCGAGGCGAGCAGTCGTAGCTATGTATTCATTAACGATCTCATCGCTAAGGATCGTCCAAGTCGTACCCCGTGGGACTTGATTAAGACTTGGAGCAGCTGAGATCTCAGCAGAAATTTCTTTATCGGTAGGCGAAATTATCTGGGAGCCCTCATATCTGATTCCATTTACTGTGCCACCTAAATAAACCTTGTAGCCATTATCTTGTGGCGGATTGTGGCTCGCAGTAACCATTACTCCAACATCACAACCAAGTTTGCGTACTGCAAATGCCAAGACTGGTGTTGGTAGCGCTCTTGGCAAAACGAATACTTCAAAACCTGCGCCACTCATTATCTCTGCGGTGTCCCGAGTGAAATCTTCCGAGCCATATCTAGCATCGCGCCCGATAACTATGGACTTCAAACCTGCGTTAGACATAAAGCGTGACAACCCATAAGCCGTCTTTGATACAACGCAGCGATTCATCCGTGATGGTCCTGGGCCAAGTGGGCCACGCAACCCTGCTGTGCCAAACTCTAAGAAGCCCTGGAAGCACTCGGTCAGCTCCTCTGTTGCACCACGATCTAACCACTCTTGTAGTTGCGCACGAGTTTTGGGATCTGGATCATCTGAGATCCAAGATTTAACCTCAGCTACAAGTCTTTCGGATAACACCTAACTACCGTACCCCTCTATTTCTGATTTCAGCAATGTAGTCATCAGGAGCACCGGCCTCTATTGCTGCAGCAACCATGATCTCTAGATAGCGCTGTGACGGGATGCCACCCTCAAATGAATTTAATACGTAGACATAACAACTTTGCGTTCCTGTCATAGTCTCGACCCGCACTCGAATTTTCCGATAGAGATCTGTAGTCACGCCCTCCCATTCATCAAGAGCGGATTCATCTTGTTTGGTTAAGTCATATAAGGAGACAAAAACGGAAGCGCTTGAATCCTCGGCAAGGGTTGCAACCGCGCCTTCCCAACCGATTTCTTCACCGCCAAAAGTTAAGCGCCAACCTCGTAACCAACCAGTTCCAAGATGCGGTGAATGCGGTGCTCGTTGCAACATCTGGCGGGGATCAAGGTTTGAGCCATAAGCAGCGTAAAGAGTCATTTCGTAGCCGTTACAAAATCAAACCAGTTATAGCCAAGTGAATTAATCGCACTTCTCAGCCATGGAAGTGAAAGTCCAATCACATTTGAACTCTCGCCCTCAATGCTTCTGATAAACGGCGCGCTAATCCCATCAAGTGTGAAACCCCCAGCAACATTTAGTGGCTCGCCCGTATCTACATAAGAGGCAATCTCGGCGCCACTTAATTTAGCAAAGTGAACTTTTGTGGCTACTACATCACTTATCTCAATCTCTTTCGTCGTATCAATTAGGCAGTGGCCGGTGTAGAGCACTCCATCGTTGCCACTTAATTGTTCAGCTCGCTTAATCGCTATTTCCCGAGTGAGCGGTTTACCTAGGGACTTTCCCTCAAATTCAAAAGTGGAATCACAAGCGATTATTAGCGCGGGGTAGTTGATTAGCTTTCGTACCGTATGTGCCTTAACTATCGCCAGAGCTACAACCATCTCACTCGGTGAAAGCTGGGCATACCTGGGGTCTTCTTCATCGACACCACTTACTTGTACCTCAATCTCCAAGCCACTTCGTTCCAGCAAACCTCTTCGCGACGGTGAGGCGGAAGCGAGGACAATTCTGGGCAGCATGGAAGTGCGAATTCTATCTTCTCTATCTTCAGGTATCTTCGCATTATGTCTCAGGCGTTACCGGTCGTCGCTAGTCTCGCGCAACTTGTCGAAGAGGCAAAGCTTCGATTGGGATTAAAAGCAGAAACAAGAATCATTTCGATAGCTCCGACGCCCGGAGAATTTTTCTCACTCTCCACCGTGAGAAGTGGTACCGATCAAGTTGTTACTTATCCGTTAGTCCTTCACAAATATCACCGCAATCGCATGTTGACTCTTCCGGCTAGAAAATCTTCGGATTTTGAGCAGAACCTGCAAGAGATTGTTAATGAAAAATTGAAGGTTCTCGGGCTCTTTGGTCCAAATACCTTTGCCTTCAATGGCAGGGGCGAATTGATTTCAATTCAGGAAGGGCTAGGAGAGGAAGTTCTTTGGAGTGTGACTTTTTCAATTACTTCCGTATTTGAAAACGCACTCCGCGCGGCCCACAAATTGCCTCTAGGTTCTCCCGAACAATTAGAGGTTAATTGGATATTCGCCCGCTTTGATGCGCCAAACCATCTTGATATGCAAACTCCATACCTACATCTCTTTGCACATGAACCGAGATATCGAATTCGCAAACTAAGTTCGCATAGCGGATATGTTGCTTTGAGTAACAGTTCTAATTTAGAAGAGGAAGTTATACACGCGATTGATTATTTAGAAGGCGTTATTAACGAGTAGAGCGACCGAGGGCGCGGAAATGCCAACCAGCGCGCTCCCAAAGCTCACGATCTAGCGCATTACGGCCATCTATTATGTTGGCACGGGAAACTAAAGTCTTGGCTTTTGTTGGATCTATTGTTCGAAACTCTTTCCACTCCGTTAAGTGCAGCACAATCTCGGCTCCACTTAAGCAAGAGTCAATCGAATCGACATAACTTAGGTTCGGAAAACGTATCTTGGCATTTGCATTTGCCTTCGGATCAAAGACGCTAACGCTTGCACCCGCCTGTGAGATCTGATCGGCAATATCAAGAGCTGGGGAATCGCGCACATCATCGCTATCAGGCTTAAAGGCAGCGCCGAGGACTGCGATTTTGCGCCCTTTGAGATCTTCATCTAGATCCAAACGGACGAGATCGATCATTCGTTGGCGTGCTCTTAAGTTAATTGAATCAATCTCACGGAGGAATTCGAGAGATTGTTTGGCTCCAAGTTCTTCGGAGCGAGCCATAAATGCGCGGATATCTTTAGGAAGGCAGCCGCCACCAAATCCTATGCCTGCCTGTAGGAATCTTGAACCTATTCTTGGGTCATAACCGATTGCTTTTGCCAGCACAGTCACATCGCCACCGGTTGCTTCACATATCTCAGCCATAGCGTTTATAAAGGAAATTTTCGTTGCTAAGAATGAATTTGCTGCCACCTTTACTAACTCTGCTGTAGGCAAATCCGCTCTTATCCATGGAACTGCGTTATCTAGCAATGGTTTGTAAGCGACTTTCAAAAGTTCTTCGGCTCTATCTGAGGTGACGCCGACGACAAGTCGGTTTGGCCGCAAGGTATCTTCGACTGCGAAGCCCTCCCGTAGGAATTCTGGATTCCATGCAAGTTCAGCTAGAGAACCTAACTCGGCAAGACGTTTTGCCAATCGCGCAGCAGTGCCGACTGGAACGGTGGATTTACCAACTACCAGCGAGCCAGACTTGGCATGAGGTGCAATCGCATCTACAGCTGCATCCACATATTTCAAATCAGCAGCAAGACTATTTGGCTGTTGTGGTGTGCCCACACAAATAAAATGAATATCGCAATCTTTTGCATCCGCAAAATCAGTTGAGAATTTGAGTCGACCACTCTTTACTTCTTGTAACAGTAACTCCTCTAGGCCTGGCTCAAAAAAAGGAACCTTTCCATCCCTTAGAAGTTCAATCTTCTTCGGATCAACATCAATTCCAATTACTTCAAAACCAAGAGAAGACATTGCAGCGGCATGTGTTGCACCTAGGTAACCAGTACCAATTACGGAGAGCTTCACGCGGGAACCTTACTATTCCTTCGCTTGCTTACATGGGTTATCGCCAGCGCTACTTGTTCCAAACTTATTAACTATCGAAGGGGAGACGGAGGGTTCGGGTCTTACCTCATCTATAAGGGCGTCATCATTCTTGATTCGCTCAAAGAGTTCTGCTGAAAGAACTGGGTCCCATAAGACTGCTGCAGAGACGCCATTTTTACTGTAGTTGTAATACTTGAGCGGAATCGTAAGCGTTCGGACATTTGAAGAAGAGAGATTACGGAGCTGCTTACCTAGAGTAAGTAAGTCGCCCTGGGAAAGATTGCTATCAGTTGTAACGCTGGCGAGTGCAGAGTTAACAAAATCAACTAACTTGATGGGATTTAGTAGCACGCCAGCGCTGGTTGCTCTGCGCAACATGGCACCTGCAAATTCTTGTTGTCGCTTCATTCGACCAAGATCGCCTAAACCATCGAAAGTTCTTGACCTCACATACTTGAGTGAATCAACCCCATCCAAGATATGTCGACCAGCGGGAAGAGTGAGGTGGCTCTTTGGATCATTAATGTCTCGCTTAGTGCAAATTTCAATTCCACCTAGAGCGTCAACCATCCTTACGAAACCGACAAAATTAATTTCTACATAATGATCAATTCGCAGCCCAGACATCTCTTCGAAAGTTTGGATAAGAAGTGGCGCTCCACCCCAGTTATAAGCAGAATTAATTTTGGAATATGCAGCCCCGACATTTTTGCCAGTATTAATAGATTTGTGTTCTGGGATCAGCGCATAAGAGTCACGCGGGATTGAGATGATTGCAGCCTTATCGCGCTTCTTTGAAATGTGAACTAAAAGCATCGTGTCAGATCTCTTGCCTGCGGCAACATCAGTTCCGCCAACACGCAAACGTTTTATTTCTGCACGCGAGAGACCTTCTCTAGTGTCCGAGCCAACAATTAGGTAATTAACGGCGGAAGATTCCTTCTTAGGCCGATTCTCTAGACCGGAAAAAACATCTAACTTAGGGATGGCCGAAGTAATTCGACCCAGACCCATCCAGGTTATGGCCGAGAGCGCAACGATTGCTACTGAGAGAATGGTGAAGAATCGAATCGCTCGGGTGGATTTCACTATGCAAGAGTAATGAAGCGATAGCGTTCGACTGTTATGTTCGCTGAAAAATTGCCGAGTAATTCCGCCCACACCTCAAGGGAACCTGCGGTCTCAGTGATACTAACGGTCGTAAATGAAGCGGCCCACTTGCATGAAGCAATTAGTGCAATTTTAAAATCACATTACGACGGTGAAATTGAAATAGCCATTGCAGTTGGGCCCTCTAAGGATGAGACCGAGAAAATTGCGCAAGCACTCGCAGCTCAAGATAAAAGAATTCAGGTAATCGCCAATCCCAGCGGGCGCACTCCGGATGGATTAAATGCTGCACTCGCGGCAACGAAGAATGAGATTGTGGTTCGAATCGATGGTCATTCGGCAATAGATTCGAATTACATTAGAGAAGCGGTGAAAATTCTGCGCGAGACCGGATCGGTAAATGTCGGTGGCGTGATGGCAGCCGAAGGAGTAACTCCATTTGAAAAGGCTGTCGCGCGGGCTATGCGCTCTCTTATTGGAGTAGGCGGATCAAGATTTCACACCGGCGGTAGCGCCAGTAGCGTGGATACTGTTTATCTCGGAGTCTTCCAACGCAGTGCGCTCCAGAGCGTCGGTGGTTATGACCCACGTTTTACTCGGGCGCAAGATTGGGAACTAAATTTCAGATTACGTAAAGCTGGCGGACAAGTTTGGTTTGATCCGCGACTACAAGTCACATATAGACCGCGCAGCTCCGCTCGCGCACTCGCTCGACAGTACTTTGAATATGGCAGATGGCGTGCAGCTGTTTCGCGCTATCACAAGGGAACGGCAAACTTCCGATATTTGGCAGCACCTCTTAATCTCATTCTGCAATTGTCCTGTTTACTCCTAACATTTCTAGCTTCACCTTGGTTTCTAATTCCACCAATCAGCTACTTAGTCACTCTGAAAATTTCTTCATTGTTTATTGGAAAGAGCTGGTCCGAACGCGTCCGTCTTCCAATAGTTCTGATAATCATGCATTTTTCCTGGGGAATTGGTTTCATCACATCACCACGGGGTCTAATTTCCAATTCATAACCACTCCGCTCAGGTACCCTAACAATCCTGATGCGCCGCCAAATTAACTTAGTTACATTTCTAATCTCATCTTTACTTATTGGGATTTTCCAACCGGCAGCGCGTGCGGAGACTACGATTCCCGCCTCCTTTGAGTTCCTTGGTTCGGGTTATGGCCATGGCGTAGGAATGAGCCAAATCGGCGCTCGTGGCCAAGCGCTAGAAGGAAAGAGTGCGGCTGAGATTCTTGGTTATTACTATCCCGGCTCCTCTGTTACACCATTTCCGGATAATCATTTGATTAGAGTGAATATCGCGAACCAAACAAATAATGCATCCATAAATTCAGAGAAGAACATTGGTGGATTCACGCTCTACCGTGGCGATATTCCAGCAACGGAAAACCCAGAACCTTTTGGCCGATACGACGGTACTGTTACTGCAACCTTCACAAACTTTGAAGGGCGCGTTATCCCCTTCTTAACTTCACCGACCGCGAAGTTTGCTCCGATACCGGCACATGAATCATGGACCATCCGCTGGGAAACTAGCACTGTTATTGCATTTAAAAGTGGCGATAAGAGTGGTCGCTATAAGTATGGCCAGATCACATTTAAAAGTATAAAAACTCAAGTAACTTCATATCTTGCGGTAACAACAACTCTCCGGCTTCACGATGAGTATCTCTATGGAATTGGCGAAGTTCCCTCCTCTTGGCCTCCGGCAGCGCTGGAGGCACAAGTAATTGCAGCTCGCACTTATGCGTTAAATAAGATTGGAAAAATTCGAACCGAGTGTGATTGCAATATATATAGCACCACTATTGATCAGAATTTTGTGGGCTTTGCCAAAGAGGATGAGAAAGTTAATCGAATAGATTACGGAATACTCTGGAAAAACGCGGTGAACCGCACCTTTATTGATAGCGATAATTCACTCGTAATCACCATCGATGGGAAACCAATAAATGCTTTCTACTTCTCATCCAGCGGCGGAAACACCCAGAACATCAAAGAGGTCTGGGGTTCAGAATTTGCATATCTACTTGGAGTGCCTGACCCGTGGAGTCTTGATCCCAAAATTAATCCCCGCTACTACGCGTGGAACCGCACTGTTTCTCAAGCGTTAATGGCCCAAACCTTCGCATTGCCAAATGTCGTTTCCTACACCGTTGATGCAATCACGAAGACCAACAGCGTACTAGCGATTAGCGCTTATTCCGCTGATGGGAGAAAGAGCACACTCACGGGCGAGGTGTTCCGTGCGCGAACTAAATTGCCATCGACTTGGATAAAAAATAATCTCCAGCCCGTAGTGGTCATAGCAATTGTTAGAGAATGTCAGGAAAACCGATTTTATAAGCGGGTTTTATGCGCAATGTGACGTTTAATTCGAATGAAGCACGCTATTTAGCCCACCCCATGATCCGCTTCTAGGAAGAGCCTCAAGCGCACCGCTCTCAGAATTTCTTCTTAGCAGAATCCCATGTGCGCCAGAAAGTTCGCGCGCTTTAACAATTTTTCCATCAGGTAATTTAATTTTTGAACCTGCGGTTATGTAGGCACCAGCCTCAACAACACAATCATCACCAAGTGAGATTCCCAGTCCAGAATTCGCTCCCAGCAGAGTCTTCTTGCCAATCGAAATAACTTCTTTCCCGCCACCACTTAAAGTTCCCATAATCGATGCACCACCACCGATATCACTGCCATCTCCAACGACGACTCCAGCAGATATTCTTCCTTCGACCATCGAAGCGCCGAGCGTTCCGGCATTGAAATTAACAAATCCTTCATGCATGACTGTGGTGCCTGGAGCTAGATGTGCACCCAGTCTTACGCGATTTCCATCTGCAATTCGCACGCCTTCAGGAATTACATAGTCGACCATCCGGGGAAATTTATCGATTCCATGCACTACTAGGAATCCATCTCTTGCACGCAAGGAGTCTGCAACTGAATCAAAACCATCAATCGCACATGGCCCATGGGAAGTCCAGACAACATTGTTCAAAATTGAGAAGATGCCATCTAAGGAAGCACCATGTGGTTTTATGATTCGATGCGAGAGCAGATGAAGCCTTAAATAAGCATCAGCCACATCTTTTGGCGGCAGAGCCAAATCAATCTCTAACGAGACTATTTCGCGCTTAACTCGCCGAACAGCATCTACTCCAAGTTGCCCAGAAAGGTCTGGCGCCTTGTTTTCACTTAACTTGCCGAGACCAAGACTCTTGTATCTAACATCTAAGACCGCTCCACCTTCAGAGATGTTGGCAATTCCATATCCATACGCGCTGGTCATGCGCCAAAGGTACCAACTTCACTTACTCTAGAGTGCGCTGATGAAGATTGCGGTCTACTGTGCTTCATCTACTGCTGTTCCTGCCGAGGCTTTAAAACTCGGCTTTGATCTCGGTGCGCAAATCGCAAAGCTCGGCCATCAACTTGTTTGGGGCGGCGGGGCGATATCGGTTATGGGTGAAGTGGCACGTGGTGCACGCGCCGAGGGTGGAGTAACAATTGGCGTGATTCCGCAACGGTTAACTAACGTTGAATTTATCGATAACTCCGCAACAGAGATGCATGTAGTCAAAGATATGCGTGAGCGAAAAGGTCTCATCGAAAAACTCTCTGATGGATTTATTGCCCTACCGGGAGGATTGGGAACCTTGGAGGAGTTGTTTGAGATCTGGGTTGGTAAATATCTTGGTTTTCACGATAAACCAATCGCTGTCCTCGATCCGCACGGTGTCTATGGCTCACTACGTGTTGCGCTAGAAGACCTTACAAATCAAAAATTTTTAAAGCCGGGAGTACAGGAATTAGTTCGCTGGTGTAACGAGATTGAGGAATCCCTTGCACATCTTGAGGGAAGATAAAGTGCTAAAGGATTTTAACGCCACAGTTTTTGTGGCAGCGCCACAAATTGAAGTTTGGCGTTCATTGGTGGATTGGAAAAGCCAAGGTGAATGGATGGCGCTGACAAGAGTCACTGCTTCGGACAATGGCGCTGATGATTCCGGAGTTGGAACCACAATTGATGCGTTTACAGGTATCGGCGTACTAGGAATTTTGGATCGGATGAAAGTGACTGATTGGGAACCGCCAACATTTTGTAGAGTGGATCATTACGGGAAAATAATTCGTGGTATCGGTGAGTTCAGACTAACTGAAGTTGCCGGCGGAACTAGATTTGATTGGTACGAAGAGATAAAAGCTCCGAAGTTAGTGCTATTGCTGATTAAGCCTTTCATCTTGATTACGGTAAAACTATCTCTAAGGAAATTTGCACGCTCATTCAAGTAAGTCCTGAAGTATTAGCGCCATTGCTCCTTGTAGCCTTGGTATATGGCGCAGCGGAAAGCACAAACTCTTGCAGAGCTGATTGACTCTCTGCCAGAAGAGGAGCGCATCGTGCTCCTGCTTTACTTTGCAAAGAATCTCTCCGTAGCCGATATCGCTGCCAAAATCGGGGTACCAGAGCGCTCGGTTGCGGTGGTTTTAGCCTCCGGTCGAGCCCGTTTGCGCTCCACCTTCGATTTCCCCTCTCACGACTGAATGGGAGATAATTCGCCCCTGGTTTTTTAAGAGTCGAATCCGGACTTAGCTCCAAGAAAGAGGTCGAAATGGCAGCCATGAAACCCCGCACTGGCGATGGACCTATGGAGGTAACTAAGGAAGCTCGCAGCCTAGTTATGAGAATCCCGCTAGAGGGTGGCGGCCGATTAGTTGTGGAACTTAATCAAGAGGAAGCACGCAATCTCGCTGATGTCTTGAACACAGCGGTCACGCTAATTAAGAAGTGAACCGCCCCATCCCGAAGCTGGGCACCCGCAAGACTGGTAGCCCTTCGGGAGAAACTCTAAAAGGTGTAACCCATCTTGCCCTTCCTGTAACAACTTCGGGTGATATAGCGATAGCGGATAAGTGGATAAAATTTCTTGAGCACGAATTTCAAATCAATTTCGCTGATGAGATAAAGAAAGCGGGCTCAGGCTTCTCATCTAAATTGGGTGAACTAATTGAGATTTCATTACTTCCCAAGAATTCATCCCTCATAAGAATTTATCTGATCGGCGTTGGTGAGCGTAAACCAAATGAATTACGGAAAGTGGGAGCAATCCTCGGACGCAAAGTTAAGGCGAGTACATCCACACTCCTCTCGCTTTGCGCTGATGAAAAAAGCGGAGCTTTGGTTCATCTAAATGCGCTGGCCCTCTCTACCTACACCTGGAGCACAAAAGGCGCATCGGATAAAGAACGGAAAATTGAGACGCCAACTTTCTTGATTGGCGCGGACTTCGCTGATGTTGTCGCTAAGAGTGAAGTCTTAGTTGGCGCAACTTGGCGAGCGCGCGATTTGATTCACACCCCATCCAATATCAAATCACCTGAATGGATCTCCAAGACTGCCAAGTCTGAAGCGAAGCGAGTTAAATTAAAGATAAAAGTCCGTTCCGGACGAGAACTCGCTGAATTTGGCGGCTTACGAGCTGTGGGAAATTCAAGTAAGAAGAATCCGCCTAGATTTGTTGAGATTTCTTATCAACCAACTGGAGCTGGTCGTAAACCTCATGTTGTATTAGTAGGTAAAGGAATCACATTTGATACGGGTGGAGTTTCATTAAAACGTCCCTACGATTTGATGGCGCCGATGAAGAGTGACATGTCAGGCGCCGCAGTAGTTCTACAAACTGTTATAGCTGCTGCCGAATTGAAATTAAAAGTCAGAGTTACCGGCCTTTTAATGCTGGCCGAAAATGCTTTATCAGCAACGGCACAAAGGCCCTCCGACGTGATTAAGCATTATGGGGGCACTACGGTAGAAGTAATCAATACAGATGCGGAAGGCCGATTGGTACTTGCTGATGGCCTGGCCTATGCCGATAAGAATCTTGATCCTGACTATCTAATTGATATTGCAACACTAACCGGAGCCGCCACTCTTGGCTTGGGTCGCCAATATGGAGCCATGTACACGAGAAATTCCAAGCTCGCTCGTAATTTAAATGAGATTGGTGAATACATCGGAGATCGTATTTGGCATATGCCGTTGGTAGATGATTACACAATTGCGCTGGAGAGTAATGTGGCGGATTACAATCACACTGCCGACAAGTTTAAATTCCAAGGAGGCTCGGTGACCGCCGCGTTATTTCTGGAAAAGTTTGTGGGAAAACGAAACTGGGTTCATATGGATATTGCAGGTCCGGCGAGATCTGAAGCAGATGCAGGTGAAAATCCCAAAGGCGGAACTGGTTTCGGCGTAAGACTTTTGACGCAATGGTTGGCCAGCCTTTGAAATCCCCGCTCTCTGATCGCGGAGATATGAAGGCGTTTGCAAATAACTTCATTCCCGAAACGGAAATCATGCAACGAGCCCGTCAACGCGGCGCCGAAATTGGAACTTACGAGACCACCCAAGCAGTTGGCTCACTACTTAGATATCTGACTAATTTGATTGGCGCATCTTCAATAGTAGAAGTTGGAACCGGGTCGGGAGTAAGTGGACTTTGGATAATCCCCGCCATGATTGATAAAGGACTCTTTACCTCAATTGATGATGAGGTAGAGAATGCCCGGCTTGCAAAGCAGGCCTTTGAAGAGGCTTCTTTCCCGGCTTCGCGCTACCGCTTGATAACTGGAAATAGCACTGAGATTGTGGGCAAGCTCGCCGACAGTCTCTATGACATTTTCATTCTCAAGAAAGGTAGAGATATTTTCGAAAATATCGAGAGCGCTCATAGGTCACTGCGCCCCGGGGGTGTTCTTGTCATTGATAGAGCGCTGATGGGTGGCAAAGTTGCTGATCCAACCCAACGCGATGAAGAGACCATTGCTTTTAGAGATGCAATTAAGTTGATTCGCGAGGCCCGGGAGCGTTGGCTTCCCATGCTTCTCCCAGTCGGCGATGGCGTATTAGTTGCAACGAAGATATAGGGATTTAGGATTACTTTATGTTTGGCGTCGGAATGGGAGAGTTCCTAGGTTTAATAGTTCTAGGACTTTTTCTTGTTGGTCCAGATAAGTTACCAACCGCCGCAAAAGATTTTGCTCGAATCATCCATAAGGTCCGAAATTTCACCACAGATGCCTCTAGAGAATTAAAGAAGAATCTTGGTCCTGGCTTTGAGGATTTGGATGTAAAAGATCTAACGCCTAAGAATTTAGCCAAGAAAGTTATTGGCGACGCCCTAGATGACACTAAGCCAGTAATCAAGGAAGTTCGTCAGCGCACCAAAGAACTCAAGGATGTCGCGAAAATAGATCCAGATTTGTTATGAGTGAATCAATCATTACAGCCATTAGCGCTGAACTAGCTAAAGTTTCTGATCCAGAACTTCATCGCCCTATAACTGAATTGGGCATGGTTGAGCGAATCACGTTTGACACGGGAAGAGCCGAAATCTCAATTCTGCTGACAATTAATGGATGTCCTATGCGTGATCGTCTCAACAAAGATGTCAGCGAGGCCGCCCTAAAAATTAGCGAAGTTAAGACGGTATCTGTGATTTTCGGCGTTATGAATGATGAACAACGGGATCGGGTAAAGAAGTTGCTGCGCGGTGGTCGCGAGAAATTCATTCCCTTTGCCCAACCAGATTCACTCACGCGGGTCATTGGTATCTCATCCGGCAAAGGTGGCGTGGGAAAAAGTAGCGTCACGGTAAATCTTGCGGTCGCTCTGGCCAACCGTGGCTTTAAAGTCGGCCTGCTCGATGCCGATGTCTACGGCCACTCAATTCCTCGGGCCCTCGGCATTGAAGGAAAACGGCCAACTGCGATAGATCAAACTTTTATTCCGCTAGAGGCATTTGGAGTTAAAACTGTCTCAATAGAAATGTTTAAGCCTGATCGAGCCGACCCGGTTGCCTACCGCGGTCCACTCTTACATCGAGTCCTGGAGCAATTGTTAAGCGATGCATATTGGGGCGATTTGGATTTTCTTCTTCTCGATCTACCACCAGGGACCGGTGATATCGCAATTTCACTCGGCCAACTAATTCCTGGATCAGAAATCTTGGTTGTTACCACTCCGCAAGTTGCAGCTGCAGAAGTTGCAGAGCGCGCTGGTCGTATTGCGCATCAATTAAAACAGCAAATAATCGGAGTTATTGAAAATATGTCCGCATATTTGCCAGATGGTTCTACCGAGAGAGTGGCGCTCTTTGGCGAAGGCGGGGGAGAGGAAACATCCCGACGACTATCTACTTTAGTTGGTGCAGATGTTCCACTTCTCGGAAAGATTCCATTTGATATTGCGCTGCGCGAGGGTGGTGATTCTGGAAACCCAGTTGTACTTGCAAAACCTGATTCAGCAGCAGCTCTGGAGTTTGAGGCCATAATCGATCTATTAACTCCGCGTAAGAAATCCTTACTTGGAGTCCGGCTCGGACTTAGTACCTAGCTCCACTTTCAACTTTAAGATCTCATCAACTAAATCTTTTCGCATTGCGGCAAGTTCACGGACCATATATTCCGTTACGGCAAGATTTCGCTCGTCGCGATTTCGATCTTCTTGTGATGTAACTCGATCACGATCTGCTTGTCTATTTTGAGCCAAAAGGATTAGCGGCGCCGCGTAAGAAGCCTGGAGCGAAAGCAGAAGTGTTAGAAAGATAAATGGGTATTCATCAAAACGGTATTGACTTGGTCCAATAAAGTTCCAAATTACCCAGGTCACAACGAAGACCGTCATGTATACAAGGAAGCGCGCGGTTCCTATAAAACGCGCAAACCTCTCCGAGAGGCGCCCTAAGGTTTCTGGGTCGTAATTGGGTTTAATGCTCCGTTTAGATTCGCGCGGAGTTGAGAGTCTTGATTTTTCTTTCATGGTTAATTCACCCCTTCACGGTTTCGCCAGTTCTCGGGTAACAAATGGTCTAGAACGTCATCCACAGTCACGGCGCCAAGTAAACGTTCATTCTCATCCACTACCGGAAGTGCAATTAAGTTGTAATTTGCAAGTTGTTTCACCACTTCGTTTAACGGGCTCTCAGGCGAAAGTGAAACTGGCGTAGCATCAACAACAATTCCTAAGTTCAGCGTGGGCGGTTCGCGAAGAAGTCGTTGCAGGTGAACGACGCCAACGAGTCTGCCAGTTGGCGTTTCCAATGGGGCCCGACAGACAAATACTTGGGAGGAGAGCGCTGGCGCTAACTCAGTTCGCCTTACCGCAGCGATTGCATCAGCAACTGTTGCATTCACATCCAAAATGACTGGATCGGTAGTCATCATTCCACCGGCGGAATAGTCCTCATATTTCATCAGACGCCTAATGTCATCAGCTTCAGTAGCCTCCATAAGATTTAGGAGTTCTTCCGCTGTCGCACCGCCAACATCTTTAAGTACGTCGGCGACATCATCAGGTTCCATCTCACCTAATACATCAGCTACTCGTTCTTCGGCAAGGCTCTTAACTAGCGCAACACGATCTGCGTCATTCATCTCTTCTAAGACTTCAGCTAATTTATCGTCATCAAGTCGCTTTGCTATCTCTTCCTGTTCTGAAAGGTTTAGTTCGCTGAGCGAAGCTGCAACCTCTTGTGCGGTCATCCCAGATATTTCATCACTCGCAGGTTTTACCGGAAGCGTAGAAAGGCGAGACTCAAACTCAATTTCTGACCATGAGATTGTTGACAGTAGATCTTTTCTAAGACCTCGCTCGCGCTTTTTTACATGCACTTGCGTCAAGCGCCAATCACCAGAGTCCATTAACTCCATGCCAAGATCTTCCACTACAACCACTTTGCCTTGATTTCGCAAGAGCACTTCCCGATCCAATAATTCTTCCAACAAAGAGACCTCGCCATGATGCGGTTGGTATCTTCTAATATTCAAAGAGCCATTCATAAATACGCCACTATCGTTAATCGAGGTGACTCTTGTTGTTGGAATGAAAATACGTCGTCGTTGCGGGATATCCACAACAAAGCCGAGAATTCTTGGGTTCTGACTATGCGCTGGATGATTTGCAACAGCGTCGCGAATTTTTCCTACTCGATCTCCGTTTGGATCAAATACGGGAGTACCAGCGAGCTTGGCAAGAAAAATCAATCTGATTTGCTCTTTTAGCATCCGGCACCTCCATGACTTAAGGCTATCGGATAGTACGGTTGAGCCGTGCGCGAACGAGATCATGCAACCTTGCCATCAAGTCGCGAAATTGGATTATTGACCCTCGTAATTATCGGAATCGGAACATCTGGTCCGGTTATTGCCCTAAGCGCGATGCCTATCCTCACACTTATCTTCTGGCGCAATCTCGGTGGATTTTTACTGCTGTTGCCATTGGCGATGCGCGACTCAGATTGGCGGGATATCAAGAAGCGAAATGGAATTCGCTATTCATTTCTATCGGGTATCGCCCTAGCGCTTCACTTTATTGGTTTCTTTATCGCGATGCGTTACACCAGCGTCGCCGCCGGAACCGCACTCACCGCATTGCAACCCCTCTTTGCAACTTATTTTGTGAAGCGATTGGGAGGAGAAATCCCGCGGCGCGCTTGGGCGGGGATGACCATCGCATTTATTGGCGTCTTGATAATAACTGGCGTTGATCTACAAATTTCAACTCGCGCCTTTATCGGCGACTTGGCAGCCCTCGCATGCGCTGCACTTGCCGCCATTTATGTAGTTCTGGGAGCTAAGGCGCGGGAATCAGTCTCTACCGCGACTTACACTTCCATTGCTTACTTAACATGTGCAGCAATTTCACTCATGTTTGCGCTTATATCAAGATCTCAATTAATCGGATTTACTTTACGGGAATGGTTATTGCTACTTGCTTTAATTGCTGGAGCCCAAATTTTGGGCCATACGATTCTTAACTTCACTTTGAAAAACCTCTCGCCTGCAATTGCCTCCTTAGTAGTCTTTTTTGAAGTTCCGGTTAGCGCAATTCTTGCTTTTTGGTGGTTAGATCAATTGCCACCACTTGGAACAGTCCCCGGGCTACTGTTAATACTTCTTGGTTGTGCGGTCTTCGTTTTTAGACGGAGGAAAGAAAGTTAAGTAACCGGTAAACTTTGCGAGTGTTAATTGATCTTCATACCCACTCAATCGCAAGCGATGGTACTGATTCGCCCCACGCACTGATCGATAAGGCTATTTCGCGTGGCATCGATGTCCTTGCTTTAACGGATCATGACACGGTTGGTGGATGGGATGAAGCTGTTCGAGCTCTTCGAGAACACCCCTCCCATTCAAAGATGGAACTGGTCCTTGGTTCAGAAGTTTCGTGTCAAGATGATGATGGAACCAGCATCCATATGCTCGGACTGTTATTTGACTCAAAGTACGAACCACTAATAGCTGAGTTCGAGAAAACTCGCGAGCATAGAGTCACAAGGATGTCTCGAATTATTGCCCGCCTTAATGAAGCTGGTATCGACATTACGATCGATGAGGTTTACGCCCAAAAGCGTGATGATGCGACTCTAGGTAGGCCGCACCTTGCTGATGCCTTGGTTGCAAAGGGACATGTTGCCAGTCGCGATGAAGCATTTAAGATTTTTCTACACAATGGTTCGAAGTTCTATATAAATCATTATTCACCCTCTCCAGAAATGGCTATTCGGTTAATAAAGGAGGCTGGTGGAGTAGCCATCATTGCTCACCCACTTGCATCAAGGAGCGGTAGAACGATCAAGCCTGAGACGCTAATGAAGTTAATTGAATCGGGGCTTGATGGAATTGAAGTAGATCACCGTGACCATAGCGAAATCGAACGTTCTGAGTTGTTGCGCCTAGCCATCGAACATGACTTAGTTGTGACAGGAAGTAGTGATTATCACGGCACCGGTAAGTTAAATCAATTAGCGGAGTTCACAACAAATCCGCAACAATGGGAGCGGCTTGAAGCAAAAGCAAATGCGCGAAGGGTTGTACGGAGATGAATGAGTTAACTGCCCTAACTTTTGGTCTGCAAGCATTTGTTACCTTACTTGTGATTTTGGATCCTCCGGGAGCTGCGCCGCTTTTTCTCTCACTTGTCGGTAACAAGGAGCGACGAGCTCAAGTAAGAATGGCCTGGTTAGCTGCGGTCACTTCCTTATCAATCATCACGATATTTGCGCTCTTTGGTCAGTTCATTGTGGACTACCTAGAGATCTCAATCTCTGCATTGCAAGGCGCTGGTGGCTTACTTTTACTTTTGATTTCACTTGATCTACTAAAGGGAATTGATAACGCCCAAGATAAGAACGTCGAGAAAAATGTTGCGCTAGTTCCGCTGGGTACTCCGCTTCTTGCTGGCCCAGGAGCAATCGTCACCATCATGCTCTTTGCATCACGAGTGGAGGGAAGTGAGATGGCGCTAGGTCTAGCCGGTGCAGTTCTCGGCGCACACGTGGTGATTGGCTTAACTTTGATGTTTTCTACACGAATCATTTCGGTTATTAAAGAGACTGGCGTGGCATTACTAGCGAAAGTTGCTGGCCTCTTAACTGCGGCGATTGCATTTGAGATGGTCATGACTGGAATCAAAGGATTGCTTTAATGTCTGGATTTTTCGCATCCCACAGCGTGACCTGGCGGATTCACTCTGACCCATCGATGTTGATTGGTGGTATCCGCGCCCTTCTCGAACAAGCCCTTCATCCCGGTGCAATGTCAGGCGTAGCAGCTCACTCTAATTTCCGTGAGGATGCGTGGGGTCGACTACAGAGAACCGGCGACTACGTTGGAACTTTAACTTTCTCAACGAAGAGTGATGCAGAGAAATTAGCCGCACGAGTACGCACGATTCACTCAAAGTTAAAGCTAGACGATCCACATCTTCTGCTCTGGGTACATATGGCGATGGTCGATGCCTTTCTGGATACGGCAATTCGCTCCGGATTGAAATTAACTCCCGCAGAAATGGATCAATATCTTCTAGAGATGGTTAAGTTTGCAGAATTAGTTGGCATCGATCCCGCAGTTACTCCTAAGAGTAAGAGCGAACTAGATGAATATTTTCTCAGGATTCAACCGGAACTAGTTGCAAGTGATGATGCAAAGCGCGCTGCACTTTTTATCGCTCTCCCGCCACTTCCTCCCTTGTTGCGTTTTGGAACTCCGATTGCCCCGCTTTGGGGTGGAATCACTTCTTTAGCAGCCGCTTCTCTACCCAAATGGGCGCGTCGACTTTATGGGTGGCCATCATTTCCGGGCCAAGAAGCACCAACAGATTTAGCTCTAAAAACTACTCGTGCAGCGCTATCAACTCTTCCCGCTTGGTTTAGGGAGAGTCCGCAACTGCGAGAAGCCAAAGCTCGAATGGGCCGGGCTTCATGAGAAAGATTTTGGTAGCAAACCTCGCCGGTGGAACCGGAAAAACAACGGTAGTTCACTCTTTAGCAACCGCGTTTGCCGAGTATGGAAAGCGCGCTCTTGTGATAGATGCAGATCCAGGTGCCGCACTTACTTTTCTATCTGGCATCGAGAATCCACGCTATTCAACCCGAGAACTCTTTGATGGGGGAGTAAAACTCGAGAACGCGATAGTGAAGAGTGCCGATCGTTTCTCGCTGGTTCCAAGTGCCAGCCGGCTCTTTCATACGGACTTCAAAGGCATGGCAAAACTAGCGGAACAAATTTCAGAATTTGATGTCATCTTGCTTGATAGTCCCTCCGGCCCCAGCGCTTTAATTACGCCACTTATTGATTTTGCCGATGAGATCATCGCGCCAATTGATGGCAGCATGCTTTCGATTAGGGGCGTATTAAATTTGCGTGACTTCGCCTCAAAGAGCGCTACTAAACCAGAAATCCGGATTCTCGAAAATCGCATGCTCCCATGGGATGAAGAACTGCGCCTTGCGGTAACTGAAGACTTCAAATTCCTTAACGTGGCTATACGTCGGGATGACTCTATTCAAGCGGCACAACTATCAACCCGCTCGGTATTAAGTGAAAACAAAAACTCCGAAATTGCCTCAGACTTTAGAGAACTGGGTTATCTCTTATTAGAGGAGATGGGACTTTTTTAGAGTCCAGCAAAACCAACGCGACGTTCCGCGCTATCACCAATCTCCACCGAACTTATCTTGGCCGAGGGTATTAAGTAATTTCGTCCCCGCACATCCGATAAAACTAACGGCTCATTTCCAGAGATTGATTTCTTAATTAGGGCAAGCACCTCTTCGCGATCAAGGCTCACTTCAATGGTGATCTCGCGCGCTTGGTCTGAGATGGCGATACGAATCTCGCTCTTTGCGCCCTCGCTTTTTACGTTTTTCTTTGTTGTCATAACTTGATTCTATATCCGCTCACTATTTCAGTTCACTTAGTGAGAGGGAATCCGGAGATTCCACGCCACAGCAGGCTGGAGATGAGAGTACTTGCCCCGGTCCTATCTATCTTTCCGCCCTTTTCTAACCAATGACGGGCAGTAATTTGCGCACATCCGATCAGCCCAATTGCAAGAATCATAGATTCATCTTTAGGCAATCCAGTGTCAGCGGAGATAACAGCACTTACCGCTACGGCACAGTCATAACTCATTCGCTCAAGACGTTCACGCACTTGTGGTTCAACGCTCATATCGCTCTCAAATAAAAGTCGAAAAGCTTCGCCCTCTCCTTCAATGAAACCGAAGTAAGCCTCGATAGTTGCCTTGACTCGGTTGCGATTATCTCGAGTTGATGCAATCGCTTTTTGAATCGCAAAGACTAAAGAATCTATATGCAAATCAAGCACGGCGAGATAGAGATCTAACTTTGAGGGGAAATGTTGATAAAGAACGGGCTTGCTTACGCTCGCACGCTCAGCAATTTCATCCATCGAAGCAGCGTGATATCCAGAAGCTGTAAAGATTTCCAAAGCGGCTACTAGTAGTTGTGCTCGCCGCTCATCTCTCGGAAGACGAGACTTAGGTTCACTCTTAATTTCTGTGCCACTCATCACGCTCATATTAGAGCCTCTCACTCCAATTCACTAGTTAGAAATCTCAAGAGTACGCTTACCTCTAAATGATTTCCTCCATCCAGCCAAGACTTCTTCTCGTACACGCGCATCCCGATGATGAGTCAATCAACAATGGGGCGACTATGGCCTCGTATGTTGCGCGCGGAGCAAAAGTCACTCTCGTTACCTGTACGCGCGGTGAAGAGGGTGAGATCTTGGTTCCTGAATTAGCTCATCTTGCAAGCGATAAAACTGATGGCTTAGGTGCACATCGCGAGATTGAATTAGCAGCTGCGATGAACGAATTGGGTGTTACTGATTTTCGATTCCTTGGCGCTCCAAATAAGAGTTGGCGGGATAGCGGGATGATTGGGACGCCGCAAAATGCTCGTCCCGATGTTTTCTGGAATTGCGATTTAGATGAAGCTGCGCGTCATCTTGAGACGATCATTCATGAGGTGAAGCCACATGTACTAATCACTTACGATGAAAATGGTGGCTATGGCCACCCTGATCACATTAAGGCTCACCAAGTTGCAATGCGAGCCGCCGAATTAGCCCGGAGCAATGGTTGGGATATCCAGAAAATTTATTGGAACACAATTCCAGTCTCAGTAATTGAAGAGGGAATAGCAGCTATGAAGGGGACCGGTGTGGATTTCTTCGGAGTTGAGAAAGCCGAGGATTTTCCCTTTGCCGCTCCAGATGAATTGGTCACAACAGTCTTCAATGGCGATGAGTTTGTAGAAAAGAAAATGGCTGCGATGAAAGCTCACCCAACACAGATAGCGGTAGATGGCCCCTTCTTTGCCCTCTCCGACAATCTCGGGTTTCGAGTTTGGGGGCGTGAGTTTTATCGTCTGGTGAAAGGCGAAGCAGCAGCACCTTTTGATGAGAAAGGGCGCGAGCTCGATTTATTTGCTGGAGTTGAACTTAATTGAAAAATATTATCTCGGCGCTCTTCGGTGCCGGCGTGGGCGTTTCTGGCGTATTTCTCCACAATAGTTACAGACCTATTGGATTAGTTGTATCACTTATTGCAATTGTGACAGGGGCATATCTGGTCCGAGAGATGTATCGCTCCATACTCTGCTCTTGGCTATTTCTAATCGGCTGGTCTTTAATTGTCATACGTGGATCAACTGTTGGTAATGGCGGTGAGTTGCTTGTGGAAGCAAATCTTTACGGAAATACATTTGTGCTTGGAGGAGCAGCATTGATAGTAATGCTCACTTTGCGGGCGCGGAAAGTTAGTTAACCCGCCAACTCCACTCTTGACCGTCTGCGGTATCACGCACCTCAATACCTAGTATTGCAAGTTGCTCTCTAAGCGAATCACTGCTTTTGAAATCTCGCTCAGCTCTCGCTTTTGCCCTAGCTTCTATGAGGGCGCGTGCTTCATCGGGCAGAGATTTAGTGGCACGCAACTCAAGGAGATTTAGTCCGAAGAGTGGATCGAGCGCCTCAAAGAGCGCCCGCTTCTCACCAGCAGAGAACTCAGATCGCTCAATAGTTCGAAGTTTCAATATCGCCTGTGGCGTATCTAGATCGTCGCCAAATTCTTGGGCAATCTCAGTTACTAACGCAGCAACCCGACTTGAGTGCAGGGCAGAGTCACCTAACCATTCTTGATAGGACTTACGCCATCTCTCCAAAAGATTATGGGCAGCTTGAATTGAACTCCAAGACAAATCCATCTGACTGCGATAGCGATTCTCCATAAAACAAAACCGGAGCGATAGCGGATCTAAGCCCCGTGCAACTACATCTTTTATTAAAATTACATTTCCAGAACTCTTTGACATCTTCCGACCTTCAAAGAGTAGATGTTCGCCATGCAGCCAGAGCGTGACTGCTTCTTCGCCGCTACCTGCAATAAGTGGATTTGATTGCGCTCTTTCATTTTCGTGATGAGGAAAGCGAAGATCGATGCCTCCGATGTGTAGGTCAACTTTCCCAGCCAGGTATTTAAGAGACATCGCGGAGCATTCGATATGCCATCCGGGAAACCCACGCCCCCAAGGCGTATCCCAGATCATTTCTTTTCGCTCACCCGCAGCCTTCCAGAGCGCCCAATCTGCGTGGAAGCGTTTTGCACCGGCTTCAGTAAATTCGTAACGATGACCCGGCTTTAGCGCATCTAATCGATTTCCACTAAGCGCCCCATAGCTTTCAAATTTAGTGGAATCAAAATAAACAGATCCATCCTCGCCCTGGTAGGCAAAACCTTTTGCCATTAAATTGTGGATCGAATCGATCATCAACTCGATACATTCACTTGCCCGGGGATATAGATCTGCGGGTTTGATATTCAATGCGGCGCAGTCTTTATGAAAGCGATCTTCATATTCACGAGCGATTGAGTAAGGATCACGCTTTTCGACTTTGGCGGCAGCAATCATTTTGTCTTCTTCAAAATCTTCACTCATGTGACCGACATCTGTGATGTTTTGAACCAACTTAACTTTTATCCCAGAGAACTCCAGACTTCTTCGAACTAGATCTGCGAGTAGGAAAGTCCTCAAATTTCCGATGTGGGCGTCGCGATAAACCGTCGGCCCACAGCAATAAATCCGTACCGCTTTGCCGTCACTTGCTCGTACTTCTCTTACTTCACGGGAGAGGGTGTCGTAAATCGCAAGCGGTGCTGCATCAGCGCGCTTCATACCTCTCAATTATCTACGATTCTGTAGGATTAGGTTCTCGGCCTAAGTAAGGAGTCGCCCGTGACATATGTGATCGCACTTCCATGTGTGGACGTGAAAGATAAGTCCTGTATCGAAGAATGCCCGGTTGACTGTATTTATGAAGGCGAGCGGATGCTCTATATCCAGCCGGATGAGTGCGTGGATTGTGGCGCTTGTGAACCGGTCTGCCCAGTCGAGGCGATTTATTACGAAGATGATGTCCCCTCTCAATGGGGAGAATTCAAAGATGTTAACTCCGAATTTTTCAATGAGCTTGGCTCTCCCGGAGGTGCCAGCAAAGTTGGCGCGACCGGCAAGGATCATCCAAAGCTTCTACAGATTGAAAAGAAGCCCGAGAACTAGGACTTTTTGAAACTCCCTGATTTTCCTTGGGATGCCCTAGCCCCATATGGGCAACGGGCAAGATCCCACCCGCAAGGTGCGATAGATCTCTCGCAAGGCACTCCGGTTGATCCAACCCCAGATTTCATCCAAGCCGAACTTCGCGCATCAGCCAACTCTCCAAGTTATCCAGTAACGACTGGCTCAAAAGAGTTACGAGACTCACTAACAAGGTATGCCCGCGAAATCTTGGGGGCGAGTGGAGATTTTGATGTTCTACCTACCATCGGATCAAAAGAGATGGTTGCGCTTCTGCCATTTCTCTTGGAAGCAAAGCGGATATTGATTCCAAAGATTGCTTATCCAACCTACCGGGTCGGCGGCATGCTGGCCAAGGCCGAAGTTATTGAAGTAGATATTGATCCATCCGGATGGCCTACAAACGATATAGATCTAGTCTGGCTAAATACACCCTCAAATCCAACGGGAAGAGTTCATAGCGAAAGTGAGCTGGGCGCCGTATTGGATTGGTCAAGAGCAAATGGGATTGTGATTGCAAGTGATGAGTGCTATCTACCCTTCCCAGATAAGAAAAGCGGGATTTCAATTCTTAAGCTGGCATCAGGAGATAACAAAAACCTAATTGCGCTCCACTCGCTATCGAAACGAAGCAATCTCGCTGGTTATCGCGCCGCTTTCGCCGTTGGAGATAGCGCCATTATCAGCAAGCTGTTAGAGATTCGAAAGCATATGGGAATGATGGTTCCACTTCCCGTGCAGCGCGCAATGAGCATCGCCTTAAGTGATGAGAAACATGTGATTGCACAAGGCGAGCTTTATCGAAATCGCAGAGCAAGGCTTTCATTGGCGTTGCTCGAGAATGGCTTCAAGATTGAAAATTCGGAATCAGGTTTATACATCTGGTGTACTCGAGGTGAGGAGGATTGGCAGAGCGTCGCGTGGTTCGCGGAGCGCGGCATCATCGTCACTCCGGGGAATTTTTATGGGCAAGCGGGCAACCGGCATATTCGAATTGCCCTAACCGCTACCGATGCGAAAATCGATGAAGCGGCAGCACGAATAGGTAAAGCGCTATGAAAGCAATTAAAAAAGCGATTCTTCTCGTAGGTGGAAAAGGCACGAGATTAATGCCGCTAACTACAAGCGTCCCAAAACCCATGCTTCGCATAGCGGGCGCTCCCGTAACTGAGCACCAGATCATCAAAGCCCGTAATGCTGGTGTTACTGAATTGGTTTTAGCAACCTCCTACCTTGCAGATGTATTCAAGCCTTACTTTGGCGACGGCTCTCGCTTTGGGATAAATATTAAGTATGCCTTTGAAGATCAACCTCTTGGTACTGGAGGGGCGATTGCAAATGCCGCCGAAGTTTTATCACTTGCTTCGGATGAATCTATTTACATCTTTAACGGCGATGTTCTTAGTGCACATGATTTGCTGGCACAAGCCGAACTTCATAATCGAAATTCAGCCGCTGTGACATTGCATCTTGTTGAAGTGGATGATGCGCGGGCTTATGGCTGTGTTCCGATATCTAATGAGGGCAGAGTCCTGGATTTCCTAGAGAAAATGGATAACCCAATCGCAAAGACCATCAATGCTGGTTGCTACATATTCACAAGGACCGCGGTGGAGGAGATTCCAAGAGCCCAAGTAGTTTCAGTCGAACGCGAAACCTTCCCACAAATTCTTAAATCCGGCCGTCCGATATACGGGTATTGCAACTCTGATTACTGGATTGATATGGGCACACCAGCCTCGATGATAAAGGCCTCAAGAGATTTAGTTATGAATCCTCAAATCTCGCGCGCTACTCCACAAATCCAAGGCGAATCATTGATTTCCCCTACCGCAAAAGTCCATCCAAATGCAAATGTGGGAGCGGGCTCTTTTGTAGAAGATCGCGTGAGTATTGGTGAAAATTCTCATGTACTTGGTTCGATTATTGGCGCAGATTCAATTATTGAAGGCGAAGTTTTCATTGAAAATAGCTATCTTGCGCCACATTCTCGCGTCAAAAGTGGTTCAAAATTGCAGGGTGAGATTTTCGGTTTTTGACGTCAAATCAACTTGACTCTTTCGAATAACAAGCGTGTAATTCTCCTTGTTGCGCCGACCTAGGGGTCGGCCCCTGTCGTAGGAGTTCAGCTGATGACTGATGCTCGTCGAAATGAGCACAACCCCATCCCCGGTCCCTCAATCCAATTAGGCAATGGCGAAATTATTGAGCTTTCCTGGCAAGAGCGCGCTCTCTGCGCCCAGACCGATCCTGAAGCTTTTTTTCCTGAGAAAGGCGGATCTACGCGTGAGGCGAAGCGAGTTTGCCTCTCCTGCGAAGTACGCCAGGAATGTCTGGAATACGCTCTAGCCCATGATGAAAGATTTGGAATCTGGGGCGGACTCTCAGAGCGCGAACGTCGTCGCTTGAAGCGTCGACCTGCGTAACCTTCTTTCCTAATCTTCTAAATCCAAGGCGGTGAGATGCCGACTTCTATCTCAAATTCTTTACGCTCTCGCCATCATGTCACGGCAATTCTCATCTCGCATGATGGTGCAACTTGGTTACCCGAAGTTGTTGCCTCACTTGCAAAACAGCGTCATGAAATCGATCAACTCATCGCTGTAGATACTGGCTCGAAAGATGAATCACTTCGGTTAATTAAGAATGCAGGAATCCAAGCTCTCACGGCGCCTCGCGATACTGGCTTTGGGGCAGCAGTAGATATTGCGCTGGCAAGTCCACGCTTAAGGCGTAGCCCAGAAGGAGTTACGGAATGGATCTGGTTGATTCATGATGATTCTGCACCACAAGCAGATGCTCTCCTTGAGCTACTAGTTGCGGTCGATGAGAAGCCGAATGTTGCGCTGGCCGGAGCGAAATTGCGCGGTTGGTATGACCGCAATCATCTTCTAGAAGTAGGCGTAAGTATTGCTGGAAATGGCGCGCGCTGGACCGGTTTGGAATTTCGCGAGCAAGATCAAGGTCAACATGATGGAGTTAAAGAAGTTCTTTCAGTCAGTACCGCAGGCGCACTAATAAGGCGAGATGTATTTGAAGAGATCGGTGGTTTTGATAAAGAGTTATCGCTATTTAGAGATGATGTAGATCTCGGGTGGCGCATTCATACCGCCGGGCACACGGCAATCATTGCTCCGAGCGCGGTCCTCTTTCATGCCGAAGCCGCTGCCAACGAAAGGCGAGCCGTAGATGTAACCGATGCTTTCCTACATCGCCCACTTCTTCTCGACCGGCGCCATGCCGCATATGTATTACTCGCTAATTCATCCTTCTGGTTACTTCCTTTCATTGCGTTACAACTTCTTAGCTCGGCGCTACTTCGTGCAATTGGTTTCTTGCTCGCAAAACTTCCAGGCTATGCCTTAGATGAATTAGCAGCAGTTGCACTAGTTATCTTTCAACCGCAAGATTTAATAAAGGCGCGGCGTGCTAGAAAAGCCACGCGACTAGTCTCATCTCGCACTGTTTCACGATTTATCCCGCCGAGGGGAGAACAACTAGCTTTAACGGTTGAAAAATCAAGAGATGCGACTGTCCGCGCCTGGCAAAGGACGGCACTTCGAAAACAAGAAGCAGAGGCCGTATCGGCCTCCTCTAGCCTTGATTTCAGCGAAGAGGTAGCCCAGAACGCTGATATCGAGTTGGTGCGAACACCCTCATTCCTGCGCACAATTCGAGAGCGGCCTGCTCTCGCAACATTTGTATTAGTTCTAATTGCTTCATTGACTGCGTTCCGAGGTAAATATTTCGATTTGGTCGGCGGGGCGCTAGCGCTCACTCCCGCAAGTGGCCTTGATTTACTCCGTCAATACGTGGACTCATGGCATGTAGTTGGATTGGGATCAAGTGCCAATATGCCTCCTTGGCTTGCAATTCTTGGCATCTTTACATTTCTAACCGGATTTAATGCAAAATTATTTATCTCCATTCTCTTTGTATTTGCCGCACCTCTTGCCTTTATCGGTGCGTTTCGGTTAGCGCGAAAGTTCACCGAACTCCAATATCTCGCTATCGGAGCAGCGCTGATTTATACCTTTGCGCCACTTGCTCTTGCTGCACTGAATTCTGGACGTTTGGGAACGGTAGTTCTCTACGTCATTGGGCCATGGTTATTGCGCGCCCTACTTGGAATTGAAAGTTTGGAATCACTTTCTTGGCGCAAGATTTGGTGGCTCGCAATTTTGCTTACTTTAGTTTTTGCGTTTTCGCCTATAACGTTTCTGGCGATTGTGATCTGGCAGTTTCTCTTGGTAATTCTTGATGTAGTGGCATTTAATAAAGATTCTTCTCAATTGAGTAAAGATAAATTTGATACTCGCAATCTTCGCCGAATTGCAATTGTTGTAGCTCCTGCGATTGTTTGTGCCCCTTGGTCGCTCGAGTTGTTGCTTCATCCATCACGAATACTTATCGATCCTGGGTTAAATATTCCCGGAGGAGAAGTACTTTCAATCTTGCTTACGAATCCCGGTGGTGCCGGGGCTCCACCATTCTGGTTGATTCCCTCAATACTTTTCATCGCAATAATTGCCATATTTGTAAGTAAGACAGCTCGTTTAGGTGAAGTCGCGCTCTTTTTTATTGGCCTGGCAACAATATTGGGCTCCCGCCAAGTCGCCGGGCATGGCCAATTCGTTCCGGAGTCGCTCTGGGTGGGTAGCCTCTTAGTGATTCCGACTCTCGCTGCCGTTTTGGCAGGAGTAGTAATGGTTGATCAATACCTCCCCAAGATTGTTGAAAGTGCAATCGACTATCGCCACTTCCTCTTAAGTAGTATCTCTCTTCTAACCCTGATTTCTTTCTTAGGTTCGATTTTCTGGTGGATTGGAAGCGCGAGTAGCGCACCATTACAGAGCAAGCAATCCTCAGCGCTTCCCGCTTTCTTAAGCGCCGAAGCTCAAACAAATGAACGTTTCAAGACTCTGGTAATAAGAAGTTCGGCAAGCGAAACTACTTTCTTTGTTGCGCGCGATCGAGATCTTCATCTGGGTGAAGCAGATGTCACCACCGGACTCTCCCCAGTTGTAAACCGAGCGATTGTGAATTTGGTGACCGGGGCTGGAATTGATTCAAGCCAAATCATGGCCGAGTTTGGAATTAAGTATGTTTTCTTGGCTAGACCATTTAACAAAGATTTAGTTCGCACTATTGACGGAGTTGGTGGATTTTCGCGCGCCTCTAAAACCTCAGAGGGAATTACATGGAAAGTTGCGGGCGCACTTGCCCATATCTCTTTTCTTTCGCAAAGCGGCGAATATATTGCACTTCCAAGTGGCCCAGTCGGTGCTACCGGATTCTTACCTTCTGCTGGAACTGTAATCATCACTGAGAAATTTGAGGGACGTTGGCGCTTGCTTCTAAATGGTCGAGAGATTGAGGCGGAAGAGACTGAAAGCGGTGTTCCTAGATATGTGATTCCTGAATCAGGGGATTTCATCATCTATCACGATGGAACTGAGCGTCGTGGCTGGGTTTCACTCCAAATCATCACTTTGGGAACGCTAATTATCTTGGCGCTACCTGCGCGTCGACGCCGCAAAGAGATGACGCCAGAGGAGCTTTCATGAAAGAGACTCGCGCCGCCTTTGCCCTTTTATTCTTCATAATTGCAGCGCATATTGCCTATTTACTACCTCAAGCAATAACCAAAGAAGAGCTAAGTGAGAGTTATTCGATAACTACATGCCCGGGGCCGGTTAATGGAGCGAATGGCACCGCTTTGATTCCCTCGAAACAGATAGGTGTTCGGGAGTTGACTCGGCGTAATGCCGATTTCGCAAAGCCTGCGAGCGGGAATGTATCTCTCTCAAGAGGTGCGATTATCGTTGCTGGAAACCCTATAAATTCTTGGACCATTCAAACTAAACCAGGCAAATGGACGAGCGCTATTACTTGTGCATCAGGTGCAACCAATTCGTGGTTTGTTGGTGGTACTGCGAATGTAACGAGTCAGGGAAAGATAGTTCTTATTAATAGTGGATTGAGTGATGCCGTTGCCGCATTGACTACTTTCTCAGAAAGCGGACCAAGCGAAGTCATCAATGTGACCGTTAAGGCGCTATCTGAGCGAGAGATTCGGATTGATTCTCTACAACCTGGGGCTGATCGACTTGTAGTTAAAGTAAATGTTTTAAACGGTCGTCTTACTTCTTTTATGACAGATGAGCGAGTTAGGGGACTGAACAATATTGGCGGTGATTACATCTCGCCAATAACTGAGCCCAAGAAAGAACTTATTATCGCTGGCTTACCGAGTACTTTTGGGTCCACCAGCAAGCTAACCCATACGTTACGCGTGATGAGCACTGAAAAAGTTGATGCAAATCTTTCGGTAGAAGTAATTTCTAGTGAAGGCGTGTATGTCCCGGTGAGCCTTGGCTCAATCTCGTTGAATGCTGGTGAAGTTGTAGACGTACCACTAGATGATCTCGATCTGGGAAGAGGTTCTTTTGGACTTAAAGTTGTTGCTAATTCAGAGATCGTAGCTAGTGTATTAACTGAGGTTACACGCGGCTCGACTTCAGACTTCATGTGGAACTCAGCCACACCTACCTTTGAGAATGTGAGCTTTAATATCTATGGTCTTGAGCCGCAAATATCCTTCATAGGGGATGACATCCGACTATCTATCCAATGGCGCGATCGAACTGGAAAAACTAGGCGCTCTTCGCTGCAAGGCCAAGAAATCCTAAATTGGCGAGTTCCCGCTAACTCTCGGTTGATTTCGATCTCAAGTCGAGGCGAAGTCAGCGCCGGAATGTCTTGGATCACTAACGATGGCGTAGCGCATCTTCCGATTGCTAGCTCTGCAACTTTAGAGAGCGCCGCTCGCCCGCGGGCAGATATCGGGGTCATACAACCCCGCTCTTAATCCCACAATTCACGAACTTGCCCACTAATCTCGCGCTATGTCTTCAACTCCGATTTCCGGTCCATCAAACTCTGTGCCGGTGCGCAGACCGAGTGGTTCTGGAAGACGTTGCTCCAAGAGCGGTTGTAATGCAACCGCGGCTAAGACGCTTATCTACATCTACTCTGACTCCACAGCAGTGCTTGGACCACTTTCAACTTATTCCGAGCCGCACTCTTTCGACTTCTGTGATGCGCATAGTGAAAGGCTCACCGTTCCTCGGGGCTGGACTGTAATTCGCCATGAAGATGGATTGGTACGAGAAGAACCGCGAGCTGAGGACTTGATGGCGATTGCTGATGCAGTTCGAGAAGTCGCAACTCAAGAATTAACGCCACGAAAGCAACAACCTGAAGTCGGCAGACGAGGACATCTTCGAGTTCTTCCTAATCAAGAGTAGAAAAACAAGAGTAGAAAAAATTGTGGATAGCGCAGTAGTCCAGAGAATCATCAAGGCCTATGACATAAGAGGTCTAGTTGATGGTGAGTTGACCGAAGAGTTTGCTTTCGCCGCAGGAGTTGCTTTCGCAAGATTTCTTGAGCTTTCAAGAGAACCAGCAACTGTGATTATTGGCGAAGATATGCGCCCCTCATCTGCGGAGTTAGCGACCGCCTTTGCCGATGGAATTAATTCACAGAGCTTTGATGTTGTGCGAATTGGACTTGCCTCTACCGATCAACTTTATTTTGCCTCAGGATCTCGAAATCTTCCCGGGGCGATGTTTACTGCGAGTCATAATCCCGCTGAGTACAACGGCATAAAACTCTGCTTAAGTGGCGCTCGTCCGGTCGGACAAGAATCTGGGCTCGCCTGGATTAAGGCGGAGATACTTAAAGGTGCAGCCCTTCCACTTCGCACCGTTGGAAAGGTTCACCAAGAAGACCTGTTAAGTGACTACGTTGAATTCCTTCTCTCGCTCTTTCCACACGATACTTTTAATGGACAATATCAAGGTCGCAAGATGCGAATTGCGATTGATGCTGGAAATGGAATGGGTGGTCACACCGCCCCTGCGGTAATGGCCAATATAAATGCTGAAGTATCGACTCTTTATTTTGAACTTGATGGCAATTTCCCGAATCATGAGGCAAATCCAATAGATCCAAAGAATGTTGTTGAACTCCAAAAATTGGTTGTCGAGAGTGGTGCTGATATAGGCCTGGCATTCGACGGGGACGCGGATAGATGTTTCTTGGTAGATGAAAAGGGTGACTTGGTCTCGCCCTCCGCATTAACTGCGCTAATCGCCGAGCGAGAGTTAAAGAAGAACCCAGGTGCAACAATTATTCATAATTTAATTTGCTCTCGCGCCGTTCCAGAAGTGGTAAATGAGAACGGTGGCGTAGCAGTAAGAAGTCGAGTCGGACATTCTTATATCAAGCAATTAATGTCTGAGAAATCTGCGGTATTTGGCGGTGAACATTCTGGCCACTTTTATTTCAAGGACTTCTGGCGGGCCGACTCGGGAATGCTAGCTGCACTGCACGCAGTAGCTGCGCTTATGGATTCACAACTCAAACTTTCAGAATTACTAAAATCCTATAATCGATATTTCCTATCAGGTGAGATAAATACAAAAGTGCAAGATCAGTCCGCGGCAATAGAGAAGATTCGATCCCATTTCAAAGAGAGCGATGAAGTTCTATCTTTCGATGAGTTGGATGGCCTCACAGTCACGGCCAAGACTTGGTGGTTTAACGTAAGGCCATCGAACACCGAACCGCTATTACGCTTAAATGTGGAGGCCGATACCAGCGCCCAGATGGAGAAAATCAAGAGTTCAGTGCTCGCGATGATGCACTAACGAGTAAACTCGCCAACCGGTAAAGCCCAAAAGTCAGCAATTAACAAGGAGAAATAAAGTGGCACTGCCTGCTCATGACATAACTGATGCATCTTTAGCTAGCGAAGGTAAGAAGCGAATTGAGTGGGCTGATCGGAATATGCCCGTCCTTGCCCAAATTAGGGAGCGCTTTGCAAAAGAGAAACCCTTTAAGGGAGTGCGTTTTTCAGCTTGTATGCATGTAACAACCGAAACTGCGAACTTGATGCGTGCACTAGCTGCGGGCGGCGCAGAATTATCGCTATGCGCGTCTAATCCACTTTCAACGCAAGATGATGTTGCCGCATCGTTAGTACATGACTTTGGCGTGAGCACATTTGCTCGCAAAGGTATTGACCGGGACGGTTACTACCGGCATATAAATGCCTGTCTAGATATCGCACCTCATCAAGTATTTGACGATGGCTGCGACCTTGTAAACACAATTCACACAACGCGTACCGAATTACTAAATAATGTGAGTGGTGGCTGTGAAGAGACTACTACCGGAGTCATACGTCTCACACAGATGGCTAAGGACGGAGCTTTGAAGTTTCCGATGATTGCCATCAATGATACGGATACCAAACATATGTTTGATAACCGTTATGGAACTGGCCAATCCACTATGGACGCCATCTTCCGCGCCACTAACCAACTAATTGCTGGAAAGGTTTTTGTCGTTGCAGGATTTGGTTATTGCGGAAAGGGCGTCGCTGATCGTGCTCGCGGATTAGGCGCTGATGTAATTGTTACTGAAGTTGATCCCACTAAGGCACTAGATGCGCTCATGCAGGGCTACCGTGTAATGCCGATGAAGGAAGCGGCAAAGGTAGGCGATATCTTCATTACTGTAACTGGCAATAGAACAATTTTGTCGAAGGAACATTTTGAATTGATGAAGGATGGCGCAATCATGGCCAACGCTGGTCACTTCAACATTGAGATTGATGTTGAATGGCTTGAAGCAAATGCCAAAAAGAGCTCCAGAATTCGCCACGCCACAGATGAATACCAACTAGCTAATGGAAATCGAATTCTCTTAATTGCCGAGGGACGCTTGGTGAATTTAGGCGCTGCGGAAGGAAGCCCAGCTGCTGTACTTGATATGTCTTTTGCCAACCAAGCACTCGCTGCTGAATGGTTGCTTAAAGAGGGCAGCAAACTCACACCTGGGGTTCATGAAGTTCCCAAGGCCATCGATAAAGAGATCGCTAGCCTCAAGTTGAAGAGCATGGGGGCAAAGATTGATACTTTGACCTCAATTCAAGAAGAATATTTGAACTCCTGGGAGCACGGCAGCTAATGACTTCAATCATGGTCGTTGATGACGATCAAGACCTAGCAGAAATGCTGGGGATTGTCCTCAATGGCGTTGGTATGGAGGTAGATCTAGTAAGTCGGGGCGATGAAGCAATTGAGATTTTTCGCAATTCCCAACCAGATCTCGTTCTGCTGGACATAATGCTTCCGGGTACCGATGGAATCGAAGTCTGTAAGGAAATTCGCAAGCAATCCACCCGCGTTCCGATTGTTATGTTGACCGCGAAGAGCGATACCCATGACATCGTTAGGGGACTTGAAGCCGGCGCTGATGATTACATGGTTAAGCCATTCAAGCCTTCTGAATTAGTTGCTCGCATTCGCACGCGCCTTCGTAGAGTCGGTGGCGATATAAAGGGAAATCTCACAATTGGCGATTTAGCAATTGACATTGTCGAACACACGGTTTCGCGGGGTGGCAACGAGATTCCGCTAACTAGACTTGAGTTTGATTTATTAGTGGCGCTGGCAAAAGAGCCAGGACGAGTATTCACCCGAGAGGCTCTACTTGGAGAAGTTTGGGGATATAGACATTCAACCGATACCCGACTAGTAAACGTTCATATCCAAAGATTGCGAGCAAAGATTGAACATGACGCAGAGAATCCAACGATTATTCTGACCGTCCGAGGAGTTGGATACAAAGCGGGCGGCTCTAGCTCTCGCTCCTAATGCAACGGTTATTTAATCTCTTTCGCCGTTCGCTCTTTCTTAAAGTTTTCTCCCTCGCAGCATTTCTTTCAATTGTTCTTATCTACCTTGTAGGTTCAAATGTTTATAGTCGTATTTCTAATGGAATATTTGAAGAGAAGACCTCTTCAGCCATATCTGAAGGTAGAGCTGCGATCCAATACGCTCAGTATCGCTTCTCGATTGCTGGCCTGGATAGAAATGTAGATTACGGAACAATCGCAGATGAAGTAGTTAAATCAGCAAATATCAGTGCAGCAGAATCGGGTCGCGAAGTTGTACTTATCAATGCCGCCGGAAAGAAAGTAGCTGGCATTCCTTCAGTAAGCACTTCGAACTTCTTGATTCCAGAAGCGGTCCCAAGCGCCCTTCGAAAGAAAATAATTTCAACCGAAGAATTGAACTGGCAACGGGGAAATCTTAAGTATGTAAATGGGAAAAGCACCCCCGGTATTTATATTGGTCGATTGATAGAGATCCCTAACGCCGGCAAATATGAGATGTATGTGGCATATGACTTTGTAGCCCAGCAGAGCAATATTGATTTAACTGGTAGAGCACTCTGGGGCACAGGTTTCCTATTGCTACTTTTGATTCTCCTTACCGCCTCAATTGTGTTGCGGCTGGTTATCAAACCCGTTCAGGTAGCTGCAGAAGTCGCAGAATCATTAACGACTGGAGATCTTGAGCGAAGAATGACGGTCAAGGGCGAAGATGAAATTGCGCGATTGGGGCTTGCTTTCAACCAGATGGCAACAACGCTTTCAACCCAAATCTCAAAGTTAGAGAACCTTTCCAGGGTTCAACAACGATTCGTATCTGACGTTTCACATGAATTACGCACTCCACTAACGACAATTCGAATGGCTTCTGATGTCATTCACGCAGCTCGGTCAAGCTTCGATCCCACAATTGCTCGAAGCGCTGAGTTGTTACTCTCGCAGATAGAGAAATTTGAATTATTGCTTCAAGATTTACTTGAAGTCAGCCGGTTTGACGCCGAAGCTGCAATTCTCAAAATTGAGCGAATTGATATCGCCTCATTAGTTCGCCGTTGTACCGAAGATTTAGCTCTCCTTGCCGAAGAAAAAGGCACCACTCTTCAATTGCATGGAATTAATGCGCCGCTATATGTTGAGGCTGACTCAAGGAGAATCGAGCGCATAGTGCGCAACCTAATTACGAATGCGATAGATCACTCTGAGTCAAAGCCAGTAGATATTTCTGCTGATGAAACTGGAGATGCCGTCTCAATTGGAGTGCGGGATTACGGAGTTGGATTAGCACAGCAATACTGGAGCAGGGTCTTTGATCGATTTTGGCGGGCTGATCCCTCCCGCTCGCGCATACGAGGCGGTACTGGGCTCGGACTTTCAATTGCTAAGGAGGATGCGATTCTGCACGGAGGTGATATCCGAGTTTGGGGAGAACCCGGCGCGGGAGCACATTTCGTACTAACCATTCCTAAGAAATCCGGCAGCACCATTACAACTCTACCTATCTCAGAGATTCCCACACCTCTCTAATTACTTTTACCTCTCGCATTTCAAATCTTAAATAATCCATGAATGTTTACAAATGCTGTGAAATCAATCCACCGAGGAATAACTAGCCTTGCGTTTGAAGAAGTATGTTTGATATGCGATTGCAAAAAGGAGTTTTTATGTAACGAATGTGGCAAGAATTGGTTGCACAAGGCAAAACTCATAAAAGGTGAAGCATTCCCAGTTTATTCAAAAGTTCCATACGATGAAGTTGCCGCTAAGGTCGTCCTGTCCGCAAAAGAATCTGGGTTAAAGCAAGCAAAAAATCTATTAGTTAGTGCTCTAGTCGAAACGACCTTAGAACTCCTTAAATCTATAGAGATAGAAGAGGAGAGAGTTGAGTTAGTTCCGATTCCCTCATCAAGAACTACCCAGATGAGACGCGGCGAGGATTTCATTTATCAGCTGACGAAGTTAACTCATTCGAAACTAATTAGCGTTGCTCCACTTCTTGACATTCACGTGAAGAGAATTTTGCGAGTAACTAAGAAGTTGCGAGATCAATCCGGCTTAAGCGAACATGAGCGGGATTTGAATCTCACCGGGGCTTTTCACGCATATTCGAAGTATCGAAATACCTCTCAACTAATTATTGTCGATGATGTAATAACGACCGGAAGCACCTTAAGGGAGGCGTATAGGGCGCTGAAAGAGAGGAATCTGACAGTCATAGGGGCCGTGACCACGTGTGCATCGCAGCGGCGGCTACTAATACGATAGCCCTCTGCCCTTGCTTTGAATTTACCCTCATTGAATTTGAACGGGCTTAACTAGGAAGGTTGGTTCGTGGTCGCGATTCTCGACAAGATTCTCCGCGCGGGTGAAGGCCGGGCCCTCAAGCAGCTGGAGAAATTGGTCGTTCTGGTAAATCAAGAAGAAGAACGCTTTGCGAAAATGACCGACCAGGAATTGCGGGAGATGACCACGCAATTTAAGAAACGATATTCCGATGGCGAATATCTTGATGATCTTCTTCCAGAAGCATTTGCAGTAGTTCGCGAAGCCTCGAAGCGAACTTTGGGACAACGCCATTACGACGTGCAACTAATGGGTGGGGCTGCTTTGCATCGTGGCAATATCGCGGAAATGCGTACCGGTGAAGGTAAGACGCTGGTTGCAACTCTGCCTTCTTATTTAAATGCACTAACTGGACTCGGCGTTCATATCGTCACTACTAACGATTACCTTGCCGAACGCGATAGCGAATGGATGGGTCGTATCCATAGGTTCTTAGGTTTAAAGGTCGGCGTAATCCTTGCCTCAATGAGTGCAAGTGAGCGGCGAGCCCAATACGGCGCAGACATTACCTATGGAACCAACAATGAATTTGGCTTTGATTATCTGCGTGACAACATGGCATGGTCTTTAAGTGATTGTGTGCAACGTGGTCATAATTTTGCAATCGTTGATGAGGTTGACTCAATTCTTATCGATGAGGCTCGAACTCCATTAATCATCAGCGGCCCCGCAGATAAAGCCACTAAGTCTTATGTTGAATTTGCAAATGTTGCTGATCGACTTGTGCGTGGTGAACACTACGAAGTTGATGAGAAGAAGCGCACCGTCGGAATTCTCGATGAAGGTGTAGCTAGAGTCGAGGAGCTACTAAAGATCGATAATCTTTATGAATCTGTAAATACGCCCTCAATCGGCTACTTAAATAATGCTTTAAAGGCGAAGGAACTTTTTAAACGCGATAAAGACTATGTGATTATGAGTGGCGAGTTGCTAATTGTTGATGAACATACCGGTCGAGTTCTCTCCGGAAGGCGCTATAGCGAGGGCCTACATCAAGCGCTAGAGGCAAAAGAAAAAGTAGAAATTCGCGATGAAAACCAGACCCTTGCCACCATCACCTTGCAGAACTACTTCCGTATGTATGACAAGTTATCTGGAATGACTGGTACAGCAATGACTGAGGCCGCTGAGTTCATGCAAATCTACAAACTTGGCGTAATTCCAATTCCAACAAATAAGGATATGCGCCGAATTGATCAATCTGACTTAATCTACAAGACCGAGAAAGCAAAATACGAAGCGGTCTCAGATGACATTGCAGAGCGTCACAAGAAAGGTCAACCAGTCTTGGTTGGAACCGTAAGCGTTGAGAAATCCGAATACCTCTCACAGGTCCTACGCAGGCGTGGCATTCCGCATGAAGTGTTAAATGCAAAACAACATGAACGTGAAGCTGCAATCATTGCGCGTGCTGGAACTATTGGAGCGGTCACAGTCGCAACAAATATGGCTGGACGCGGAACTGACATCATGTTGGGTGGAAATCCAGAATTCATGGCAGATTTTGAATTGCAACGCCAAGGTATATCCCCAGTTGAAAACTCTGAAGAGTATGAGCGCCAATGGCCCGATGAGTTGGCTCGTCAAAAATCTTCGGTGGCACAACAGCATGAAAAAGTTGTTGATCTTGGTGGACTCTACGTTCTAGGTACCGAGCGCCACGAATCACGTCGTATTGATAATCAGCTCCGTGGTCGTTCAGGTCGCCAGGGTGATCCGGGTGAATCTCGTTTCTACCTATCGCTACAAGATGACTTAATGCGTCGCTTCAATTCCACTTTGGTTGAGCGCTTTTTGACGGCGGCTGGAATTCCTGAAGAAACTCCAATCGAATCAAAGATGGTCACAAACGCAATAAAGTCAGCCCAAACTCAAGTTGAATCCCAAAACTTCGAAATGCGTAAGAACGTTCTCAAATATGACGATGTCATGAATCGTCAACGTGAAGTTGTTTATGGCGAGCGACGCGAAGTACTTGAAGGCGCTGACCTCAAAGAGCAGATGAGCAAGTTCATCGAAGACACCATCCGTGGCTATGTGAGCGCTGCTACCGCAGAGGGTTACCCAGAAGAATGGGATCTCGAAAAACTCTGGACTGTGCTTAAGGCGATTTACCCAATCTCATTCACAATTCAAGGTCTAGAGAGCGAAGTTGGCGGAAGGACTGGCCTAGATCAAGAATTCTTAGCGCAACGAATTGTTGATGACATATTTAACGCTTATAGCCAACGCGAAGAGAAACTCGGAAATGACGTACTCCGAGAACTAGAGCGAAAGATACTTCTCTCTGTACTTGATCGTAAATGGCGCGAACATCTATACGAGATGGATTACCTACAAGAAGGTATCGGTCTACGCGCGATGGCTCAGCGCGATCCGCTCGTTGAATACCAGAAAGAAGGGTATGAACTTTTCTCGGCAATGATCGAAGCGATGAAAGAGGAAGTAGTTGGCTTCTTGTTCAATGTTGAAGTCAAAGTTGAGGATTCCAAAGTTGAGGCAAAAGGCGTTTCGGAAAATAAGCCGCAAGAGAATCTTCAATACAGCGCCCCTTCAGAGAGTGGAAACACAGAGCGTGCTACATCCGGTTCAGCTGTTTCGCGGAATGCTCCTTGCCCTTGTGGTTCGGGGAAGAAGTACAAGCGTTGTCACGGCTCTTCAGATTAAATCAAATTCAGTACAAATCCAGCGATGATCCACGCCCTCAAAGCGAGCGGCAATAGCCCGCACTCTCGCATCTATTGAGATAGTTGCACTAACTTCAACAACGCCTTCAATCGGTTCACTCCGATAAATTTTCCTTAATCTAGGCGCGTTTCTACCGCTCATATTTATAGACCCAATTTCTTTAGAGATATTGTTGAAAGTGAATCTATGTGTGCTTCGTGCAATCTGCTTAATTGGTCTTCTTCCAGCAAGAATTTCAATCACGCTTATCAAATACGCCCGCGTCCATCTAATTGGATCAGGCAAAGAAGTCAGAGGTGAGGGAAGTGGCGAAAAGGCCGGATCGAAGATTTCGCCATGAGTAGTTGGTATTAGGTACAACTTTCCCTTTGCTGGTGCAATGAACTCTGTGGGTCCTTCATAAAAGGGAAGTCCTTCTGCGGAATTTTGGCGATATGACATCGGGGAAGGATTTCGTTGCACATCGACAAATTCCTCATCCAAAAGGATGAGATTGAGTTGTGGATAAAGATTCTCAACCGGAAGAAATTTGGGGTATCCAATGCCCATGAAAAAGGAAGTCAAAAAAGGTTCTAAACGCTTTAATGAACTGCTCTTATATTTTTCACCACGTTACATCTTGGGTCTGGTCTTAATCAGCTCCTCCTTTGCTTCGGCTTACTTGATTAGCAAATCATCAGATCGGATGATTACCGTTTGGGGTGCCAGCGTTGACCTTGCCCCAGGTGAGTCAATTCAAGCTAGCGATCTAGAAGTTATCAGCGTCCGTCTCCCGGAGAATGCATCCCAATACCTTGATGCGCGGACTGAACTTATTGGCGCAACGGTGCTTCGTGCGATTGGGAAAGATGAATTAATCCCTAGTTATGCGCTCTCCGATCAACCTGATTTATCTCTTGCCCGAGTTCCGATATCAATCCCTCGAGAATGGGCTCCCAGCGAGTTAAGGACAGGGATGACTGTAGATCTTTATGGAATACCAAATAGGACAAACCAATTCAGCGAAGGAGCTAGCGCAAATAGCCGCTTGATTATTCCCGGCATCTCAATCGATAGCGTGGATGACTCAACTCGAGAACTAGGCGGAAGAATCGGCCTTACCTTGCTTGTGCCACAAACAGAAGTGAATACGCTGATATCGGCTTTCTCAAAGTATGAATTCTTGTTGGTAATGCAACCAACGAGTCGTTAGGCAAAGCCAAATGTCAATCTCCATAATCACCTATCTGCAGGATGCTGAATTTGAAGATGAAGTCATCGAAGCGCTGATCTCAAAAGGGATAAGTGAGGTGAGGCTTGAATACCGAGCGATTGATGAAAGTGGTCTTATTGATTTCCTAGTGGGATTGCCTACAAGTGATCTACGCAGAATCCTGATTCTTGATCAGGAGATAAGTTCTCTTGAAATGCGCAGGGCCCTTGATAAGCATCCAACTTTAATTATCTGCAATCTCGCATCTGATATCACACTCGCAAGACGTGAAATTGAGAGCATAGTTAATCGTTCATTACGGGAATTTGATCAGCAAGAGAGACCAATAAGAATATCAAGAAGCTACTCGAAACTCATTGTGGTTACTGGAACCACAGGCGCCCCAGGAGTCACGACGCTGACTCTCAATTTAGGATTTGAAATTTCGCAAAAGCACCGAGTGGCTATGATTGATGCGCATCCCAGTCGAAAAGATCTGGCCTTTCTGATTGGTGCTAAACGAAGTAGTGAAAAGGTAAAACTCTCGGAGAATTTATCAATAGTTAGCGAATTGGTTGATAACTCGGACTTGATACAACTTGTAGATTCCGGACCCGTTCCAGACCTGACCAAGGCCTTTTCCGATAGACGGGTAAAGATTAGAAATTATGTTGACTTGCTTGAGTCGGCCGAACAGATCATTTTCCTCATGACACCTGATAACAATCATATGTTCGAACTAGAGAACCTTTTGGGCTCACTGGATGCTGGCCGACTTAAAGCGAGAGCGACATTTCTTCTCAATCAAATGGGAAATTCATCGCGCGAGCGCTCCATAAAAAAGCGCTTTGAAGCACGGGTCGGCAATTATTCATCGCACTCTCTTCCCTTCGATCGAGACGCGCTCGATCGAGCGAAGGGCCGATATTGCGCCTTAATGGATATTGCTCCGCGCTCTCGCCTGCGTCGCTCAATAAGTGAAGTGGCTAACTCCGTTGTTGAGTAACCTCTCCTTATGCCATTTCGCAATTTACCGGGTGCATCTGCGCTCTCTACTGAGGAATTTAATCGCCTCTCAGACTTAATTGCAGAATGGCAATTACTGGCAGATCTATCTTTCGCAGATTTAGTTTTATGGATTCCTAAATTAGATAACTCTGGCTTTATAGCGGTCTCGCAAATCCGACCCATGACTGCTGCGACCGTTTTTGCAAATGATCTAATTGGAACAGAAATCGAACCGGGTCAACATCCCAATATTGATGAGACTTTTATTTCAGGAAACATAATTAGAGATATTGATCCCACGAGATTGGGAGAATTTACCGTTAAAGAAGAGACTATTCCGGTTCGACTTAATTCGAAATCTATCGCCGTCATATCTCGTCACCGAAATGTCGAAACCATGCGAACGCCCTCAAGGTTAGAGTTGAATTATCGAGAGATCGCGAATCACATCTATCGCATGGTCGCTGAGGGCAACTTTCCAGTCCAGGGAAGTGTTTATCGCTCTGAGACTGCTCCGCGTGCTGGCGACGGATTAGTGAGATTAGATGTTGATGGTCGAATCACATTCGCAAGCCCAAATGCGAGAAGCGCCTTTGCTCGCATCGGGTGGTTAAAGGATATGGATGGCGAAAATTTAGGGGAGATCCTCGACAATTTAGCGGTACCGCTACGTGGCCGCGAGCCGCGTGAAGAGAGTTGGCGGGTTGCGTTAAGTGGAAAGTTCTTGCGCCGTGATGAGTTTGAGAATTCAGATGGAATCCTAGATTTGCTGGCGATTCCTTTAACTGAATCTGAAATCCGCATCGGTGCCGTTGTTTTGGTTCATAACGTAACCGAATTGAGGCGACGCGATCGCGCTTTAGTAAGTAAAGATGCAACCATAAGAGAGATTCACCATCGAGTTAAAAACAATCTGCAGGCAGTCTCAGCCCTCCTTCGGCTACAGTCCCGCAGAATTGAAGATGGCGTTGCCCGCGCAGCCATTGAAGAAGCAATCCGACGTATTGCCTCCATTGCTCATGTGCATGAAACGTTATCTACTAGCTCGCAAGATAGCGTCCAATTTGATGAGGTTATTCTTAAGTTACTTCAAAGCTGTCTTGAGCTAAGCCCTCGCCCAAATGAGATTGCGATAAATAAGCGTGGAGATTTTGGCTCAATTCCCTCACTAATTGCAACGCCGTTAGCTCTCATTCTTACCGAATTGATCCAAAATGCCCTTGAGCATGGTCTAAATGAAGTTGGTAGCAAGTTGGAAGTTGCAGTCTTTAGGCAGGATGCTCGGATCAAGATTTCCGTAAGCGATGATGGCGCCGGAATAAAGCCTAATTTTGATCCGCTAAGAGATTCCAGTCTTGGTTTGGAGATTGTCCGCACTCTCACCGAAAATGAGTTATCTGGGGAGTTAAGGTTTGAAAGGCTAGATAAGGGAACTAAAGCAGAGATTGAATTTAGTTTGAATTAAGAACTTTGATTTTGTGATTCCAAGAGGCGAGCTCTATGTCGCGCAGCCCTTCGCTTCATAGCGCGGCGCTCATCTTCAGATAAGCCACCCCAAACTCCTGAGTCTTGTCCACTTTCGAGCGCCCATTGCAAGCAAGCTTCACGAACATCGCACTTCATACAGACTTTCTTAGCCTCTTCAATCTGTGCAATTGCAGGTCCGGTATTACCAACTGGAAAGAAAAGTTCGGGATCTACATGGCGACAAGCAGCGCGGTGGCGCCAATCCATGTTCATATCCGTTGCCACTTCATCTCTCCATTCCGCACGCGCGCGAGCGTGTGATTTCTCGTTCTAGCTTTTCTTCCCCGAGTGGGTGAAGACGCAATTCTCTCGCGTTCTCGCCTCATTCTCAATAGTCTCGAAAGGTGAGTTATCGCTCAGTTGCGCCCCCGACAGGATTCGAACCTGTGCACCTGCCTCCGGAGGGCAGTGCTCTATCCCCTGAGCTACGGGGGCTTTCGATAAGGCTATCAGTCAATTCTCATGCCAAGATGTGGGCGTGAGTGAGAATTCGATGCAAAAAGCATATTTTGCAACGGGATGTTTCTGGGGCGCAGAACGTAGATTCTGGAAGCTCGATGGAGTTGTATCCACATCAGTTGGTTACATGGGAGGAAAGCGACCTAACCCAAGTTACGAGCAAGTTTGCACGGGTAGCACAAATCATGCCGAGACTGTTGAAGTCACTTTTAATCCTGCCAAGATAAGTTACGAGCGTTTACTTGAAGAGTTTTGGACTATGCATGATCCAACCTCACTAAATCGCCAGGGTGGGGATATCGGAACCCAATATCGCAGCGCTATTTTCACAACGACAGAAGAACAGATGATTTCAGCAATCAATACTCGGGAGATTTACAATGATTTATTGGTCTCCAAAGGATTTGGCGAAATCGTTACTGAGATTCAAGAAGCTTCCCCACATACATATTGGCTTGCTGAGGAATACCACCAACGCTATCTTGAGAAGAATCCAAATGGTTATGACTGTCATTCAACAACCGGAGTCCCATTTCCGAAGGTGAAGATCTAGAGTGCACTCCGATTCCCTATTGCCTAAAGTAAATCCAATAACTGGCAAACCTTTTGACGTACAAGTTGATGATAAAAAACTTGAGAGCGAATTAGATCCGCTCTCCTTTGATGTTCTTCGCAAGGCCGGGACTGAAGTTGCTTTTACGGGGAAATATTACGAAACGGAAACCATCGGTGTTTACGAGTGCAAAGCATGTGGCGCCGAACTCTTTAGGAGTGAGGAGAAGTTTCACTCCGGTTGCGGTTGGCCCTCTTTTTATGCACCAAAAGCGGGTGATGCAGTAATACTTTTGGAGGATCGCTCACTAGCGCCTCGGATTCGTACCGAAGTGCGCTGTGCAAAGTGCGGCTCACACCTCGGCCATGTTTTTGAAGGTGAGGGCTATGCCGTACCTACCGATCAGCGATGGTGCATAAATTCCGTTGCGCTGGTTCTTAAACCAAAAGAGTAATTAGTAAAGCGAGTGAGCTCGCCAGCAATACCAAGCCAAGTGGCTTCGATAAGGTGAAAACTTCGCTCCCAAATCCTCGAGCTGTGCAACTTCGACCTCTCGTTTCATCCGGTGCACCTTTTCCCAGCCACGTCTCACCCCAAGGTCCCCAGTAGGCCAGACATCTAATCTGCCAAGTTGAAAGATTAGGAACATCTCTACTGTCCATTTTCCGATTCCAAAGTAGGGCACGAGGATTCTCATTACTTCCTCATCGCTCTTGCGATTAAGCGAGCGAATTGGAAGTTCGCCGCCCTCGACCGCCCGAGCGAGTTCGATAAGTGCCCGCGCTTTGCTCTCCGAGCAGCCAGCGCTACGTAATTTGCTGGCCCGAAGCGAACTTATTGCTGCAGGATTTAATCGCCCCGCGCAAATTTTGGATACTCGGTCGATTATTGTCCCGGCCGCCTTAGTTGAGAGTTGTTGACTGAGGATTGATTCGGCGAGAGATTCGAAGTTGCTCTGCTGGGACTTGCGAACTCCGATAGGGGATGGTCCGAACTTTGAGACAACTTCTTTAAATCGCGGTTCGATCTTGACGATTTTGCGGGCTATTTGCTGGGAATTTTCAGCGCTGATTAGCATGATGCGACCCTAACAGGGAGTAGCCAATTCCGGCAGTTGCAGATATTTTTCACTCTTGCAGTATTTTTCAGAGCCCGAAACTTGATTTACAGCGAAAGGCGCTCAACGTGTCAGTCGGTATTAAAGAGGTAGCTGCCGAAGCAGGAGTCTCAATCGCTACTGTCTCGCGCGCGCTTCGAGGGATGCAACATGTGAATCCAGAAACGCGCAGGAAAATTCTCGATGCTGCTGAGAAACTCAATTATCCAATCCCTCAAGGTAATGCCCGGGCGCTATTTAGTAGGACTAATTCTGTCGGTGTAGTTGCTCCGTATATTTCGCGCTGGTATTTCGCACAAGTAATTAGCGGTGCTGAGCAAGCTTTACGTGAAG